>Ga0233449_1003055_pt1 | contig 12570 bp, 12 predicted proteins | sample SI_124_October20_FD_183012 | JGI IMG/M metagenome (GOLD analysis project Ga0233449, IMG submission 183012) | Seawater microbial communities from Saanich Inlet, British Columbia, Canada - SI_124_October2016_200_MG | ecosystem: Environmental > Aquatic > Marine > Inlet | place: Canada: British... | reverse complement strand
CCTGGACGGTTGAGCAGGAAAAACGGATTGGGCTCGATCAGAATCATCTTGCTGATGTGCACGGCTGTCGTTTGCGCGACCTTCATGGCAATGGTGCCACCGTAGGAGTGCCCAACCAGTGACACAGGTCCGCCGACAAATTCAGCCAGGGCTTCGATCAATTGGGTCTGTGCCGACAGCGGTTGCGGCTTGCCAGGTGGCCAGGTCGAAGTCTTGCCGGTGCCACGCAGATTAACGGCCAGAACCCGATAGCGATCCTGCAACTGGTCGATCAGGGGTTCCCACTGACGATTATTGCTGGCGCCCCCGTGGATCAAAATAACGGCGGGACCTTGTCCATTGTCGGTATAATCGACTTCAAGGTCCCGCCAGGAAAGAATGCTCATAACTGAAACCGGAATTAATTTACGTTGGGTTCAACATAGTTCCGCGTTCCGATTTCAGCAATGTTTCCGCATTAATCTTCAAGTACATAAGTCTTATTACGACGTGGTCCCAGCGGCAGGATTTTTGGCACCTGTTGCTGATAGGCCTTGTAACGCTCGCCCAGGGCGACAACCAGATCGCGTTCCTCGAACCACATGCCGATAAAGATATAAGCTGTAATCGCAACCGTCAGAAAAAGGTGACTGACGGACATGTGCTGTGTGGCCCAGAAGGCGACCATAAAACCGAACATCATGGGATGGCGGCACAATTTGTACATGGCTGGTGTCTTGAAAGCCATTTTCGGGGCGCTGGTGCCGCGGAAGTTATTCCAGACCTGTTGCAATCCAAACAGTTCAAAATGATTGATCAGAAAGGTCGCCCATAAGAAGATTGCCCAGCCGACAAAATTGATCACCATCAGCACATTGCCGAACATCGTACCCCGCACATCCCAGACTTCGCCGGGGATCGGCTTCCAGAAATAGAGGATCAGGCTCAGGGCAACGGTCGAGGCCAGAATAAAGATCGTGCGCTCCAGATGCTTTGGCACAAAGCCTGTGAGCCATCTTTTGAAAGCAGGTCGCGCCATGATCGTGTGCTGGACGACAAAGAGTGAGAGGAAAATGACATTTGTGAAAATCGCGGCGAAGACTGTGCCGACGGTCGCGGTATCAACCGACTTGGGTACGATGAGGTTCTCTTCAAATCCGATCGCATAGCCAACAGATGCAACGGCTGCAACATAACAAACGCCCCCAAAAATCAATGAAAAATACTTACCCATAATAATTCCCCTAGGTTCAGAAAAGACGGCTGGCTTGCCGTCCCTGTCCACCACGTAAGGGTGGGAAAGCAGGAACACAACCAGGCTGAAACAACTGAAACCATTGAAACTATTGAAACAATGTTGCCAACAGTGGTTAATGGCGCACGTTGGCCCCGGTCCCGCTGACGGCTTTGTCCTTATCTCTTGTTGCGTCAGGTAATTATTCACAATGACACCTTCACCTTCATCCCGCCCCACCGTCGCTGTCTTTGGCCTTGGTTCCATGGGATACGGCATGGCCAGTTCCCTGTTGCAGGCACAGCTGCCGACTGTCGGGTATGATATTTCACCGGATCAGGAAAAACGCTTCAAGGAACAGGGTGGCAAGGACCCTGGAAGTCGAAAAGAAACTGCCGCAGAAATCGATATCGTGGTCATTGTGGTTGTGAATGCGGCGCAAACCGAAGATGTCCTGTTTGGCGAAGAAGGTATCGCAGCTGACCTGAAGCCAGGTGCCGTGGTCATGGCTTGCACCACCGTCGATCCTGACTTTGCCCGGGCCATGGAGGCACGGTTGGCAGAAACGGGCGTGCTGTATCTGGATTGCCCCATCAGCGGCGGTGCGGTCAAAGCAGCGACTGGGGACCTGAGCATCATGGCGTCGGGTACAGCGGCTGCCTTTGAGGCGTCGGCCCCGGCTTTGGAAGCCATGGCCGAAACAGTTTTCCGGTTGGGAGATCAGGCAGGACCTGGTTCAGCCATGAAAGTTGTGAACCAGTTGTTGGCCGGAGTGCATATTGCCGCCGCAGCAGAAGCCGTCACTTTTGGTCTGTCGCAGGGTATTGATGCACAATCCTGCTATGACGTGATCAGCAAATGTGCAGGCACATCCTGGATGTTTGAAAACCGGGTGCCGCATATTCTGGAAGACGACTACGCGCCGCGTTCCGCAGTCGACATTTTTGTAAAAGACCTGGGCATTGTCACCGAAGCGGCCCGCAAACAGGAATTTGAAGCTCCCCTGGCCTCAACCGCCCTTGATCAATTCGTCATGGCCAGCGGCTCAGGTTTTGGCAAGGAAGACGATGCCGCTGTCGCCAAAATCTATGCCGCGCGGGCGGGTCTTGAGTTGCCAAGGAAATAGAAATTCCGTCATGGCTGTGCAAAACACAGCCATGACGAAACAATTTTACTTCGCGGCAATGATGCCGATTTCAACCTTGAAGGCTGGCAAGGCGAGTTTGCTTTCGACGCAAGCGCGGGCTGGCGGATTGTCAGTATCGACCCAGGCATCCCAGACGCCGTTCATTTCATTGAAAGCAGAGATATCAGACATCCAGATTGTCGCGGACAGGATTTTTGATTTGTCGCTGCCAGCTTCAGCCAACAAAGCATCCAGCTTGGCGAGGATTTGCGATGTCTGGCCCGCCACATCGGCGTCCCTGTCGTCGGCTACCTGGCCTGCTGTGTAGATGGTGTCACCGTGCACAACGCACTGACTCATGCGGGGACCGGAATTGATACGGGTAATGCTCATGCTATATTCCTTGCACATTAAAATTGCTCGACGCGCATCATGACAAACCCGCCCGGTCTCTGGCAATCGCTCAAATCGTTAATTTTTCGATCCGCTCCAGCAATTTAATCACTTCCAGGGCCAGTTCGGCATCCAAGGTATCTTGCCCACCCTGTCGAATGCTATCGGCAAAACGTTCAACCTGGGCCGTCAGTGCAGGTGTTTTGGCGTAATCCAGCGACTTGTCATCGCACTTCGCCTTGTCGTCGACGTCATCGTCATAACGAAAGACATGATCCACCGTCGAAATTTCCATCCAGCGCTGACGTTTTGTACTGCCATTGCCAAATGTCAAATCGACATCCACACCTCCGAAATCGCCCTGCATGTGATACAGCCTGCCCTGCCCCACTTCTTCAATGCTGGCTGTCATTTGGGTATTATCAAAATCCGTCACCCGCAGCGCACAGGCCAGTGGATGTGGACCCCAGTCCCACAATGGCTCTGCATCATCACGCCAGGGGCCCGCATTGGACCAGCCCCCTGCGACCTGTTTAATGTCCTGGTGCTGCGGCAATTGATCCAGCACGGCCACTAATGCCGGATTTTGTAGATCAATGTGCCCGACTTGCAGGATAGCCTTCTTTGATCGGGCCATATCAAGCAAGGCCCGGGCATCATCGGCGTTGGATGTCACCGGCTTTTCCACCAGCACCGCCAGCCCTGCTTCGAGGGCAGCACGTGTTATCCCGGCATGAGTATCAGGAGGCGTTGCCACGATCAGACCATCAAGGCCCAGGTTCAAAAGATCGCGCCAGTCTTCATGTACTTCGACAGATGCAGGAAACGTTTTTTGTCGGGCGTTCGGACTGGCGACATGGGTCAGGACGACACCTGTCGCTTCTTCAGTCGCCGGAAGATATTTCAACCCCCAGGCACCGGTACCGACAAGTCCAAGTCTGATTTGCTCATTTGCCTGCATGGCAGATCCTGTCAGGTTCTATTCCTCGCCCACATAGGTTTCGTCCGTCCATTCAAAAAACCTTTTCAGGCCGTCGGCAATGGTGACTTGCGGATTGTAGTCCAGTTGCCGGCGTGCCTTGACGATATCAGGGCAGCGACGGTTTGGCTCATCCGCCGGATAGCTGTCAGGATACTCGATGACTTCCTTGTCTATCGACTTGCCAAGGACTTTTTCAATTTCTTCAACCAGTTCAAACACCGAAATCTCCGGCGTTGGATTGCCAATGTTATAGGCTTCGCCCGGCACTCCACGCGCCACAACGCGCAAGAACCCGTTAATGGCATCCGTCACGTAACAAAAAGTACGGGTCTGATTACCGGTTCCGTATACCTTGAGCGTTCGACTGCCCTTGATGCAACTGGCGAAGTTTGGCAGCACCCGGTAATCGGCTTCCTGCATACCGGGACCATAAACATTGAAGGGCCGGATGGTGTTGGTCGGCGTCCCGTATGTATCGTGGTAAATGTAACACAGGGTCTCACCCAGACGTTTACTTTCGTCATAACAGGCGCGGGGGCCACGACAGGATACATTGCCGCGATAGCTTTCGGGCGTCGGGATATGTTTGGCGTCGGGGTCACCATATATTTCACTGGAACTGAAAAAGGTAAAACGGGCTCCCTTGTCACGCGCCAGGTCCAGCAAATGACGTGTGCCATTGACGGCAACATCCAGGGTTTCAACAGGATAGGCCCGATAATAATAGGGACTGGCGATACCGGCCAGATTGATCACAAAGTCAACAGGGCCTTCGACCTCGAAGCCGCCGGAGACATCCACCTGGCTGAATTCGAAGTTCCCGGAATCCGTCAGGGCCTCGCCTGCTTTACCCGCCGTGATCATGTTATCGGCGATGATCAAACGACACGGTTCCGCCAGGACATTATGGTTCAGATATTCAAACACGCCCTGGAAGTATCGACCAAGGAAGCCCATGCCACCGGCCATCAAAACGGTTTTGCCTGAAAAGTCGTTGGCGACATCGCCAAGCATTTCAGCGATTTCCTTGGCGTCCCGTGGCAGGCAGGGAGAAGTGGTCATATGATCGTCCGTCCGTATTTCAGTTATATGATTTTCAGATCTGGCACAGGAACAATAAAATGTCCGCCATTATCCAGCACCTGATGATTGTTCTTGATGATGGGTTCGGCAAAATTCCACGCCAGGATCAGCAAATAGTCCACTGGATGCTGTTCCAGATGCTCTTTCGAAACCACGGGAATATGCAAGCCAGGTGAATACAGGCCCTGTTTGAGCGGGCTGTCGTCGACTATGTAGGCGATATCAGATTGATCGAGGCCAAAACGATACATCAGTGTTGTCGCTTTGGCAGGGGCCCCGAAACCGGCAACCGTATTTCCCTCTGCTTTCAATCCATCAAGTAGCTTCCTGAGATCAGCACCGAGTTGATCAATCTGGCTTGAAAATTCCTGATAACGGCTGATTTCGTAGAGACCAGCAGTTTCTTCAACAGCAATTTGACTGGCGACAGACTCAGAGACTGCGCCAGAGCCATCCGCACGCTGGGCAAAACCCCGCAGGCTGCCACCATGGGTCGGCACCCGTTCGACGTCGATCAGGGTCATACCGTTGCGCGCAAAAAAAGCCTGCAACGGTTTGACCGCGTGGTAATCAAGGTGTTCGTGGTAGATCGTATCGAACAATGTGTCTTCCAGCACATCAAGGCGGTAAGAAACCTCAAAGGCGAAAACACCGTCTTCGGTCAGTAAATGCCGGATACCCTTGACGATTTCGGTCAGGTCATCGATATGCGCAAAGACATTGTTTGCGGTAATGCACTGCGCTTCGCCATGGGTTTGGCGAATTTCGTCCGCCAGTTCAGAGTCGAAAAACCTGTTCAGCGTCTCAATGCCCGAGGCTGTGGCAGCAGCGGCAATATCACGGGCCGGGTCTATGCCCAGCACCCGCATATCCAGATCTTTGAACTGGGACAACAAAGTGCCGTCGTTGGAGCCAATGTCCACAACCAGTGCACCCGGACGCAAGCCGCGAGCTTGAACGATATGTTCTGCATATTCCCGGAAATGCTTCACAAATGCCGGAGAAGTTCCGGAGACATAAACGTAATTTTCAAACAGAACCGACGGGTCAACCACATCCAGCAACTGCAAATGACCGCAGGCTGCGCAGTACCACAAATCCAGCGGGAAGGATTGTTGGTTTTGGTTCAGTTGATCCGCATCGACGAAGGCGTTGGCAGGTGGTGTCGCCGGGATCGACAAAACTTTCGCAAGGTCTGTCGAAATACACAGGCGACAATTGTCACGATGATAAAATGAAACCTCGCCAGTAGACACTGTCTCGCCAGCCCCTACGGATTGTCAGGATCAAACAGGGCAATGCGCTCGACATCGGCTTCGTATACGGCCTGTTCACGGGAATTCCGCCCCAGAGTCAGGAAGGTTGTATCGACATTAAAGTGCATGGCGTGATCGACCATGGGTGGTGTGAAAAACAATTCACCTTTTTTGACGGTTACTTTTTCAGCTTCCTGATCACTGCCGGTCGGACGGTAGTAGTAATCGATTTCACCATCGATGACATAACAATAATGCCAGTCGGTCTTGTGATAATGGTTGGCACGGACAGTCCCTTTTTTGGAGACAATCATGACGGCACTTTCCATGGTCGTGTCGACCAGTGGAATGATTGAGCCCCGCTCGTCATCAAAAGAATCTTTTTGCGCAATTATGATGTCCTTGGGAAAGTTGGCAACTTCCTCTTCGGTTACGGGTCGAATGACGGGTCTTTCACTCATCTGCCGCTGATCCTTCTGTGTATCTCTGAATTATCCGAATCAGAGTGACGTACTCTGATCGCTTGCTGGTGCCTTGTTTAGAGCAGATTGCACCTGAATTGAAGGTATCAGTGGCTATTTTTCCTGAAAATCCGCCAAATTTGCTGCCAAACGAACAGCGATCCCACCAGACCGGCTGCGAGGACGGCGGGTAAGAAGCGGTCAACCATATGGATCATGCTGAGGCCGAAGGAATAAGCGAAATAAAGCCCCCAGCAGTAAAAAATCGCGAGGACATCGGCGGGAAGTGAAATTCCGTTGCGCAGGGCCCGGATCACCACAACCGGTACGCCGATCAACAACACCAGGAACGATGACCACGCTACCAGGCGTAAAATCGCCAGACCAAGGATCAGGACGATATCCAGCGGGTTGCGCTCGTCTCTGGCGCGTTGCCAAAGCTCTTTGGTCCCGGGCCAGGGTTTGACGCCGGTCGCAAACTTAAAATAGATCTTGGCGTTATCCAGCACATTGAAGAACTGGTGCACAAGGCCTTCCTCATAATTGCGCACACCGTGATACAGCACAGCACCGGGCTGGCTGGCCAGGGTGGAGAAGTATTTCTGGCTGTGCATTTTCGCAGAATCATATGCATTGATGCCATATTCCGTGAACAATGCCTCGGTGATTTGCACCGCTTCCTTGTATTCATAGGTCTTGAGATATTTTTGCGCCAGTTTGTCCAGCGGGGTGTCACCGTCAAAGACTTTGGTGCCGCGTCCTTCGATCTTGACCAGAGGCTGGATCAGAACATATTGCGCGCCGGTGGTAAAAAAGGTGTATCCCGTGCGCCATGTGTTCCAGCTCATCACACCGCCAATCACAATCGCCAGCGGCAGTACCAGCAAGAGAACGCCGCGCATGGTCTTCGCGGTTTGTTCATGGGCGACGACAAACCAGACAATATAGGCAGGGGCAAAAAAGACCAGCACATAAAGGCCGATCCCCCGAACCAGACAGGCATAGCCCAGCATGATGCCAAGTCCCAGCAGCAGCCAGGGACCGGGTGGTCGTTTCTGAAGAAAGCCGATGATCGGAGTGGTAAAGCCAATGACACACAGGGCATTAAACAGGCTGTCTGTCAGAATATGCTGATCATAGGTAATGGTGACTGACAAGGCATGGGCCGCAGCAGCCAGCAAGGCCAGGTTCATATTCCGCAACAACACCAGGCCCAGCCGGTAGACCATGACGGTGGCAAACAAAGAGACCACGAGCTGGATGGCAACCACCACATAGAGCGCCACGCCACTTTTGCCGGTGATAAATCCGGCCGCCGCGATCAAGGCCGGGTAACCAAAGGTCCTGAAAACCGTTTGTGGTACTGCAAAGTCATTCATGGCCCCGTCAGATAACCAGCCTGTGTCGGTCAGGATGGTGTGGGCATAGGACAGATAGGCAATTGAATCCGGCTGTTGCAACGGGCCAAAGAACATCAGGCCTGAGACCTTGGCCAGTGCCAGTATCATGAATAAAATGCCAGGCAAGCGCGCCTTTTGGCCTTGCTGAGCGGTCATGGATTGTGCGGTCATTTGGTTCGTCCGTAATTGTCTTCCAGACGAATAATGTCGTCTTCACCCAGATAGCCACCGGACTGAATTTCAATGAGATGCAACGGATCGTCTCCCGGATTTTCAAGGCGGTGTATCATACCGGCAGGTATATAGGTTGACTGGTTTTCCTCAAGCTCGAACACGTCCGAATCGCGTGTTATTCTGGCCCGCCCCTTGACCACGACCCAGTGCTCAGACCGCTGACTGTGTTTCTGCAGCGACAAGGCAGCACCTGGCTTGACGATAATGCGTTTGACCCGGAAGCGTTCGTCCTGGTCTATGTCTTCGTACGAGCCCCAGGGCCGGTGCACCTTGGGGTGATGCACAACTTCCGAACGACGGGCTTCGGACAGCGCATCGACCAGGTCTTTGGTTTCCGCCGCACGTTCCTTTGGTGCCACCAGCACCGCGTCATCCGTTGAGACAATGACCATGTCCTTGACGCCGATCACGGTGAGTAATTGTTTCCCTTCACTGCGCACGTAACTGTTTTGCACATCCCGCAGCATGGTATCGCCGGACACTGCGTTACCTTGTTCGTCCTGCCGGGAGGCCTGCCACAGGGACGGCCAGGCACCAACATCGCTCCAGCCGAACGATGCCATGACCACGGCGGCAGCGTCTGTTTTTTCCATCACGGCATAGTCGATTGAAATCGATGGACAAGCCGCAAAATCCTTTTCGTCGAGACGCAGGAAGCCAAGATCGGATTGGCCAGCTGTCAGGGCATTTTGACATTGTGTTGAAAGTCCGGGCTGGAACTTTTGCAGTTCATCCAGAAAGCTTGCGGCGGAAAAAACAAACATGCCGCTGTTCCAGAAATAGTCTCCGGACTTCAGATATTTTATGGCCGTTTCGAGGTCCGGTTTTTCAACAAAGGCATCCACACAAAAACAATTCTCGACCGTCGGGAAATTATCACCTTTGCGAATATAACCATAGCCGGTTTCGGGATGACCGGGGGCAATACCAAACGTCACCATATTGCCCACAACGGCGGCATCAACTGCAGGCGCCAAATCATTGTGAAAGCGATCTTCACCGCTGATCAGATGGTCCGATGGCAACAGCACCACAATCCCGTCGGCATCCACTTCTGCAACTTTCAGCGCGGCAACGGCGGCGGCAGGTGCTGTGTTCCGCCCGGTTGGTTCCAGTATGATCGCCAGCGGTTCGATACCGATTTGTTTAAGCTGTTCATCAACAATGAATCGGTGTTCGTTGTTGGTGATGATCAGGGGGGCTGCGGCGTTTCGCGCCCGGCTCATGCGCAAGGCAGTTTCCTGGAACAGGGACAAGTCACCCGCCAGGGGTAAAAACTGTTTGGGATAATGCGCCCGTGACATGGGCCAAAGGCGGGAGCCCGAGCCACCAGACAGGATAACCGGATAAATTGCCTGGCCCGTCATGGCGCGTCTGCTGTTGCGATTAGCAACAATCCAAAACGATCAACAATAAACGCCGGTTCCAGTTTTTCGATCAAGTCCGCAAATCCCCAGCCCAAAGCAGCAGCAAAAGGGGCGGCAAACAGATAGGACCGAACATCGACATTCTGAAATCCAGCCGCTGCAAGCGTTTCTCTCAGGCGCTGTTTGGTAAATTTGTTGATATGTTGATCTTCGTAAGAGACATCACCGAGCCGGTTCAGCAACCATTCAACGGCAGGCCAGACGCCACCGTAATCCGGAGTTGAAACAATGATCCGCCCGCCCGGTGTCATGACCCGACAGGCATCTGCCAGCAAAGCTGCGACGGCGTCTTGCTCCAGATGTTCAATCAATTCAATGCTGGTAACGCTATCAAATGCCGCCTCGTCGTAAGGCAGACCACCTTCTGCGATGTGCTGAAAATCTGCGTTCGGGCGAGCATAGGTACGCTGGGCGTACTCTATCTGGCTGGCGGCAATATCGACTCCGGTCGAAGAAATAGTCTCGGGCAATGATCCGATGAAGGTGCCAGGGCCACAGGCGATATCCAGATGTTTTTGTGGCTGTCCCAGTTCCCGGCGAATGCGATCAAATTTCAGCTGATGCCATTTGCTTTGCATGCCCTGATTACGATGAAATACCGCATCATAATAACCAACATCTATCGCATCATAATCATAGGTATCAGTCATCAACCGGACATCTCTCAGGCCCGCCAGTTCAACGTCGTGTTCGTGGCATAGTTCCAGACGGCACCGACAACTGCCCCCAGGAAACCTGCCAGCACCCATGATCCGGCAGCATCGACAACACGTTCCGCCACCAGCACATTAAAGAACAGGCCAAAGGAACACAGCACATAAAACAACGCCAGGCCGGACAACAGCCGCACACCTTTCAGTTTCTTGTCTGAATAGGTGATCGAATTATTGAGGAAAAAGTTGATCGACATGGCCGCCATGGCCCCAATGATATGGCTGGTCAGGAACCCGAACATGCCCCCACCATACAGGATTGCCAGAACAGCAACGTTCACGCCTGCGCCAACCATGCCCATCATTATGAACATAATGAACCGCAGCGGTAAAATCTTGCCGAAGCTTTTGTCAGCCAGCAAGGCGACATACTCGACCATGACCGTGCTGTTCAGTTTGCTCTCACCCCATTGTCGGGTTTTAAACTCGTAGGGCAATTCCTTCATTTTGAAGTCCTTGCCAGCCGTGCACAAAATATCCAGCAATATCTTGAAGCCCCGGCCCGACAGGTTTGGCACGACTTCGCGGAACGACGTCCGGCGCACCATAAAAAACCCGCTCATGGGGTCGGTGACTTTTTGCGGCACAACCATGTAACTCAGGCTTTTGGCGAAATTGCTGGCAGCGATCCGCATCTTGCCCCAATCGCCAAGGCCTCCGCCTTCGACAAAACGACTGCCGACAACAATATCAAGGCCTGTATCTTCAGCGAAGGCATCCAGCATTTGTGGCAATAATCGCTCGTCATGCTGCAGGTCGGCATCGATAACCGCGACATGCTCGGCAGAGGAAGACATGAATCCTTCGATGCATGCAGACGACAATCCCCGGCGACCGACACGTTCGATCAGGCGCACCCTGGGGTCGAGGGCAGCGCAGGCCATGACCTCGGCTTGTGTGCCGTCCGTCGAATTATCATCGACAAAAATCACTTCCCACTTTCGGCCATCCAATGTGGCGTCCAGCAATTCGATCAATCGGGGAACATTTTCCCGTTCATTCAGGGTGGGTGCAATTACAGAAATATCAACTGTCATGAACTCTTTGCCGGTCTGATACGCCGCAAGTGCGTTTTCATTGATCCTTAAATCATTGAAAACGTCCCGCATGTTGAGATTGCACAATTTTTGCGAAAACAGTGACCCTGTTTTCCCTGAAATTGCTCCTGGGTCGTATCTCAAGGCAATAGCACATCAGGCCAGAGCTTCATAGTCGCGGCTTGGGATGTCAGGCAATAATCCCCGCGACCGGCATGCGAGCACGGGCTTCCATCTTCTGAATGAATTCGAGCACGTTTTTGTGCGCTTCCACCGGGTTGTTGGCGGCCTTTTCATTCGCAATCTCTTGTTCCAGCTTGCCCAGCAGATCAATTTTGGTATCCAGCATTTCCTCGCTGTAGAGGCTGTTCGGCTGGTTCGACAGATAATCAGCACCGTAAGTCAACAATTCGAACACATCGATGTCAGAAATCATGTCATGCAGCCGCAATTCTTTGGCCATCAAGTCAATTTCACGGGGGGAAATGTTCCGAAGGTCAAATTTTGCCGCTATTTCATGGGTCGTATCGGTAACTTCTGCCGTCTGCAGCCCTGCCGACAGATCGACAGTCACGCTATCGGTTTTGACGGCGACCGGCTTGTAAAAGATTGAATCTAAAAAACTATTCCCGATCTGCACGCAATTCTCCCGTCGGATTTCAGACGATTTTCTGATTTTTGTCTGAAATTCGACGCAAGGATCAAGCCAACGCCCGATCAATCCATCGGTTTTTCGATCAGCATGACTGTAAACATGCCGCCGATCATGTCGCGGTGGATTTCGACCAGGCCAGCGTCCCGAATCAATTGATCCTGTTCGGCACGCGTCGGAACCACATTGCCCCAGGTCATTTCGTTATAGCCGGTCAGAACCGGGAAGAAATACTCCGGCTTGCGTAAATCTCCGGATTTTGAGGGATAGGTTTCGTCAATGATTAGTAACTTGCCGCCAGGCTTCAGGGCCCGGGCGCAATTGGCCATGACTTGCGGGCGCACAATCAACGGCAGCTCGTGCAAAACCTCGAACATGGTAACCAGATCAAATTCGCCGGCGTGACCAATATCTCCGCCATCCACAAGCTCTGCCGACACCCGCCCCGCCATGCCGGCCCGGTCAATCTCCAGGGCAGCCTGTTCAATGCCATGGGCATCGACGTCAACGCCGACACAGGTCATGGCCGGGTAGGCCTTGGCCAGGCGCAACATCAGGCCACCCGCACCGCACCCCATGTCCAGCACCTTGAG
>Ga0233449_1003046_pt1 | contig 12592 bp, 15 predicted proteins | sample SI_124_October20_FD_183012 | JGI IMG/M metagenome (GOLD analysis project Ga0233449, IMG submission 183012) | Seawater microbial communities from Saanich Inlet, British Columbia, Canada - SI_124_October2016_200_MG | ecosystem: Environmental > Aquatic > Marine > Inlet | place: Canada: British... | reverse complement strand
AGCCATGCATAGAAACCACTGTGATGGACCTTAAAAACACGGCACATCACACGTACACGAAACACAGCTTGGTGTGCCTTGATAAAGGCGTACTTCACTACGCATCTCTTGCGAAGTACGCCGTTGCCTTTTTTAGGATGTCACGCTCCTCAGTGACGCGTAAGAGTTCAGACTTCAATCGCCTGATCTCAGCACTATCAGCCGCACCCTGCTTGCGTTCTTTCGGTGGTTTATGGAATTGACGCTTCCAATCATAAAGGGATTTGGTGCAAACTCCAAGCCGTTCTGCGACTTCCTTGACGCTGTAACCACGGTCCGTGACTTGTGCGACCGCGTCGCGTTTAAACTCTTCTGTGTATCGTATTCCTGTAGACATAATACCTTAACTCCTTGCTTCCATTTTATAACAAGTAAAGTGTCTACAAATCTAGGGGCGTATCACTCTGTTCAGTAGAGCATTAATGTAAAAATTATAAAGGAATTAAATCGTGCAAAGCCTTTTGGAAAAAATGAATAACAATGTGAAAACATTTATAGAAATTTGCCTTTCTATAAGTCTTCTTGCTGTTGCAGGTTGTGGTGCTATAGGTGGCGGTGAGCAACTTCCATCGGCTCAGTTTGTAACGAGTAATGAAGGGCCAGGGCCACAATATGTCGTTGGACCACTAGATTCATTGGAAATCTTTGTATGGAGATTTCCGGAACTATCAAGAGGCGTATTAGTTCGTCCTGACGGTCGTTTCTCAATGCCTTTAATTGATGATATCGCAGCAACAGGCAGAACGCCGACCCAGTTGGCACGTGATATTGAAGAGCAGCTCACACAATATGTGCAAAGCCCGATCGTCACCGTTATTGTCGGTGGATTTCAAGGGCCCTTTGCTCAGCAAGTTCGTGTGGTTGGATCTGCGGCGGCACCACAAGCGACACAAATGGATGAGCTTTATGTAAGAGGATATAAAGACCAACATCCTGATATGATAATACTGCAAAACCAAATCAATAGTTTAGAGGAAAAACTGGTTGAAGAAAAAGAACAATTGGCCGTAGCAATGAATAATGGAGATACGGCAGCTCTATCTTCGATGGATGGTCTCAGACCTAACCCGCTTTTTGATCAGTTAAGCATTAAGCTTCTTGATGTGGAAGGTGAGATCGCAAAATTGGAAGCAAGAATAATTCAGAAAAATTCTGTTGTGAATAATCTTCTCTCTTTGTCTAAGAGGGTCCCCGAAGTAGAGGCGGAAGGGGGCGTTCTACATTTTCTTTATTTGCTACGTTAAGTGAATTTGATAATAGAGCAATTGAAAATGATTTTAAGAGAAGATCTATCGGGATTAATTGGGGCCGCGCATTAAGTACGCGATTAAATATTACTGCTTCAGTAGCAATAATGGAAGATGACTTTGTTTCAGATACTCAAAAAGATATATTTATGAGTTATCAGGGTGGTATTAATTATAATTTATCTGAAAATATTGTTGCGGGTTTACAGTTTATTCATACTAAACGTCAACAAAGGTTTTTTGATTATCGCCCGCGGGAATCAAATTTCATAAGCGCTAATATCGGGGTTACATTCTAGGATTAAAAATGTATTCAGAATTTTATAACCTTACTGGCAAACCTTTTCAGCTTACACCAGATCCGAATTTTTATTTTGATAGTAGTACCCATCATAAAGCTATGGCTTATCTTTCTTATGGAATTAGTCAGGGCGAGGGCTTTATCATCATCACCGGTGAAATCGGCTCCGGTAAAACCACGTTGGTAGGCCGGTTATTGCAAAGTCTGGATCCTAACGATTTTTCCACCGCCAAAATTGTAACATCGCAGCTTGATGCTGATGATGTATTAAAAATGGTTGCAGCTGCTTTCGGTATTAATATTAAAGATACCGATAAGGCCGAGATGATCATAGAAATTGAAAAATTCCTTCGAAACAATAGTAAAATGGGTAAAACCACATTACTTCTTATTGATGAGGCCCAAAATTTAACAACTCAGGCTCTTGAAGAACTCCGAATGCTTTCCAACTTTCAGGACGGCAACAAGGCGCTCCTGCAAAGCTTTCTTGTTGGACAACCTGAATTTAGGGACAAGTGGGCTTTTGATCCAGCGCTAGAACAATTACGTCAACGGGTTATTGCCACCCATCATCTTTCGCCAATGAAAGCAGACGAAACAAAAGAATATATTGAGCATCGCTTAACGTTAGTTAACTGGAAGGGAAACCCGACTTTTAGTGAAGATGGTTACGCGGAAATATATAAATATTCGGGTGGTGTGCCACGGAAATTGAATACATTATGCACACGAATTCTACTGTTTGGGGCAATTGAAGAATTAGAAGTTATTACGGCTGATGTTGTAAAAGAAGTTATTGAGGACATGGAAGAAGATAATTATGCCGCATCTTCCAGTGCGAGACTTGCTCATAATGGCGGACTTACTGCTCATAATACAAATGGCATAAATGACCATAGTCATGTTATTAGTGAAGAGGCGTTTGAAGAAGCAAAAGAAGCTGGTATGACGGCCTCTGCAGAGCTTCTAAAGCTTAGAAAACGTGTTGTCAGGTTAGAAAAAAATATAAAGATACATGACGAAACAATTAAAGGTACAATAGATATCGTTGAAGACCTTCTTGACGGTTAACCCTAGGTGACATTGAACTAAAATGACTTCCACTGCGCAACATTATTCGAAAACCGAAATGGACTTAGATGATACGCGCATCATCAATGCCATGACGGTGGATGTTGAAGACTATTTTCATGTTGGAGCATTTGAAAACACCATTTCCAGAGATGATTGGGATCAACTGCCGTGCAGGGTTGAAAGAAATACCAATAGATCGTTAGAATTGTTTGAGCGGTATAATATCAAAGCAACATTTTTTGTTTTAGGTTGGGTTTGCGAACGTTACCCTGCTTTGATCAGAAAGATACATGAATTAGGTCATGAAGTGGCCAGTCATAGTATTGATCATAAAAGGGTATCTAACCTTTCAAGGGCAGAGTTTGTTGAGGATATTACTAAATCGAAGAAGTTGCTTGAAGACACAATTGGGGTGGCTGTCATCGGCTACCGCGCACCGAGTTTTTCAATTGGTCAAGATAATATATGGGCATTAGAATGTCTGAAAGAAGCGGGTTATTTGTACAGTTCAAGTGTTTATCCAATCCGTCATGATCACTACGGTATGCCGGATGCACCGCGTTTTGCCTTTAATCCTTTGACACGTAGCGAGTTTTTGGAAATGCCGGTCACGACTTTTGAGTTTATGAATATGAAACTTCCTTGCGGCGGCGGAGGATATTTTAGATTACTCCCTTATCCAATTTCCAAATTTGCCATGAAAAGGGTCAATGAGAATGATGAAGAAGCATGTATTTTTTATTTTCACCCTTGGGAAATAGATCCGGATCAACCACGCCAGCATAACGCGAGCTTAAAATCAAAATTTCGTCATTACACAAATCTTGATGTCATGGAAAAAAAGATAGAAAGGCTTCTTGTGGATTTTAGATGGGGCCGTATGGACGATGTATTTTTAAGAAGGAACGATTAGGTGATAAGGGTAAGTTCCTTGGAAATAAGTGGCGATTGTAGTAACTGGGACCATTATGTAAGAGATAATGATCGCGCCAGTGTATTTCATTTATCAGCTTGGGGACGCAGCGTTCACAAAAGTATGAAGCATGATCTTTATTATTTATATGCGCAAAGGGAAGGCAATATTTGCGGCATACTTCCGCTGGTCCATATTAAAAGTAAATTATTTGGTAACTCACTTGTTTCTGTTGCGTTTTCGGTTGGTGGTGGACCACTTTATGATGATCTTGAAATATTAAATATGCTTGACGCTGAGGCGATAAAAATCGCTGATAATTTAGGCGTAGACGTTATGGAATATAGACAAGTCAAGAAGTGTCATGATGATTGGCCCGAAAAATCACAAACATACTCTACCTTTCGTAAAACATTAAGCGCCGATAATGAAGAAAACATGCTTGCAATTCCACGTAAACAGCGCGCTATGGTTCGTAAGGGCATCAAATTTGGATTGACCTATCAGATAGATGAAGATGTTGATCGGCTTTATACTTTATATTCAACAAGTGTAAGAAATCTGGGCACGCCTGTTTTTCCAAAATCACTCTTTAAAGAATTGAAAGCAGAATTTAAAGATGATTGTGAAATTTTAACGGTCCTAAGTCCTGACGGTGAAGCAATCTCTAGCGTCATGAGCTTTTACTTTAAAGAAGAAATTGTCCCCTATTACGGAGGGGGAGGCCTATCAGCACGTCGTTATGCTGCCAATGATTTTATGTATTGGTCAGTTATGGAGCATGCTGTGAGCGAGCGGAGCGTTAAGTTATTTGATTTTGGTCGCAGTAAAAATGGCACCGGTGCCTACAGCTTTAAGAAAAATTGGGGTTTTGAGCCGACAGCGCTTGAGTATGAATATTATTTGCGAGAAGGTGATGATATCCCAGAAATAAATCCGCTAAATCCCAAATATCAGGTGATGATTAAAATATGGCGCAAATTACCACTACCAATTGCCAACCTAATCGGTCCGATGATAGCAAAGTCACTAGGATAAATTTATTACTTTATTGATTGTTACCGCCAGCAGGGAGGACTTGTTCCATTCTTGCAGCATCTTCAGCGCTAGGTTCACTTTGGGCCGTGATTAACAGGTCACCTTCTTCGTCACTGATTAATGAGTAAAAAGAAGTAAATGCTAAGGCCCAGCCAAGTACAGCACAGAGAATCCAGGCAAAAACAGACATTCTAGCTGAAAGTTTATCTGCTTTATAAGCGTATATATCATGGTCTTTTTTAGTCACATCAAGTTCCATTTTATTTATATCCGTACCTAACTTAACTATTTATTATTATATTAAATGGTTAATATTGCATTAACCATAATGTTTTTTAATATGAAAACGCATATTTTTATTATATATTACAATGACTTAACTAATAAAAAACTGCATTAACTATATCCGTTAACACAAATTAACCATACGGACAAAAAATTAAATTGCAAGCTTTTCCTAATGTTACTGGTGAGAAGTTCTATTTAAGTAATTGTAAAGCTTGGCAAAAATTAGAAATTATGAGGGATGGTTTCTTATTTATGCTGATCTAATGAGTATCCAGCGGACCTTACAGTTCTGATAATATCGTCCTTGCCATCCTCATTTAGGGCCTTACGTAATCGTCTGATATGAACATCGATGGTACGTGCTTCAACATAGATATCATTACCCCACACCATGTCGAGCAGTTGTTCTCGCGAGAATACACGGCATGGATTTTCCATGAAGAATTTCAAAATGTTAAACTCTGTTGGCCCAAGGTGAATAGGCAATCCATCGCGGGTTATTTTTCGTGAAGAAAGATCCATTTCAATTCCAGCATATCCGAGGGATTGTTCGCTAAGGGCTGGTCTGATCCGCCTAAACATGGCTTTTATTCTGGCGATGAGTTCACGGGGGGAGAATGGTTTGGTGATATAATCATCTGCACCGGTATCAAGGCCACGGATGCGATCATTTTCCTCACTTCTGGCGGTAAGCATTATTACAGGGATATTACGAGTTGAATTTTCGCGTCTAATTCTGCGACAAATTTCGATACCAGATAAGTTTGGTAACATCCAATCAAGCAATATGAGATCCGGTGTATTGGTCTGGGCACTCAATAAGCCTTCTTCGCCGTCCATTTCAACCGTAACGTCATAACCTTCCTGTTCAAGGTTATATTTTATAAGCTCGGTCAGGCTCGGGTCATCTTCAACTAGCAGTATTTTGGCTGACATCTATAATCACCCTTGGTCAATATATTTTTCATTTAAGCAATATGGCATGAGTTTATTACATTATTGTGACATTTTTAAAGTTTATGATATCTGAGGAAGAAGTACAGTAACTGTTGTATTTTTTCCAAGTTCGCTTTCAAACTGTAATTTCCCATCGTGACGCTGAATAATATGCTTTACGATTGCCAGACCAAGCCCGGTTCCTCCTAGGCTGCGGGAACGCGCCGTATCAACACGGTAAAACCGTTCGGTCAATCTGTTTAAGTGCTCTGGTGCAATGCCAGCCCCTTGATTAGTAATATTTATCTCAAGGTATTTGTGGGCTTCTTCCTTATCAAAATGGCTATGTAGATTTATGGATATATTACTATCCTGGGGACCATATTTTACCGCATTATCGATTAAGTTTTGGAAAACCTGGGTTAGCTGATCACGGTCACCGGTGATGTTTCCTGAATTGAATTCTGTGGAAAAGCTTGTTGTTATGTTTCTTTTTTCCATGCTCATTCTGAGCGTTTCAATGACGCTCTCAATAATTTTTTTTAGTGAAATATTTTCATTTGGCGGAATGTGTGCATCGCGTTCAATATGACTTAAGGAAAGCAGGTCTTCGATAAGTCGTGTCATGCGGCTTGCTTCATCCTGCATTATCTTTAAAAATTTATCGGATGCTTGAGCGTCATTTTTTGCCGGTCCCTGAAGTGTCTCGACAAAGCCGAGAATTGAGGCGAGGGGGGTGCGTAATTCGTGACTGACATTGGCAACAAAATCCACCCGCATTTGTTCTGCTTCTCTTATGTTTGTGATATCGTAAATGCCTAAAAATAATTTAGGCCCGTCATCGCTATCCTTATAATCAAGTGGGTGGATGCGTAGTAGAAAATGACGTTTGTTTGCATTTCCGGCACTATATTCTACGGCTTCATTATTTCCTGTTTCAATGGATCTGTTAATGGCGGAAATTGTTTCACTATTTAAAAGAAAGTCAGTGATATTTTTGTTGATGACTTTCGCTCGAAAAAGGTCGGTAGCTGACCGGTTGGCCATCAGTATTTTTTTATTTTTATCTACCAGTAAAAAAGGATCGTTAAGATTTTCCAGAATATCGACGAAAATGGAGGGCTGTCCCTTATAGGTTAATGAATTCCCTTCGTAATCATCAGAGCCGTATTTTGCATTTAGTATTATTGCAATCAAAACTGTAATGATAAGTAGGGCAGAGACCATATAAGAAATATTATTATTTTGATTAAAATAAATCAGCACTATAAAAAAAGGTGAGATAAAGAGTGCTTTTGTGAAATATTTATTCATCTGATTTTTTATTCTTATCAATTTATTTTAGGGTTACCGCTCATCTCATGCTAGCGCAAGTTTGTTATTTTGTCGATATAATATAATTACTTAGCAGTGCGTCCCAAAATGGGAATGCTGTTAAAAATATTTACAATATGCCAAGTTCTTAATATTGGTAAATTGTTCAACTATCTGAATTTAATAGTAAAAATTTAGTTGGCACGATTATTGCTCATTAGTTAACAAAAGATTAACATTAAATTTTAATGACTTGATTAACACAGAACATTAGTAGGTAAGTAGTATGGCCGACATAGAAAATCAAAGTGGAAAAACAGAAGATAGCCTAAGCAAGCGTCTTCATCGTCGTAGTCTTCTTAAGGCAGGTGCTATTGTTGCTCCGATTGCGCTGACACTGCACGGTGGTGTTCCTCTTGCTCATGCGGATAGTTCTGGGTCTTGTATCATTGAATTGTGGAACATCGGTGAAAACCCAAGTCATCCTAATTACGAAGATATGCAAATTCCAATGAACCCTAAAAATGGTCATTTTCAAACAGTAACAAATGGTCTTGGCAATCCTAATGGTGGTACTTATCCCGCTGACACTGATTGGCAAGCGTTTAATCCTACCAATGAAGAACATTGGAAATATATTGCAGAATCACCGGCTAACTACGGTTATTCCTGTATCGTGTCAGTTACTAATGTGAGGATTAAAGGTAATAATGGTTTTGGTAATTATGACCAGTCTTGCCCAGGTGGATCATGTCCGAATAACGACGCTGAAAATGATTTTCCATTGCCGGGCAATAATCCGCATACCGGAATTCCTAACTAACATCATAATTTATTCTGGGTAAATGGCCATAATGCCAAGTGAAGAACTAATAAATAAGTCAGCTGTGTATCATGTAGTGAACACAGCTGATTTTTTATGGACGAGTTTTGAAGATTCCAACATATTATATGATCCGGCCAGTGGCCATACTCAAGTCCTAAATGATTTTGCTCGTGAAATACTGGATTTACTTGAAGACGGTCCAAAAACAGTGTCACACTTATTTTCCGAGTTTGAAGAAATCATTGAAAAAGAACTTGATCCTGATTTAAAAAATAAAATAGTAGAAACCGTTATCAATTTTGATAATATGGGCATAATTGAACCTGTCTGAAACCAATTCATTTATTAAAAAAGAAAATCAATTTATGCCAGTGGCAAGCCGTTTTCACAACGAAAATAAATTAGTAAAATTAAACGATTCAGAGTTGGATAAGAGACTTTCTGGTGATGGAATTGCAATGGAAGTGGGACCTTTCAGCGTCAATGTATTAATAAAGTTTAAAAATGTTCGTGAAGATTTTCTAAAAATTTACCGGGATTTCCCTTTTTATGATGAGCCGATAGTTCTTGATCATTCGATCAGTGTTTTTGGTCGTAACCTTTTCCGTCAATATTTAAGACCCCAAGCCTTCGTCGAAACGGAAATGAATAATGATACGATTCCGCTTCCTGCTAAAATTGGTATGGTGTCGCTGGAGATGGGTTTTAACTGGCAAGTGGCGATGGGTTGCAAACAGTACCTTATGTTCCATGCCGGGGTGGTGGCCAGAGACGGTATCGGCCTTATTATGCCCGCTATGTCGGGTAGCGGAAAGAGTACGCTGGCGGCAGGACTTTCTTTTCGCGGTTGGCAGCTACATTCTGATGAATTTGGCCTGCTTGATTTGGATGCTGGTGAGCTTATCCCTTATCCGCGCGCAGTATCACTAAAAAATCAAAGCATACCGGTAATGAAAGAATGGGTATCGCGCGAGCACGATAATTATGAAGATTATTTTACTCCGGCTTATCCTGGAACGCCAAAGGGGACTATCTGTTACCTGCGTCCGCCTGATCAATCAATTGAAGAAATGCATAAAAGGACAAAGCCCAATTTTGTTATTTTGCCAATTTTTGATCCAAACTCCGAACCAAAAATCCGCCCGATCACCAAAACCATGGCTTTCTTCAGGTTGGTAGCGTCTTCGGCAAATTACGGCGATATCGGTGAGCGGGCATTTTCATCTATTGCCAAAATAATTGAAGAGAGCTTTGTGTGCGAAATTATTTATCCCTCACTTGATACGGCAGTTGAGCTGGTGGAAGCATTTATTGCCGAACATTCTGATCCAAAAAAGGCGGGGCAGGATGATGGTTGATAATATTCTAATCGATGTGCTTAAAAAACCAGAAATTATGGAAGGTCTTAGCCGTGAGCAGTGGAATACTTGCCTTAGGGAAGCCAAGATGTCTGGATTGGCCGGTCGGCTTTCTTATGATGCACGCGATATAGGAATAATTGAAAAACTTCCCGCTAAAGTGCAAGATATTTTTAGCTCCTATGATTATAACAGCGCTTCATCAACCCGTAAGATTAAATGGGAAATAAACCGTGTTAAACGCGCCTTAAAGGGCAGCGATGAAAAAGTCGTCCTGCTGAAGGGCGGCGCTTATATTGAAAAAGGTATGAGCTGTACTGTGGGGCGGGTTAGTGTTGATCTTGATATTTTAATCGCCAGAAACCGCATCGATTGGGCAGAGGATATATTTCTTAAGGCCGGCTGGCGCCATCAGGTCATCAATGATTATGACCAGAAGTTTTACCGTGAATATTCACATGAACTTCCGCCGCTTGTTCATCCGGACCGTTATATCAGCATTGACGTTCATCATAATATTCTGCCAACCACCAGTAAATTATGCCCCGATGTGACTAAAATGATAGAAACATCAGTAAAGATGGAAAATGGATTTTATGTATTTTCAAATGAAGATATTATTCTGCACAGCATCGTTCACCAATTTCAGGACGGCGAAGTCAGAAGCAGTTTACGTAATCTGATCGAACAGCATGATATGTATAAAGAGTTTGGTAAGGATGAAGGGTTCTGGCAGAAACTAATTCCGCGCGCTATAGAGCTTGGTTTTACCCGTGCCCTTTATTATTCAATTCATTTTGCGAAGAATATCTTCGGCACGGCTATTCCAGATCATATTATAGCCGACATAAAGCCATACGGCCCTAATATTATTACCGGTGCGATTATGAAGTTTATGGTGATGGGGGTGATCTCACCTAACCTCGGGGCTAAGGGCATAGCACGCTGGGCATCTATGAACGGACTTTATATTCGCTCGCACTGGCTTAGAATGCCGCCAGTGCTGCTCGCGCGTCATTTAACGATCAAGTTTTTCAGGAAGTTTCAAGCCGACGATTAACAGCTGCAGGGCCGGAATTAATTCATCAAAATGATCAAGTGTAATATCAGCATTAAGTTCGCTCATCGGGGTTTCCGTATAACCAAAGGTAACGCCAATGGTTTTCATATGAGCATTTTTCCCCGCTGCAATATCGTTGATGCTATCGCCGACCATAATAGCATTTTCAGGGTCTGCCCCCATTATTTCACAAGTGGCATATAAATGTCTTGGGTCCGGTTTTTTAAATTCAAAACTATCGCCGCAGGCCACAGCACTAAAATAATGATCAATTTTTAAATCACTAAGCAGTGCTTTTGTCAGTGAAGCAAGTTTATTGGTGCAAATTGCCAGCGGAATATCCATTGATTTTAGAGTGTCGAGCATTTCCAGAACACCCGGAAATAGCACCGTTTCAACGCAAATATGATCCGTGTAATATTCGAGATATTGCTCAAAAAGATCGTCGAGTAATTCTTCAGACGGGGTTTCACCATTATGGGAAAAACCTTTGATTAGTAAAGCTTTAGCACCTTCGCCAACCATATTTCTCACAAGTGCAACATCAATTGGTTTCTTTGCGGAATTCCTTAGCAAATGATTTAAAGTGGCTGCAAGGTCAAGCGCACTATCAGCTAATGTTCCGTCTAGATCAAAAAGGATGGCGCTGGGTTTGTTTTTAAGCATTTATTCGTTCATTTTATTCTATATTTAATGTGGCAATTATATTAAAATTATTAGTTATTCAGCTTTAATTAATTTTATGACATTATTGTGTCAAGATTAACAGACAAAGTCTAAAAATGACGGGAAATAATAAAATAACATGACTGTTTCTGATTTAGCTATAGTGATCCTTGCCGCTGGTAAAGGCACGCGAATGAAATCATCATTGCATAAGGTGCTTCACCCGCTTGGTGGGCGGCCCATGCTTCATCATCTGATGGATACACTGGTCCCTATGAAGCCAAGTAAAAAAGTCATCGTTGTTGGTGCTGGTAAAGAACAGGTTGAAGCATCGGTTGGTAATCAGGCCGATATCGTGGTGCAGGAACCGCAGCTTGGTACCGGGCATGCCGTTCAAGTGACTAAAGCCCAGCTTTCTGATTTTAACGGTGATGTGCTGATCCTTTATGGTGATGTGCCGCTAATCAGTGAAGAAACCATGCAGAAAATGATTGATATCCGTAGCGATCAGAATGCGGCGGTTGTTGTGCTTGGATTTACGCCGGTCGATGCAAAATCCTACGGCCGACTTAAGGTAAGTGATAGCGGTAATCTTGATGCGATCATTGAATATAAGGATGCGTCAAGTGAAGAGCGCGCCATCAAATTATGCAATAGCGGCATTATGGCCATGAATAGTGAACACATGTTCACGCTTCTTGATGCGCTTGATAATGATAATGCGGCCAAAGAATTTTATCTTACCGATGTGGTAAAACTTGCCAACCAAAAAGGCCTTAACTGTGCAGTGGTTGAAGCAGAGGAGCAGGAAGTAATGGGTATAAACTCACGAAGCGAGCTGGCAGAGGCAGAAGCTGAATTTCAAAATAAAGCGCGTCAAAACTTTATGGATGAGGGGGTAACGCTAAGCGATCCATCAAGTGTTTATTTCTCACATGATACTAAAATCGGTCAGGATGTAACAATTGGCCCCAATGTTTTCTTTGGTCCCGGTGTATCGGTCGCGGATAACGTAACCATAAATGCATTTTGTCACATCGAAGGCGCAACCATTGGCGAAGGATCATCCGTTGGTCCATTTGCCAGACTGCGCCCGGCAGCCGAGCTGGGTAAGGGGGTCAAAGTGGGTAACTTTGTTGAGATTAAAAAGGCCCGCATCGAAGACGGGGCAAAGGTAAGCCATCTTAGTTATATCGGCGACGCCCGGGTCGGCAAAAACGCCAATATTGGTGCGGGAACCATTACCTGTAATTATGATGGTTATTTTAAATACCATACGGATATCGGTGACGGTGCCTTTATCGGATCAAACAGCGCTCTTGTGGCACCGGTTAATATCGGCGCCGGTGCAATCGTCGGCGCGGGAAGCGTTATTACATCGGTGGTCGATAGCGACGCCCTTGCGATAGGGAGACCCAAACAAAGAGCATTGGGCGGTTGGGCCACTAAATTCAGACAAACACAACAAACAAAAAAAGATAAGAAATAAATTATGTGCGGAATAATTGGGATAATAAGTGATCAGGATGTGG
>Ga0233449_1003043_pt1 | contig 12597 bp, 13 predicted proteins | sample SI_124_October20_FD_183012 | JGI IMG/M metagenome (GOLD analysis project Ga0233449, IMG submission 183012) | Seawater microbial communities from Saanich Inlet, British Columbia, Canada - SI_124_October2016_200_MG | ecosystem: Environmental > Aquatic > Marine > Inlet | place: Canada: British... | reverse complement strand
ATCAATTTGTCCACAAGCTTTATAGATCAGCGATCAGAGAAATTATTCAGAGATAACAGGAAAAAATAGAACATTATACTTATCGAATTACTGTTGTCTACTACAGGTTTCATTCTATAATACTTTTAACGTGCCAAACGGCATATTTTACGTGGTTTTAGACTATATTTCAGACAAAATTAGCAGAAAACAGTTTTTTGAGAAAATTTATGCCAAAAGCCGATCATCTAGTTCAATAGAAACTGCCAAGGCCCATCTTACAAATTTAGACCATTTCTCAAATGATGTCTATAATCGTCAAACGGATACAATTCTAGTAGACCTAAGAGAAGACATGCTCCAAACACACTCTCCAACCAAAGTTTTGAGGTATCTTGATGAGTTTGTAAAATGGATGCAGCAGGATCATCCAAACATTATCTTGACTAAAGGAAGAAACAACAGTATCAAATACCATATTAGAAAAAAGAACAAAAATAGTGTAGCCCCATACTTTGCAACTATTAGAAAATATCTCAGTCAGGTGGGAGGAATTAGACTTCATGATGATGATATTAAGATGGATGTAACAAAACCAAAGACAACTAGTGGAAGTTATGAAAACGAAGACGCAGAGCCGTTAACTGCAGAACAAGCAAGAAATGTAATTGAATTAACAAAAGATCAAAAATCAATTACTTTGTATCATACAATGAACGATACTGGTTTTAGAATTTCAGAAGCTGGACAAATTCAAGAAAAACATATTGATTTTCAAAAGAATCCTGTAGAAATTATTCTTCCAGAAAATAATTCTAAAGGAAAAAGTGCTGGAGGTACAAGGTTTGTTAGAAGAGAGACTGCAAAACGTCTAAAACTTCTATGTAATGGTTCACAAGACAGATTTATCTTTAAACTACATGATTCTCAAAGCATTCTTCAGTTTCGTCACAATGAATTAGCAAGAATACGAAAAACATATGGTTTACTTGGGATGATAGAACGATATGAAGATACAGACAGACACAAATTCAATTTACATTCATGGAGAAAAAGATGTGCAACAGAGTATGCAAGAAAGAATGGAGAAGCATTAGCACATGGGTATATTCGCCATAGAAAATATCTTGGAATGTATATTGTAAAAAGTAAAGAAGAAAAGGTATCTTATTTTCAAAGAGCTGTAATTGATTTAGCAATAGATGAGATTGAAAAGGCAAAGCATACGATAGATAGTAAAGACCAAGAATTACTAGATATCAAAAAATCCCAGAAAAAGTCTGCCAGAGAGGCAGTTTTAGGCGTAATTAATGAGATTTCTCATGAAGAATTGGAAATTTTAGTGCAGAAAACAAGAGTTAATCGAAACGATCGTTAAGGTTCAATTCTTCAAAGGTTCACAGACACTTTTAAGCAGATAACACGCAAGTGATTATGATTCGTTTTAAATTCACAAATGAGTTCTGCGACCGTATTGAAAAGATTGTGAACAAGAAATTCACAAGAGGCGGTCAAAAGATCATGGAAGAAGCAATCAACATTTTAGAAAATAGAATCGAAGTGTTGGAGGAAAAACAATGAACCTTTCTCAATGTGCACATGAACCACATGTAGTAAGAATTGTTTTTGATAATGGGAATAATCAAACACAGATTTTTGAATTGTGTAGATTATGTCAAGAATTTGAAGTCTTTAGAGATTTCATAATAACAAAAGAAGAGATTTTAGAAAAGAAAACTGATGAAGTACAGTTTACCGACAGAACTTCAACAGATACACCGCCAAGGATGGAGATGCTTACATGAGTTATCCTAATCTAGTTAAAAAATCTTTTTGGGAGTGTTCAACATAATGAGCAGTTGTTCACATGATGTAATAAAAAATCATCAAAAGTATTCTAATCAAAACAATTGGTGTGAAAGCGAATTTGAAGAAATTGAAGAAGAATTATTCAAAAGTTCTCAAAGAAGCAGAGAAACAGTATGTTTACCATCCACCCCTAGTTTTGGGGGTAATTGGATGGAGTCAGGAGCTGTTGAGAGTGAGTAAAATGAATGGCATTACAAGAAAAAGATTTTACATATTTCTTGTAAAACGTGATGGTGAAAATTGTAAACATTGTGATAAATCTCCTCCAAAAGTGAACTTGGTTATTGATCATATAGATAACAACAATGGCAATAATTCATCAGGTAATCTCCAATTACTATGTAGACGGTGTAATTATCTGAAAAACCCTCGCAGACCAGTCGATTTGAGTGAGAGAGAAGAAGAGGATGAGACAGAATTGCAAAAAAGTAGGCGTATACGCCCATTAATCAAAAAGTTCATTCTTCACGAAATAAATGAAAATGGAGTAGTTTCAGAAAAAGACTTGCAGAATGGAGGTGCAGAATTACATTCATGTTCTCAACAAACAGTTCAGAGGGTAATTGATTCGATATGCTCCCCATATGGAATTTTAGAACGGGTAAAAAGTTCGGGAGGATATTTTATCAGATACAAAGATGCGTTCTATGACATATGAGATATTCTACAATATCCTAAATAATGAGAGAATTTGAATTTCATCATGGGATGGTTTGGAAAAAGCAACTATGAGAAACATGAAGAAGGATTATCTGATACGTTAAACACAATTCTGGAAGAAGAATTAGAAATTTCTGAATTAAGAGATCTATGTAGAAATCTTATTGGTTCATTTCCAAAAAATGGATTAGTCTTACGTGATAAGAATGATAATGAAGTTTATGAATTTGAAGATCCAATTTCTAGAAAACATTACGCTGAATTTTATTCTCATTATGAAGATTTGGAAGAAGTCAATGATATAATGTTAGCAAAATATCTAATCAAACATAAATTACTAGATGAAGATGATGAAGATTTTGAATATCTCATGACACATGATGGAGATGATGATGATGAAGAAGAAGATGATGAAGAAGAAGAAGAATCAAAATCTAAAGATTCTGATAACATGATGGATGAAATTATTTCAAAATTAAAAAAAGGATTTGAACCTGTAAAAGTAATTGATGAAAAAGAATTACAAAATCTATTACGTAGTCATCTAGAAACTGTATTTCCTAAATCATTAGTAGAAAGAGAAGTAAGTTTGAAACACGTTAGAGGAACTGTAGATATTTTAGTTGATGGAAAATATGCAATAGAAGCAAAAATTCCAAACAGTAGAACTGAATTAAGAAATTTGTCTGCACAACTAGAAGAATATCAGGAAGAATTTCCAAACATTATTGCATTTATTTTGAATAATGAAGAAAAAGATTTGGATGATGATATCAAGCATTACACAAAACGATACAAATCAAAATTAGGTATAGAATCAATAGTAAAAATTGGTAAAAAACGAGGCTAAATGAAACAGATAGTAATTCTCGTAATAGCATTTGTTTTGTTAATTCCCCTCACAGCTTTTGCACAAGAATCTCTTAACTGTCCTAAAGGGGCATATCATGGATTAGATAATGCAGGAAATGATGCCTGTAGAGATATTGAAACAAACAAAATTGTAAAGACTCTAACAGAATCCACAACTAGTTCATCAAATACATCATCTGAAGAAAATCCATTATCAATATTATTCAAATTTATAGAAAATTTGTTTAGTGGATTCACATCTGATCCAATTAAAAAATCAATTGACACGATAGAAAAATCAGTTAGTATAATTGAAAATTCAGTTGAAACCATTACTGATTCAGTTCCTGTAAACTTGGAATCATTATCTGGAAATACTGAAGGTGGATTAGAAGACTGTTCTAAATACAAAAATGAAGTAAAGCATAGTTCAGATGTAGATAAAATATTTGCAGCAGTTCAAAAAACAGATGCATGTGAGCAACGCAATAAGCAAATTTCAATAAAACAAGGAACAACTAAAACCCAATCTGGTAATTATCCAACTAAAACTCTAAAAATGGATTTGAAACCAAGTGGCGGGGCAACTGCTGACTTTACAATAAACACAGTACGTGTATCAGATGGAGGTAATTACAAAATAATTAACATCAACATGTTGATGACTATGCATATTGAATTAAATGATACAGTATTTTTCTCACCTACTGCAATGTGGGTTTTGAAAAGTCCAGATGGTGAAATTTATCCAGAGCAATGTCATGGAAGGCAATTTGATGGACAGTTCATTTCAGGAAAAGATAATCCAAACAGATCATGGGATATGTGTTTTCATGTAGAGAAAGAGTTAATCAAATTTGATTTGTTAAAGAGTATGTCCAACATGGGTACTATAACACTGGATTAGAAAATGAAACCAATAGTAATTATCACAATAGTAGTTGCTTGCTCAATTTTACTCTCAGGTACTCCAGAAGCAGATGCCAAAACATGGAAAGTTCATCTCAAGGACATGCCAAAACAATGGGAGAATCATTTTGGTGATGTGTATATTGAAGGAGCAAAGTATTGGGAAAAACGAATACCTGGAACTTATTTTGTACAAGAAATTCAACGTGAAAAAGCAGATTTTGTAGTGCAATGGTCAAGTCAATTTCAAGGCTCAAAATTAGGATATTATACTCCAAGTAGTAATAATGACTTTGGACGACCATACATTGCAATTACATTGGGATACATGGATGATGAATCTGTATCATTTCAAGATAGAAAATTTAACTTGGTGGATTCCGATTATGCTAAATTAATTACAATACATGAGTTAGGTCATGCTATTGGATTTCATCACAGTGATAACCCTGATGATATTATGTATCCAACAATTTACAATTATGACAATTGGTTATATGAAAAAGAATTTGAAATTATGAAAACAAGTACACAGTCTAATTCAAAATCAATAGTAACCCAGTTTAATTCAAAATCAATTGAAATTCAACAAGAATCAAATTCCAAAGTTGATGAAGTAAAAGAATACGTTTACTCTAAACAAGATCTTTTACTCTCTAAACATTATGAAAGTCAAGATGCTCAAGAAGAATTAAACAAAGCAATGGACTCACTAGATGAAGCAAAGAATTATCTCAGTCAGGCAGAATGGACGCAAAAAGAAGGGGCTAATTATCTATCAACATCAGACTATGAAGAAGCATACTACAAGTATCTACATTCAGTTGGAATGGCAAAAAAAGTGTGGGATCCAATAATTGAAATCAATAAAGCAGTAAAAACAGCTGATAAATTAGAAATTAAATATCAAAAAACCATACAATCAGAAAAAACATTAGAATCAAAACAAATTGAAAAAAATAATGCAAAAACCTGTTTTTTGTTTTGGTGTTGGTAAATAACCATGTATGATTTTGTGCCTAAATCATAAATAATAACAACGTGTGAACTTCATCATGAGGTTATTTTTATTATTTTTACTTTTAGCAATATCAAGTGGTTTTGTATTTACTGATGCTTTTGCAGATCACTCTGAAGTTACAATTATACCCGCAGATGGTTCTGGCGCTCCAGGATGTGAAGAAGTAGCAGAAGGTTGTTTCACTCCCAGTACGGCAACACTCGATGTTGGTGGAAAAGTAATAATGCAAAACACTGACAGTGCAGCACATACCTATACTTCTGGAACTCCGGGAGATGGCCCTGATGGAATTTTTGATACAGGATTATTGATGGCCGGAAATTCCTATGAATGGACTCCAGATACTGCAGGTGAATATCCATACCATTGCATGGTACATCCTTGGATGGAGGGGTTGATTATTGTACAAGAAGATGAAGAATCTGAAACAATTACTATCTCTATTGATACAACTCAACTAGAATATGAGACAAGCACACCAGTAAGTATAGTTGGATTTGTTTCTGACATTGAAGTAGAGGCTGTTCTTTTGAAACTCTACAAAGGAAATAATCTAGAGGCAAGCTATGTGGCCCCAACATCCGGTGACCTCAGCATAGATTACACAATCCCTGCAGGGCAAATAGCATTTAGCGAACCTACAACTCTAAGAATAGATGTTGAATTTCGAGATATTATTTATGACTCTGTAACCTTTGAGATTGTAGAAGCGGAATCAGAACCAGATGATGGAGAATTTACATTACCTTGCTCTATGCAGGAAGCAGGAGATGGAGTTTCAGCTGGTAGTTGTTTTGGATTTTATACAAATGAAAAAGCAAGAGCAGAAGTTGGAATAACTTATCATTCAGGATTATTTCCAATTGAAGATTATACTGCAACAGGATATTTTATTGGTGATGATGGAGTTCAAGGACCAAACATTACTGTAACTCATAGTTTGATTAATCCTAGTACATCTGCAACATTGGTTTTTGAAAATTCTCAAACAGGCTTTGTATCTGAATTTCAAATGCAAATGCTTGGGGGGGACTTGGTTGTAGATGAACCAACACCTGAACCTGATTCTATTACGGTGAATACCTCTAGAGATTCTTATGCTAGTGGTGATTCGATAACAATTTCTGGAATGATTCAAAATTTAGATGAATACTCCCAGTCTGTATCTATTGTTGTTGTAAGTCCGGATGGAAATATTGTATCTATTAAACAAGTAATACCTGATTCTAATGGAAGTTATTCCACAGTTTCAGCTACTGGTACCATGGTCATTAGTGGAGATTATGAAGTCCGCGCACAGTATGGTGCTCTAAAAGAAACCACTACTTTTGATTATACTGCTTCTGATTCTGAACCTGAACCAACACCTGAACCAACACCTGAACCAACACCTGAACCAACACCAGAACCTGAATATGATTCAAAAGTAACAATAATTCCAACACCTGGTTCTGGATCTCCTGGATGTGAAGAAACGTCTTCTGGGTGTTTTATTCCAAATGTTGCTTATGTTAGAAATGGGGGAATTGTAGCATTTTCTAATACTGATTCTGCAGCACATACATTCACAGCTGGAAACGGAGGTAATGGGAATACTGGAGAATTTGATTCTGGACTAATCATGGCAGGAGGTGATTTTAAATTTTCTTCTGATGATGATGGAGAAATTCCATACTATTGTATGGTGCATCCATGGATGGAAGGACTCATTGTAGTTGGAGGTGAACCCGTACCACAATCTAACCCTACACCTCAATCTGATTTTGAATTAGATTTTGAAACAAGTGGGATGAAAGTATTAAAAATCGAAGAAGACTATGATTTCATATCTCTGTTATTTGATGTAGATGTTACATCATCTGTTGGAGTTTTAGAAGTTGTTTTTGATAGGAATTATTTTGATTCTACTTTTGAAGGTATAGATGATGATTTTATTGTTTTAGCAGACGGTGATGAACCAACTTTTACAGAAACAAATACCAATTCTTACAGTAGAACTCTTAAAATCGAATTACGTGAAGGAACTGAAGAAATAGAAATCATTGGTTCAAAATTAAATGGCAATGCTTCAAATGACTTTCCAGATACATCATCACAACTTACAGTAAAATCAAATCATTCTTCTTATCAACCAGGTGATAAAATAAAAATTTCAGGTTTCATTAAAACTCTTGCAGAATATTCACAATCTGTTAATGTGATAGTAGTTGGTCCTGATGGAAATATTGTAAGTATCGCATCAATCATCCCTCATTCTAATGGAAATTTTGAAACAAGTGTGAATGCTGGAGGTACAATGAGATTAAGTGGAGATTATGAAATTAGGGCACAGTATGGTTCTGCAAAAACAACAAACACATTCTATTATTCTGGAACATCATCTGCCCCAATACCAGAACCTATCCCTGAACCATACCCCGAACAAGATGATGACATAACGATTGTACCGGCACAAGGTTCTGGTGCTCCAGGATGTGAAGAAACATCCGATGGATGCTTCTTGCCAGAAGTTGCATCCGTTTCATTTGGTGGAAAAGTTATCATGAAGAACACTGATAGTGCAGCTCACACATTTACTGCAGGAACTCCTGGTGACGGCCCAACTGGAGAATTTGATACTGGATTACTAATGGCTGGAAATTCTTTTGAATGGACTGCCGATGAAAACGGTCAAGTTCCATATTTTTGCATGGTGCATCCTTGGATGATTGGCACAATTTTTGTGGGTGAAGGAACTATGCCTACTCCACAACCTGAGCCTGAAGATCATGTCGATTTAGAAATATCTGCTGAAAACAAAGTGTACGACATCAATACGGTGGTAGTTTTGAATATTTCCCTTGATGGTAATACAAAATCCCAAAACGTAGCCCTTGATATTACTGATCCTAGAGGAACTACTATTGTCTCACGTTCAGTATCTATAGACTCTAATGATTCTGTATCTTTTGAGTTCAAAATAGATGAAAATGCAAAAACTGGAAATTATAAAGTAACTGCAACAACTTCAGATGGAAACAGAACAGAAAAAGATACCACTCACTTTAAAGTAAAATCACAATTCAATTCGTTTAAAATTGCATCTGTAGAAATTACTGATCAGAAAGGAATCCCTTCTGACTTGGAAGCAGGTGAAATAGGATTTATCAAAGTTAACATGGACTCTAACAAATCTATTGCAACTCTAGTTACTGTAAACATATTTGATTCAGAATTAACTAGTATTGGAATTGGTTCAGTACAAACCACATTGTCTTCTGGTGGTTCTGAAATGATTTTATCATTTAACATTCCATCTGATGCAGCACTAGGTCCTGCTGATATCTATGTTAATGCATTTTCTAATTGGCCAAGTGAAGGAGGAATCCCATTAACTGGTGAAGTTTCTACTGTGGAGGATATACAATGAAACTTGGATTGATAATTATTTTACTTGCAATCAGTATTGTTCCAGCATTTTCTCAATCATTAATTACATTTGATGTTGATACTAGCAAGTTTATTCCAGGAGAAATAGTTGAACTCAAAGGAAATGTAGGTGAAGGGTTGGAGGGAAAGCCAGTAGCAATTGAGATCAATGACAGTGAAGGTAACATCATTTTGATTAGAACAGTAACATCAGATAGCAAAGGTGAATTTATTTTAAAATTCAAAGTTCCAAATAATGTCAAAGCAGGTGAATTAGATATTGCAACAAGTGTAGAACTTGAGGGTCAATCCTTTGCTGAAACAAAACAAGTAGAGGTATCTGCACCTGAACCATCAAATGATCCTGTATGCGGGCTTGGAACTATGCTACAAGATGGGGTGTGTGTAGTTGATACTACAAAAGATGTCTCAACTGGAAAATCATCTGGTGGTGGCTGTCTAATTGCCACAGCAACCTATGGCTCAGAACTGGCCCCTGAAGTTCAAAAGTTGCGAGAATTACGAGATAATGCTCTTTTAACCACTACATCAGGCACAAGTTTCATGAATTTCTTCAATGATGTTTACTATTCATTCTCACCATACATCGCAGACTATGAGCGAGAAAACCCTGTATTCAAAGAGGTAGTGAAAATTGCAATCACTCCGATGATTACATCACTATCCATTCTAAACTATGTTGATATGGATTCAGAGCAATCTGTGTTGGGATATGGGATTAGTTTGATATTACTTAATGTTGGAATGTATATTGGACTCCCAATTTTTACAATAATTAGAATTAGAAAATGAAATTTGTAATAATTATTGTAACTACATTGATTTTTTTAATTCCAACAAGTGTTTTTGCTGAAACTGAATACACTGTTTTTATCGAAGAACTTCCAGAATGGGCAGACCACGCATCAAATGTGATGTTTGAATCAACTAAAGCTTGGGAGAAAAATAATCCGGGACTAATATTTTATGAAACAGAAAATCCTCAAGAAGCTAATTTTAGAGTTCAATGGGTAAAAGAATTTGGTGTTGAACATATTGGTTATGCATATGGTAATCAATTCCTTGAAGTAGGTTTAGGCGATAGTCTTTGTGGGGATACATGGCATCCATTTTCTTCAAATTATGTTAATGCAATAATGGAACATGAAATTGGCCATATTATGGGTCTAAATCATAATTTAGATGACAAGAATCACATAATGTATCCCATCATGCTTGATTGGGAATATGGATTAGTCGAAAATGATTTTAGATTAACTACAAACTATGCAGAATTTATTCCATTTTGCACAAACAAAAATACACCAGTTACAATTGATATAGATTCAGACGAATCACGGTATGGTTTTGATGTTTATGTTGTTCCTTCCATAGATGCATTATCTGCATGGGAAAAAGGAAACCCATTTGAATATTTTGCAGGTTCAGGTTGTTTTGCTAAAGATGTTTTAAATTTCAAAGGTATATGTGATGATGTAGGTCCTAACAGTGGTCTTCTGATAATGACTGGAAACAAACTTTCAAACCCTTTGGTAACTTTTGATGTAAGTTATGAAATGGAATCAAACGATTTGGGGATGACCATTCCTGTATTGTTTCCAGGTGTGACAAATATTCCCATACCCGTTCCTGCACCTATCCCTGAACCAACACCCGAACCTACACCTACCCCTGAACCTGAGCCTGAACCTACCCCTGAACCTGAGCCTGAAGTGGTTATTATTCCTGAATCTTCACCAAAACCAATACCTGCAATTATTTCAAACGATTTTGGTTCTGCAAGAATTGATACTAGTGAGATAAAATTACTTTCAGGTGATTCTAAAGAACTAAAAATTTATGGCAATGTTTTATTTTCAAATCCTCGTGACCGAATTGCTATGGTTGTTACATATCCTGATGGCAATTCAAATGGAGAATTACTTTTTCCAAAAAATGACGGAACGTTTGAAACTAGATTTACATTAAACAATGATTCTCCTGATGGAACCTATGAAATAATGATTACATCAAAACAAAAACTAATTGGATTTTTACATTTCACATTGTCCCATGAACATATTTTAGAACAAATGCTAGAATCCCCTATAATTTCTCCTAATGTTGATAAACCCAAAATACAAGAAGAAGAGAGTATTATTGAATCTGAAAAGGATGTATCTGAAAATATTTTGCCCCCTTGGATTAAAAATAATGCAAAGTGGTGGGCAGATGAAACTGTAGGAGATTCAGAATTTATTTCCAGCGTTCAATATCTCATAGAAAAACAAATCATCAAAGTTAAAGGAATCTCAAAATATTCTCATTCCCAAGAAAATATTCCTATGTGGATTAAAAATACTGCCGCCTGGTGGGCAGATGGACAGATTTCTGAAAATGAATTTGTTCAGGGATTAGAGTTTATGGTAAATTCTGGAATCATTCCTGTTACTTCTGATGATGAAATCACTTCTGGACATGTTGTTGTTGAAAAGAAATTTGATTTTGAAGAAAATAAAAACAATGTTGTTACTACATTAACCGAACTTGGAAAATCATCTGACTTTGCAATCCTTTTTGATGGTGATCTTTCTGCAAAACAAAACCCTCCTGCAAAATTACATACTTACAAAATTACACATACCCAAGATGGGTATATAGGGGATGTGGTATTTTATGAAGGTGCATCTTCCTTGTTTAATGAATCAAGTTTTGGGAAATTTTTCCAAATCAAAATATTTCTCTCAAATGAGTATGGATTAAAACCAACTAGCACCTCTACTCAAATCATTCTTGATATGTCCTCAGAATTGGTAGATTGGGGCTCACTTAATCAGAAAACCACTCTTGTTGATTGGATTTTAGACACAATTGAGGTTATTCCTAGAGAGAAAAATGGTGATAGGGTTTCAGTCATCACCAATGATGATGTGGAGCTTAAACTAACATCTAAGGATACAGGACTTGGATATGTTGAGTTGTTAATTTCTAAAAAACTAACTCCTTGATCCCTCTAATTAAATGGAAAAATATGATAGGGATTCCCGTATTTACAACAATGAAAATTAAAAGACAAAATTTAACGTGATCATTATATTGAACAAATTATAAATTTATGATAATGGCAGAATGGAGTTTGTTAGGTTATGGTATTTTTGATTCAAAATTTTTATTTGATATTGTTTCAACAATTGGAGTTATTGTTGCAATGGGTGCAGTTGCTTTTACAGTCAATAAAAATAAGAAAGAGTCAGTAACAGACACAAGAAAGAAATCAGCTGAGATGGTGATAATTTACAATGACCGATTATTACAAGACAGGTTCAGGTTTGTTAGTAGGGCAATTGATTATTCTGCAAAAAGAAAAGAAAAATTAAACTCATTACAAAAGGGGATACTAATGCCGAAATATTAGAAGTAAGAGAATTAGATTTTGAAAATTATCTTTCAGAATTTGAGACAATAGGATTGTTTGTTGAGGACGGAATCCTCCTTACAAAGTATGCTTATGAGATGTGGAATGAACAAGTTCAAGATATTTGGAAAGATTCGATTATGTTTGAATACATGGATGACCAACACAAGGGTTCGGACCTATGGGATAAATTGTATGCTTTAAAAGATAAGCTAGATGAATTTGCAAAAGAAAAAGCAAATCCTAAGAAAAGATGGTGGCAGTCTCGTTTTTAACAGGGTTTTTTTAATAATTCTAAACTCCAATATTCTAAAAATAACAGAATAATATCCCATTACAAGTATTTTATTCGTAAATCTGTTGTCTACTACAGGTTTTCTAAAAATAATCATTTCACCCACACTTTTAGGCTCAAAAAAAGAATCAATCGACCGAACAAGTTAATAGATCGCAAATATAACAATCAATGAAGGTTAGAGATTCC
>Ga0233449_1003031_pt1 | contig 12612 bp, 10 predicted proteins | sample SI_124_October20_FD_183012 | JGI IMG/M metagenome (GOLD analysis project Ga0233449, IMG submission 183012) | Seawater microbial communities from Saanich Inlet, British Columbia, Canada - SI_124_October2016_200_MG | ecosystem: Environmental > Aquatic > Marine > Inlet | place: Canada: British... | reverse complement strand
TATGGACCTCCCGTGGCATAAACTCGATGTGACGACTTTTTCTTGGCAGAAAGTAATGGGCGGCGAGGGGGCACATGGTATTATTGTACTTTCCCCACGTGCCGTTGAACGTTTAGAGAATTATACACCGCCTTGGCCGCTTCCGAAAATTTTCCGCCTTACCAAAAACGGTAAACTTATCAGCGGTATTTTCAAAGGTGCGACCATTAATACGCCTTCCATGCTTTGCGTTGAAGATTATCTTGATGCGCTAAATTGGGCGGATAGCGTAGGTGGCCTTAAAGGTCTTATTGGTCGTTCTGAAGATAACTTTGCGGTGCTTCGAAATTGGGTCGAGGAAACAGATTGGGTAGATTTCCTCGCTGTGAGAGCGGATACAATTTCAAACACTTCGGTTTGTCTAAAGATCACAGCCGATTGGTTCACTGCTTTAAATGATGATGATCAGGCTGCGGCTGCGAAAAAAATTGCGGGTGTTTTGGACGAAAAAGATGTCGCTTATGACATTGGTTCTTACCGTGATGCCCCTGCGGGTCTTCGTATTTGGGCCGGTTCGACCATTAAAGCTGCTGATCTTAAGGATTTAACGCCGTGGCTTGACTGGGCATACGCCGAAGTTCGTAATTCATACAAATAATTTATATTCTTACATGAAAGGTAATCCTTATGGTTAAGGTACTTATTTCTGATAAAATGAGCCCGCTTGCGAAAGAAATTTTCGAAAAGCGTGGTATTGAGACTGATGAAATCGTTGGTCTAACGAAAGAAGAGCTAGAAGCTAAAATTCATGAATATGATGGCCTTGCCATCCGCAGCGCAACAAAAGTTTCGCCAAAAATTCTAGCGGCGGCTTCAAGCCTTAAGGTTGTTGGTCGTGCCGGTATTGGTGTTGATAATGTTGATATTCCTGCGGCCACATCGCGCGGTGTTGTCGTTATGAACACACCAATGGGAAATAGCATCACGACGGCGGAACACGCCATTGCAATGATGTTTGCTGTTGCGCGTCAAATCCCACAAGCGAGTGCATCAACGCACGCAGGAAAATGGGAAAAATCGAAATTTATGGGTGTTGAGCTAACATCAAAAACGCTTGGTATTATCGGTTGCGGTAATATTGGTGCCATCGCGGCAAGTCGCGCTATTGGCCTTCGTATGAAAGTGATCGCCTATGATCCGTTTCTCTCCTTCGAGCGTGCAGAAGAAATTGGTGTTGAAAAGGTTGAGCTAGACGGTCTTTTGGCTCGCGCTGATTTTATATCTCTTCACACACCCCTTACGGATAGCACACGCGGTATTCTTGGTGCCGATGCATTCACAAAAATGAAAGACGGCGTTCGCATTATAAACTGTGCTCGTGGCGGGCTTATTGATGAAGCAGCTCTTAAAGTTGCGCTTGATAGCGGCAAAGTTGCTGGTGCGGCACTTGATGTGTATGAAGTTGAGCCAGCCAAAGAAAACGTTCTTTTTGGCAATGATAAAGTTGTCGCAACACCGCATCTTGGGGCGTCCACATCGGAAGCACAGGTCAATGTTGCGGTTCAGGTTGCGCAGCAGATGGCGGATTACCTGCTTGATGGTGCGGTTACAAATGCGCTTAATATGCCAAGCTTGACGGCGGAAGAATCAAAGCGTCTTGGTCCTTATATGTCACTCGTAGGTCAATTAGGCAGTTTTGTAGGTCAGCTTACTGAAAATGCCATTAAAGAGATTAAAATTGAATATCAGGGTGATGTAACGGAACTTAATGTTCGCCCGCTTACGGCGATTGTTGTCGAAGGTCTTCTTAGTCCGCTTATGAGCAACGTCAATATGGTCAACGCACTAAGCATTGCAAAAGACCGTGATATTGATGTGGTTGAAAGCAAAAATGAAGGTGAAGGTGACTACCATACGCTGGTTACTGTGAAAGTGGTAACGGATAGAGGTGAATTTGCCGTTGAAGGGACGCTGTTTGCGGACCGTCGTCCGCGCATTGTTCAGGTGGACGATATTCGCCTTGAAGGTGAGCTAACGGAAAATATGATTTTCGCGACTAATGATGACCAGCCTGGCTTTATTGGCTCGCTCGGTACGATCCTTGGGGAAGGCAACTTAAATGTCGCAACCTTTAACCTTGGCCGTCATAACGCAGGCGGGCGTGCTATTGCCCTTGTTGCGGTTGATCAGCATGCTCACGCGGATGTGATTGCAAAGATTAAAAAGCTTGATCAGGTGCGCCGCGTAAAGGCCTTAACTTTTTAAAAATGTAGAAACTGTATCCAAATAGATTTTTACATTTTGGGAGGGCAATTTGCCCTCCCATTTTTTTATCATTTTTCGCCTTTTCACATTGGGAATTAATGCTATAGGTGATATAAGAAAATCGAATCTTTTAACGAACTTAAAGCGGCACTTTTATAATGCTTGAACCAAATGAAACGGCCCTCCTTCCAGAAGGATTGCATGACACACTTGTGGGTGATGCATCGCGGGAACGAAAAGTTGTTGAAAAGCTTCTAAATAGTTTTTCCAGCCACGGGTATGATCTGGTTTTACCACCGCTTGTGGAATTTGAAGAAAGTCTTCTTCTTGGTCCCGGTAAAGCACATTCAAGAAATATGTTCAGACTGCTTGATCCCGCCTCACAGCGCATGATGGGTGTTCGCACTGATATGACAGGGCAGGTGGCGAGAATATCCCATAGCCGTCTCGGTAATGCACCGCGTCCGCTTCGTCTTAGTTATGCAGGTGATGTGCTGAGAATTAAAGGCACTCAACTTCGCCCGGAAAGACAGTTTAAGCAAGCCGGGGTGGAACTTATCGGTTCTAATTCTACAGAAGCTTATACTGAAATTATTCTGCTTGGATATGAAGCGCTAAAAAATGTCGGCGCAAAAAACCTTAGCGTTGATCTGGCGTTACCACAACTGGTCCCGGCAATATGTAAAGGTCTAAAAATTGATGATGAGCTCTCGGCTCTACTTCGCCGCGCCCTTGATGGGAAAAATATCGCTGAGCTTTCAAATATTAAAGGCGATATCGGAAACATAAGCCGCTCCTTGCTTGAAGCCGCGGGTCCGGCTCCAAAATGTCTTGATATTATAAACGGCTTGAAATTACCTGAAGCAGCGGCCGAAATGTGCGCTGAGCTTAGTAAACTGGTTGCCAGACTTGCTGAAATAGCACCCGATTTAATGGTCACGGTTGACCCGGGCGAATATACTGGATTTGAATATCAAACGGGTATCAGCTTTAGTCTTTTTGCCAGCGGTGTTCGCGGCGAGCTTGGCCGCGGCGGGCGCTATTTGGTTAACGGCGAACATGGGGAAGGCGAGCCAGCAACGGGCTTCTCACTTTATCTTGACAGTTTGATGCGCGCCCTTGATGGCTACGAGCCGCAAAAGAAGGTTTTTGTGCCTTACGGCATAGGCCGGGAAGATTTGTCTAACCTTCAATCTCAGGGATATAACACTATTTCGGGACTTGAAGAATATACGGACATTGCCGCTGAGGCAAAAAGAATGGAATGTGATTATTATTGGTCTGATGGCCAGATAAATGAAATAACCGGAGGTTTATAATTGTGTCTAATGTAGTTGTGGTGGGCTCCCAGTGGGGCGACGAGGGAAAAGGTAAAATTGTTGATTGGCTAAGTGAACGCGCCGATGTGGTTGTGCGTTTTCAAGGTGGTCATAATGCCGGACACACTCTTGTTATTGACGGGGAAGTTTATAAATTAAGCCTGCTTCCTTCGGGCATCGTACGGGGCGGAAAATTATCTATTATCGGTAACGGTGTTGTTGTTGATCCGTGGGCACTGGTTCATGAAATGAAAAAACTCAGTAGTCAGGGTGTGACGATCGATGCAAAAAGCTTACTTGTCTCTGAAAATTGTGCACTCATTTTACCGCTTCACGGCGAGCTTGATGCTATACGCGAAGACGCGGCAAAGGCCCGCGCTGAAACCGGACCGGTGATCGGCACAACAAGACGCGGCATCGGCCCAGCTTATGAAGATAAGGTTGCTAGACGAGCGATTCGGGTTTGTGATTTAAAATCTGAAAAAACTGTAGCCGAAAGGGTAGATGTGCTTCTATCCCATCATAATCCACTTCGTAGAGGACTTGGTTTTGATGAAGTTGATCGCGACGAATTAATTGCCCAGATTATGGAAGTATCAAAACATGTTCTTCCACTTGTCGGGGCGAGCTGGCGGGTGCTTGATGATGCAAAAAAAGCGGGTAAGAAAATCCTCTTTGAAGGTGCTCAGGGCATTATGCTTGATATTGATCACGGCACCTATCCGTTCGTCACATCATCCAATGTAGTCGCTTCACAAGCAGCTGGTGGTTCAGGAATCGGAGTAGGAAGCTTAAATTACATACTTGGCATTACTAAAGCTTACACCACACGAGTTGGCAGCGGACCTTTCCCGACCGAACTTTTTGACGAAGTAGGACAGGGGCTTGGCGAACGTGGCCATGAATTTGGAACCGTCACCGGCCGTAGTCGCCGCTGTGGCTGGTTTGACGCGATAATGGTGCGTCAGGTTATGAAAATTTCCGGCATTACCGGTATCGCCCTTACCAAGCTTGATGTGCTTGACGGCATGGATGAACTTAAAATTTGTGTAGGTTATGAGCTTGACGGTGAACAACTTGATTATTTCCCGGCGTCAACTGATGATCAGGCAAAAGTCACGCCGATCTATGAAACCATGCATGGCTGGTCGGAAAGTACTTTTGGGGCCAGAAGCTGGGTCGATCTTCCGGCGCGGGCCATTAAATATGTCCGCCGTATTGAAGAACTAATCGAAACTCCCGTGGCAATTCTTTCCACAAGTCCCGAGCGTGAAGATACTATTCTTGTTAAAAATCCGTTCGAAGGATAACTTTTTACTGATCTATCGTAATCATGCCGTCTTCTGTGGCGGCATTTTTCATGGCGGCTTGTAATTTTTCAAAAGCGCGCGCTTCGATTTGACGTACCCGTTCGCGGCTGATGTTATATTCGTGACTGAGTACTTCAAGTGTCTTCGGACTATCGCTTAAGCGGCGTTCGGTGATGATATGTTGCTCGCGTTCATTAAGCACATCCATCGCGTCAGCCATTAGACCGCGCCTGTAATTCAATTCTTCGGCGTCTGAATAGGCGGTTTCCTGATCCGGTGTGTTTTCATCAACCAGCCAGTCCTGCCATTCGCCTTCGATATCGGCGCGCATTGGTGCGTTAAGGGAATGATCTGCACCGGCCATACGGCGGTTCATTTGCACCACTTCTTCTTCTTTAACATCAAGTTTGGTTGCGATCTCTGTCACATGATCCGGGTGAAGGTCACCTTCTTCAATTGCCTGTATCTGGCCTTTAATGCGGCGCAGATTAAAAAACAGTTTTTTCTGGGCGGCTGTGGTACCGATTTTAACAAGTGACCAAGACCGCAGAATATATTCATGGATCGATGCTTTAATCCACCACATGGCATAAGTGGCAAGTCTGAACCCTTTATCTGGGTCGAAACGTTTTACCGCCTGCATCATACCTACATTGCCTTCGGAAATAAGATCACCAACAGGTAGGCCGTAGCCACGGTAGCCCATAGCAATTTTAGCCACAAGACGCAGATGTGACGTGACCAGCTTATGGGCTGCGTCCGTATCACCATGCTCGGTCCATGATTTTGCCAACATAAATTCTTCATCAGGCTTAAGCATAGGAAATTTACGGATTTCATGCAGGTAGCGCGTTAAGCTGCCGTCCGGCGAGATTATCGGTAAATTATTATTAGCCATTTTGAGTTTTATCCCTGATTTTTCATCATTTTTTTATCATATTAAAACATTTAGGCGCAATTTAGGCGCTTTCAAGTGCATTAATCAATCGCTTTATATCATTTGGTAATTCTATTTCAAATGTCAAGAGCTGCTTGGTGGCAGGATGGATGAAACCGATCAGATAAGCATGAAGCGCTTGGCGGCTAAATTCATTAATGGCCTGCTTTGCGCGATCAGAAAAATTCTTTTGCGGATTACTTCTTCTGCTATAGAGCGGGTCGCCTACAAGCGGATAGCCAATTTGCGCCATATGGACACGAATCTGATGGGTTCGTCCCGTCTCAAGTCGACATTCCACCAGTGATAAAGTTGGTGCAAGCCCCTGTTTTACATTAGCCCGTGATGTTATTTTTCGCGGAGGCTCAATTCTTTTCACCACTTTGTAATGAGTGATCGCATGTTTTCCAGAGGGGTTTACGGCAATTTTTAAGCGGTTTTTAGTGTCGCGCTTTAGCGGCTTATTAATTGTTCCGCTCGTTGGGTTTGGCACACCCCACACCACTGCATAATAAGCCCGCTCAAGACTATGTTTGGCAAACTGTTTTGAAAGCCCCCTATGGGCGATGTCTGATTTTGCGACCACCATTAGCCCGCTGGTGTCTTTATCAATTCTGTGAACGATGCCAGGGCGCTTAACGCCGTTTATTCCAGACAGGCTATCTCCGCAGTAATGTATCAGTGCATTAACCAGTGTACCGCTATTATTGCCCGGCGCCGGGTGAACGACCATGCCGGCAGGTTTATAAAGAACCAGTAAATGTTCATCTTCATAATGAATATCAAGCGGGATATCTTCTCCCTCAGGGTCGGGATCAATAATTTCTGGAATGGTAATACTAAAGCTATCGCCGACTTTTACCCGATATGACGGATCAGTTATTTGTTCTGAATGAGTGAATATAACTTGACCTTGCTCGATCAGGCTTTTAAGACGGGAACGGCTTATGTCATCCAGTTTAAGCGTAAGAAATTTGTCAAGGCGTAGGCCTTTATCTTCTTCCAGCGCGACTGTTTCGTATTTATGAGGGTTATCTATAATCATGTCACAAGAACCAATGCCAAAAAATTACCGATTACTCAAGGGAATTGTGATTACCTTGGGCATTTTAATTATTGTCATGGTGGCAATAATCGTTGTTGCGTCGGTCATGAAATATAATGATCAGAAAGATGCCGAAGCTTCTCTGGTCGAAAAATATCAAACTACGCAGGTTGTTGAAGCCGGTGAGATTAAACCGTTTGAAATGGATTTGCCGCTTGAAACAGGTCAAAGAATTATTGATGTAAAGACAGACAATAATTATCTGGTTGTACAAATCGGCACCGTGATACCGGAAAAAATTCTCATTATTAATTATAGCGGTAAAATTGTCGGCACTATAAACGTCAAGTAACTATTCGTCTTCAACAGGTAATGAAAGCTTAATCAACCCTTTCATTTTATTGGGATCTATCGGCTTGCCGCGGCGAAGGATACTAATGCGTCCTGCACGGGCCAGCGATTTAGCCTGCTGTTTTACCGAAAGTAGATATTTACGCCAGACATCATCCGGGTCACTATCCTTGGCACGGTCTTTGGCAATTTTGATAGCGATATCATTAGGGCTGACGGCGCCGCCAGCGGCAACCGCATCCATTATATAAAGACGAATAGGATCTTCCTTAATTTCGTCTTCTTCATTTTGGTCATTTACATCTGTCATGTCCGCCGTTTAACATGTTTTTATTTATGTTGCACTATATTTTATTTGTAATAACCAATGAGAATTAACCAATGTCGTTTATCTATCTGGTTTGGGGAATATTAATCGGCCTAATTATGGCAGCGCCGATTGGGCCGGTAAATATAATATGTATAAGACGCGCCATGACTAAAGGCCCTATGAACGGATTTGTTGTTGGCCTTGGCGCGGCGCTCGCGGATGGTTTATTTGGAAGTCTGGCCGCTTTTGGCTTGGCCGGGCTTACACAGATTCTCAGCGATATAAATGGCTGGTTCGAAATAGTTGGCGGGATAGCGCTAATTTTCATTGGTATAAACCTGTGGTTCAGTCAGCCTCATGTCGACGATATAAAAGATACTTATAAAGACCGCTTTAAAGCAGCCTTCGGCACGTTCCTTCTGACCATAACCAATCCGCTTACGGTGCTTGGCTTCGTCGCAATATTTATTAGTCTTGGGCTGGGGAATATGGGCGACAATTATTTGAATGCTACTTTTATATCTATTGGTATTTTATTGGGTTCTTCACTTTGGTGGGCGATTTTAGCAGTGGCGTCAGCAAGACTTTCTAAAAAATTATCTGATGGTCACCTTGGAAAGATCAATAAAACGTCTGCTGTGATTATTTTTTGCTTTGGATTTCTTGCGCTGATAAAGAACCTGATTTTATAAAATCATTTTGCCAGTTGCGATAAAAGGCCCGTTTCTAAAGTCCGGCTTGCTATAAAGATATTCTGAGCCGTCCGGATGAATGATGCTGCCTCCAGCGGCATTTAATACGGCATGACCGGCTGCGGTGTCCCATTCCATAGTGGGTCCAAAGCGCGGATAAAAATCTGCTTTTCCTTCCGCCAGTAAACAAAATTTAAGCGAACTGCCGATCGAGAGAATATCGGTGACATTATATTTATCTAAAAGCGCGTTGGTTTCTGCGTCCCTATGGGATTTGCTGGCGACGGCGGAAATACCGCTCGCGGGAACATCACGTACCTTCAATATCTGTTCCTCGCCCAGGGTTTTTAAGTTTGAGACTTCTTGCATAACGGCCATGTCTGAATTTTTTGCTATATATAAAGTGTCAAGGGCAGGGGCATAGACGATGCCAAATGTCGGGCGTCCATTTTCTATAAGGGCAATATTGACTGTAAATTCTTTTCTCTTGGCAATAAATTCCTTGGTGCCATCAAGCGGATCAACCAGCCAAAAGATGTTGTCCACTTCAGGGATGTCGCCAATGCTCGCGCTTTCTTCTGCGACGATAGGAATTTCCGGTGCAATTTTTTTTAAATCTCTAAGGATAATTTTTTCTGCGGCATCATCGGCGATGGTTACGGGTGATTTATCATCTTTATAATTAACATCAAATCCTTGAGCATGAATTTCCATTATCTTTGCGCCAGCTTCAAGGGCAGTTTGTTTTAAAACGTCATTAAAGAGTTGGTACTTATTCTCGTTCATGGCTCGGATTTTTCTTTCAATTGATTTTTACACGAACTTATTATATGAAGCTAATATGATAAACCGCAAGAAAGAAAGTTAATTTATGAACGATTTAGACTTTGCCGCATTGTTATGTTCTCGACTTTGTCATGATTTGATAAGCCCGGTGGGGGCCATTTCCAATGGGATTGAAATACTGAGTGATGAAGATGATGAAAGTATGCGTCTTGAAGTTATGAAACTTCTTGAGCTTAGTGCAGGGCAAACATCGAATAGATTGAAGTTTTATAGATTGGCTTTTGGAGCTGCCGGCGGTATTGGTGATCATGTGCCGATCAGGGATGCGAAAAATGCAGCAGAGCAGTTATTTGATGGAACACCAATTAACCTGACCTGGAATTCAGAAGTCGGCGAAATGGACAAAAGTGCCGTAAAGGTTATTTTGAATATGATACTCGTCGCGAGTGAAGCGCTAATTCGCGGCGGCGAGCTTATTGTCAACGTAACAATAAATGTTGAAAAATTAAAATTGGAAATTTCAGCGAAAGCCGACCGTATTATTTTTCAGGATAAAGCACGGGAAATGATTTGTGGTGAAACGGAACTCACCGAAACTGACCCGAAGATTGCCCCAGCCTACCTTGCGGCAAGTATCGCCAAACAATTTAACAGTAAAATTCATTATACAAGCCATGATGATGGTGGTTTTGCCCTGGAAGTTCTTATTTAAAGCAGTATTTTTAATAAATATTTCATTTAATTCAAATTAAATTACGAATTAACAAAAAATTAGTAAAAGCTTTACTTCATTTTAACCAATTTCCTAGAGATTAGATTTAAGTATACCCTAAATCTTGTAGAAAAGGCAGTTGGCATGGATGATTTACTGAGTGAGTTTTTAACGGAAACATTCGAAAGTATCGAAGTAGTTGATGTAGAATTGGTCGAGCTTGAGAAAGATCCCAATAACAAATCGGTACTCGATAATATATTTAGATTAGTACACACAATCAAAGGAACCTGCGGTTTTCTTGGACTTCCCCGTCTTGAGGCGGTCGCCCATTCCGGTGAGAATGTTCTCGGAAAATTTCGCGACGGTGAAATGGAAGTTACACCCGATGCGGTTACATTAATTTTAAGTGCACTTGACCGAATCAAAGAAATTCTCGCGGGACTCGAAGAGACTCAGGAAGAGCCGGCAGGCGATGATAGCGGAATTATTAATGAACTAAATGCCATGGCATCAGGAAATGCTGCCCCTGAAGTTAAAGTTGCAGCCGTTACTGAGGCGCCAATTCAAGTATCAGACGTAAGACCAAGTGTTCCTGGTGAAGCAACACTGGATGAACTTGAAGCTGCGTTTTTAGCGGCCCCTGGCCCTGACGAAGAAGATGGTGCCCCAGAAGCTTCTTCTTCAAGTAAACTGGAAAGCGTTGGTGGTACCGAAACTATTTCAGTTCTTTCACATCTTTTCCATAACCGACTTTTAGCGGATGCCTCACTTAAAGATTTAGTTTCCGGTACAGAATTAAGGAAAAGCAAGAAAGGTGTTGAAGAGTTTTTTGCAACATCACTTGAAAGTGGTAAATGCAACGAAGAAATTATAGAAACATCATTCGCATCCTTCATTAATAAAGGCATTGTCGAAGATCAGTTTTATAACACGACAAAGCATCTTGAAAGTGTTCTTGATGAAGTGGGTATTTCATCACTTGATGCAGAATTTATTAAAGATATATATAGCCAGGCTTCAACAAAATTGTTGAAAGCTGCTAAGAAAAATTCAAAATCCGTCGGACCTGCTAAGAAGACAGAAGTTGCCAAGAAAGCTGCCCCTGTGGCAAAAGAAAGCAGCATTGCCAACCAATCAATTCGTGTTACGGTTGACGTTCTCGATAATCTGATGAATATGGTGAGTGAGTTAGTCCTTACTCGAAATCAATTGATGCAAATCTCTCGCCGTGCTGGTGGTGATAATGAATTTGAAATTCCGTTACAGCGCCTAAGTCAATGTACGTCAGAACTACAAGAAGGTGTAATGAAAACTCGTATGCAGCCAATTGGTAATGCATGGTCGAAACTTCCACGTATCATTCGTGACCTTCAAATGGAGCTCGGTAAGAAAATTGATCTTCAAATGATTGGTGCTGATACGGAACTGGACCGTCAGGTTCTGGAACTTATTAAAGATCCCCTTACACATATGATCAGAAACTCTGCCGACCATGGTGTGGAAACAATTGAAAAACGTATTGCTGCCGGTAAAAAAGAAACGGGTACAATTCGTTTGAATGCTTTCCATGAAGGCGGACAGATTATTATCGAGATTTCTGATGATGGTGCGGGACTTCCCGTTGATAAATTAGCGGCTAAAGCTCTGGCAAACGGTCTTGCTACCGAAGAAGAGCTTGCTGAAATGTCAGATCAACAAATTCAACGCTTTATATTTAATGCCGGTTTCTCAACAGCACAGAAAGTGACTAGTGTATCGGGTCGCGGTGTTGGTATGGACGTGGTTCGCACAAATATTGAAAAAATTGGTGGTACAATTGAACTTAAATCTACGGAAGGAAAAGGAACAACCTTCTTTATTAAGATACCGCTTACGCTCGCTATTGTTTCTGCTCTTATTGTTGAATCAAATGCGGAACGGTTTGCTATACCGCAAATCAGTGTTCTTGAACTTGTCAGAGCATCAACCGATTCAACACATAAGATTGAATATATCAATTCTACGCCAGTACTAAGGCTTCGTGACAGATTACTACCACTATTACATCTTAATAAAATCCTTGGCTTTGATGTTCAGGAAGAAGGAACGGATGAAGTAAAATTAGGCTCTGTTAACGACGACTTTATCATCATTACTCAAGTAGGCGATTTTACTTTCGGTATTGTCGTGGACCGGGTGTTTGACACTGAAGAAATTGTTGTAAAGCCTGTAGCGCCAATTTTAAGAGACCTAAATGTATTCTCTGGAAATACTATTTTGGGCGATGGAACAGTGATTATGATCTTGGACCCTATTCGCCAAGCCGTTCTTGAGACCATCGCCCAGGATCAGACCTTTGTTTTGATGGATACCATTAAAGAGAGTTACAGCTCTATGGTGGCGTCATTAAATACCGATATTGGCGGCATTCATGTTTTTAGTGGCGGCCGTACAGATGTTAAACCGGTAACAGGTGAGCAGTTAGGTGATCTTGTTGCTGCGGCTGCGGCTGGGGATCTCTTTCAAAACGATCAAAGAAAGGCCGTGGCTAAGATCGGTAAAAACACCAATATGGAATATAGTCTTCTGGCTGATGAAGTGGCTGAAGATATTTTTGCGGCTATTAAAAACATCGCAGACTTTGATAATTTAACCCCTATTTCCGGTCAACTTACACCAGCGCAAAATGCTTTTCTTGAGAGCCAGCTTGTTGTTCTTGATGCGGCTATTGAAGATCTCCGGATCATAAATTCCAGTAACGGAATGCGTTATGGCCGGGCGGATGATTTGCTTGAAGAGCATCAGGCTCGTGAAACATTCATGCTTAATTTTATTTCAGATATTGAAGATGTCAACATGGCTGAGGCAATCACTCGGGTCAATAATGATCAGATCGCTCTTGATGTTTCTTATAAGCTGACCAG
>Ga0233449_1003029_pt1 | contig 12613 bp, 14 predicted proteins | sample SI_124_October20_FD_183012 | JGI IMG/M metagenome (GOLD analysis project Ga0233449, IMG submission 183012) | Seawater microbial communities from Saanich Inlet, British Columbia, Canada - SI_124_October2016_200_MG | ecosystem: Environmental > Aquatic > Marine > Inlet | place: Canada: British... | reverse complement strand
ATACGGCCCGATCAAGACCCCGGCAACGAGGTAACCCATAACCGAAGGCAGTTTGATTTTATGGAAAAACAGGTTGATCGGCAGGGAAACCAGAAGTAGTACGGCTAAGTCTTCAATCAAATGAACCATAAATTCGCCAGAGTATAAAAAATAAGGCAAGAACTTCTTCTATACTATACCGTTGGTTCTGAGAAAGGAAGGGACGGAGTGATATCAAACAATAGGAAACCCCTGTTCCTCCTGACAGGAACAGGGGCTCCCAAGTACAGCATGAGGCCAAACAACGGGAGGGTTGGAGTCTCCCGAAAACTGGGCGTGAAACCAATGAGCAATGACTTTCTCTGGCAAGAAAAAATTTATCTCGGCCTTACAAGCCATTGCTCTTTGCCTCCACGGCCAGTGGCGAACCGCCGCGTGTAACTGGCAATATCCTTATCTAGCGGGCAAACGTTCTCTCGGCCTTACGAGCTATTGCTCGCTGCCCCCACGGCCAGTGGTTAATCTTTAGCAAAACGAAGAGCGAGGGCAAAATCCTCCAGCCCGTCCTTTTGCGCAATGGCGGCAATATCCGAATACGAGTCATGCCGGTCAATAGACTGAGCTGTCATGGAAGAACCATCCAATTCTTCACGAACCTTACTTACCAGGTCTTCGAGGATGTACCGAAATCCTCCTTGATCCAAAGCATATTCAATATTTCCCCAAAAATCGGCTACCGGGTCTTTCATGATCCGATCCCCCTCTGAAAAATGGTTACCAGAAATACCGCTTTTCCTAAGAAAAGCTTTGTTCAACTAACCTATCGGTAATAGACAAGGAATCTTCAGCCCAACCTGACCCAATGAAAGGTCCTAAATGGATTGAGGGTCGCCCCGGGGACTCCCAGGAAAAACAAACCCCTCAAATGCGGCCGAAAGCTCCAATAAATTGTTTCAAGAATGCAATAACTATAAAGAAATCAATCACTTTTGTCAATATCTTTCTGAATATTTTTCTACCCTTTTTGGCCTAAAAGGTAATTAAGCCTTATTTAAAAACAAGTTATGAATAAAATAATTCAGCCTTAAAACCATAATCGGCAACAACATAACTAGTTGATTTTTAAGAGATAGCTTGATTCTTTAGAGAGAAAGGCTTAATTAGAGCCTGGGTGGACTATAAAAATCAAGGCAAAATCTGGCGCAACAAGACCTTTACGAGCTCAAAATCTGGGAGGAATTATTTTTACAATTCGGGAGGAGTAAAACTCTATCTGACAAGCAAAGAGTGATCTTGGATTAATGAACCATCGCAATTTCCAGCGAGGCTCTCCAGGAAATCATTCGAAATAGCTGGCACCACAACCTTCCATTTCGCAGATTTTCACCCGTTTCACACGAGTAGTGGGCGTGTTGACTTGTTCCTTGAGTTTAAGAAACAGCCAGCGGGCAATGTTTTCTGCCGAAGGGTTTTGCTCGTCAAAAGGGGGTATCTCGTTGATGTTTTGATAATCCAGTTCCGCAAGAATTTCTTCCACAAACTTTTTCAATTTCACAAAATCAATACCGACTCCCATAGCATCCAGTTCATCGGCCTCAACTGAAACCTCGGCTGACCAGTTATGCCCATGAAGGTTTTCGTATTTGCCGTCATAAAGCCTGAGCTGATGGGCGGCGGAAAAACCGGTTTTAACCGTTACCTCGTACATAGTTGACTCCGAATTTGAATTTATTTTAAGACTGCATCAATGCAGTCACGGGCCGTATTCAGCATGACTTCTATCTCGTCTTCGCTGATAACCAGCGGTGGAATGAAGTACACCACGTCCCCCAAGGGCCGCATAAAGACTCCCCGCTTTAAACCTTCGAGGAATATCTGATAGCCGACTCGCTTTTCAGTAGCAAACCGTTCCTTTTTCTTTTGAGTCAGTTCCAATGCCGCGATCATCCCCGTCTGGCGGAACTCCCCTTCCATTGAATCAAACTGTTTTCCGCATTCTTTCATAGCCGCGATTTTGGGTTTCAGCGATTGCAGAAAATCATTTCCTGTCAGCATAGACAAAGTTTCGTTGGCCACCGCGCAGGCCAGGGGATTCGCCGAATAACTATGACTGTGAATAAACAACTTCCGGTGTTCGCCGTAAAAGGCTGAATAAATTTCAACGGTTGTCAGTGTGGCGGACAAGGGAAGATAGCCGGAGGTGATTCCTTTGGACAGGCACAAAAATGTGGGTCGCAGATCGTGTTCCCCACACACAAAAAGTGAACCGGTACGCCCGAACGCTACCGCGATTTCATCAAAAATCATATGTATCCCCAGCGATTCACAAGCCGCTTGAAGTTTTTTCAAATAGACCGGTGGATACATCATCATCCCAGCCGCCCCCTGCACCAACGGCTCCACAATCACTCCAGCGATCGAATCGGAGTTTTCACTCAATGTTTTTTCCATAGGCTCAAAACATTCGGCGTTACAGCTTTCGCGTTGTAATCCATAGGGACAGCGAAAACAGTCCGGCCCCTCCACCGGCAAATGGTTAGCAAGAACCTTTTCAAACTTGCCCCTGAAAATTTCCAAACCACAGACAGAAAGCGCGCCTAATGTTTCGCCATGGTACCCTCCATTGAGGTAAGCAAAACGCACCTTCTGGGTTTTGCCTTTCTCCTGCCAGTACTGCAAACTCATTTTCAGAGCCACTTCCACCGCCGTGGAACCATTATCAGAAAAAAATACTTTCTCAAGTTCCGGCGGTGACAACGCAACCAGTGAATCGGCCAAATCAATAGCGGGCTGATGGGTAATGCCGGCAAACATCACATGCGCCATTTTTTCCAACTGCCGGGCTAGTGCGGCATTGAGCCGGGGATGATTATGGCCAAAAAGGTTCACCCACCATGAAGCGATCACATCCATATAGCGATTGCCTTGCCGATCATAAAGGTAGATGCCTTCAGCCCTCTCAACCAGTATGGGAGGAGTTGTTTCGAAGTCCTTGTGCTGGGTGCAAGGATGCCAGACACGATGAAAGTCGAGGTCCAGGTCAGATTTGTTTTCAGGAATCATAAAAAAATCACAAATTGTATCGGCAGGGAGAGAACTCAGGAATTTCATCAGCCAGAGTGCCTCGGATTACCGCAGACATATAGTCCGCTTGGTTTGGAGTCAGCAAAATCCCGTTACGATAATGACCCGAGGAGTAAAACAGGTTGTCATACCTGTCGCTTTTTCCCATGATGGGCATAAGGTCCTCAGCGGCAGGACGCAGGCCCGCCCACGATTCAATCAAGGGAGCTGTTTTAAGACTGGGGAGAAGTTCAGCGGCATTGGCAATCAGCTCATCGATCACCCCATTTTCTATAGACGGGTCAAATCCCCGGTCTTCCATGGTTGAGCCAATCACAAAACCATTGCCTTCCCTCCAGGGTGCGATATATGTCAGTTTTCCATGCAGGGTATAGTCCATAAAATGATCGTCTAATTGCACTCGGCACATCTGCCCTTTGATAGGTTTCAAAGGTATCGAAACCTCCAACACGCGGGCCAACTGCGAGGACCAACTCCCCGAAGCCAGAACAAACTTCTCCCCGTCAATGTTTCCCGAATCCGTAACCGCCGATGCAATGGCCGAACCCTTGCGGATAAAACCGGAAACGTTCGCTTCCAGAACACGAATTCCCATGTTTTTAGAGGCCCGCATGAGCGCGTCGTGCATTTGCCGATTATTGACCTGCCCTTCCCCAACCCACATCACCTCACCACAGTCCTCAGAGAGATAAGGCGCTTTCTGCCGAACCTTTTCGGCACTCCATATTTCATGCGGGACGCCTTCGCTGACAAAAAACGCCTTTCGTTCTTCCCAGGTTTCCTGATAACTGGAAGAAGGCATCAAGGAACCCTCAAATGAAAAATGGACAGAAGCTTCACTGATGGAAACCAGTTCCTTGAGAAATTCGGGAAACTTGTTCAACGACTCCCGGCAAAAATTAAAAAACCGGTCGGCCCTGTCGCATTCACAAAAAGGCGACAACATGCCCGCCGCGGCACGGGAGGCCTGAAGTGAGTTAACAGGGTCGCCCAGCACGGCAATCTTCAACTGAGGCGCATCCTGTTTAAGGCGAAAAGCGATACTATGACCGATGACCCCCGAGCCAATGACCACAATATCAAAACCACTAGTATTCATAATCAACCCCTAACCGGCATAAAATCAAACCCAGCCTTATATCATCTTCCACTTTAAACCCGATTATGATATTTTAGAAAGCAAATGCAAATTTAAAACTTTATCATCAATCCAAAGCGGTTATTCCCTGAAATTATTATGAGCGAAAAAACAGAAGCACATCCAAACGATGTCGAAGCCCAGGAAAGTATAGGGCAACGCGTTGACCCCATTCTTGAGCACCTTGATGCAGGAGACGCAGAAGTCGACAAGACACTCATTCGCAAAAAATTCATAGATATCTGGCAATATGAAAATGGCGACAAACTGGACGATGAAGGCCAGTACCTGACCCTCGTTGCGGTATTCATATACAATGCTCACAATGTGCTGGATGAAGCCAATGTGAGAATCGATAAAGCGCGGTCAATGATCGTTGCGGCACTCGCCGCATGGAAAAAAACAGAACTCGACAAGATGATCGAGAAAGAAAAAGCATCCGAAAATCCGTTTAAGACATTTGTCGAAAACCATCAGCCTCAAGTTGATGAGACCCATACATGGGAACATTTCCTTCTGGAACATAAAAAAGTCGATGATACAAACTGGGTTTATAAAATGAAAAAATGCTGGTTTGCCCAGTTTTTCATTCGCTTCGGCAGAACCGACTATATTGAGACCGCTTGCTGTTTTGACAAAATTCCCTGGGAGGCCCGGAAGGATTATGTCGATTTGAAATTGAACAACCTGTTCGCACGGTTGGGTTCTACTTGCCAGTTCGACTACAAACCGGCAAAAGACAAGTAAGCCAACGTAATACCCCATTCGGAGCACGAGGATTCAGGTGAAATACCACGCCTTCACTTTACCCGTGCCGGGCATGAAAGCTAAGGTTAAACATCACACGCTCGCAATGACGGGTTATGCAAAGCCCTCGCAGATAGCAGGATTTTTTTAAGCCGTGACAACTCTCTGCCCACCAATTAAAGCTACTGCAAGCTGGCCCCACGCCTAGTGGATAAAAATCTCGCCTATTACATCAGTGGTCATGGCTACGGGCATTACGCCAGGTCCATACCGGTTCTCAAACAACTCGTCTCCGATTTCAACGTACATATAAAGTCTCAGGTCCCAAAATCTTTATTCACGCAACATCTCGGAGAGACTGTCAACCATTGGCCTCAGTCCATCGATGCGGGATGCAGGCACATCAACAACTCATTGGAAGTCGATGCCGAAGAAACATTCAAAAATTTCGAAACCTTTCAAAACCGTTCGACGATAGAAGCAGAAAAAAACTGGATGAGGGAAAATCAGATAGCTCTGATTTTATCCGATGTTGCCAGCATGCCAGTTAAAGCCGCGCACGACATCAACATTCCATCGATCCTGATAGGAAACTTTACCTGGCATGATATTTACAGTCATCTCCCCGGTGCCGAAAAGCAAAAACATTTATTGCAGATGCTGGAGGAAGAATATTCCTGCACCAACCTGCACATTCTCCCGCAATGTCATTTGCCCCAATCCTTTGCCAGGGAAAACAGAGAAGTCGGATTCATAGCCCAAAAAGGTCAGGACATACGCAATGATCTTGAGCAGTATCTGAATATCAGCTTTGCCGGTAAAACCCTGGTTTTTATTTATCTGGGAGACTATGGCACCCGTTCTGTGTTGTGGGAAAACCTGTCACAACACAAAGACTGCCTGTACCTGACTCGTGACTCTATTGAACAGGCGGTACCCGGACTTTGTATTTTAGATGACCGGTTCCAGTTTCCCGATCTCATTGCCAGCTCTGATGTGGTGTGCACTAAGGGAGGCTACTCCACACTGGGCTCAGCTTTCGCCAGCCACAAACCTGTTATTACCTGCGAACGCCGGGATTTTTATGAATTTGAGGCCATTCGCGACTATTTACAGAAAACCCGGACAGGAGTTATTATTGCAGATGACGACTTTTATCAGGGCCGGTGGCAGACAGCCATCAAGACAGCTCTGGGTTTGACCGTTAAGGATAGAGTCCCTTTAAACGGGGAAGTCGAAATTTTGGAGGCCGTGCGCCATATGCTTTTATGAATATTCCTGACATCACTCTGATCATCACCAACTGGAATGGCAGAGAACTACTGAGAGAATGCCTGCCCAGCATCCTCAAGTCTGTTGCCTACGATAAAAAACGCTCTTATGAAATCATGGTGGTGGACGATTGCAGTTCCGATGACAGCCTCGAAGTCCTGGCGCAGGAATTCCCCACCGTTCGGGCAGAAAAAACTCCTGTCAACTATGGGTTTCATGGGGCCAATAATTTCGGAGCTGGCCTGGCACGGTCCCGCCTGATCATGCCAATGAACAACGATATAAAGCTGGATGAAGATGCCCTCTACCATCTCGCCGAACACTTTGCTGAAGGCAAGGACACCTTTTCAGTCAGCGGAAAGTTCTACGCGTTTGATGGAACCACATTTCTCTATGGCAATCGCGGAGGTTATTTTCAGAACGGTCATTTTTATCTATACGAAAAAGAACCGGATGACTCCAGCCAAACCCTGTTTGCCTGCGGAGGAGCTTTTATGGTGGACCGGGACCGCTATCTGAAACTGGGCGGATTCGACCCCGTTTACCATCCTCTGTACTATGAAGAGATTGACCTTTCGTATCGCGCTCTAAAAAGAGGATGGAAGGTGCTCTATGAACCCAAATCCGTAGCCTATCACAAGGTGCAGTCCACCATCACCCGGCAGGAAAAGAAAAGGCGGATCGGGTTGATTTCTGCGCGTAACAATTACCTCTTTGTCTGGAAGAATATTCTGGATCGATCCTTGACGTATCAGTTCCTGTTTTATATTCCGCTTTTCCTGATCCGTGATCTCTTTCGCATGAAGAGCCGGTTCTGGGTTGCTTTTTATATGGCACTGAAGCGGCTTCCCTCTATTCTCAGGGCGAGAAGGCGGGAAAAACTGGATGTGATTTTCAGTGACCGGGAAATTCTACAAAAAATAAATATCAAGCCTAAGTGCCATGGCTAAAATCGGAATTGTCTGCAAAACTTCTTTTTCTCAGGGCATGGGCCATCTGGTCCGTCAATGTCATATTGCCAAAATCCTGCAGGACCGGGGAGCCGAAATCACTTTTTTCATTCCCGGTTACCCGCCTGCAGAAAGCTGGCTGGGTCGCTGTCGGTTCCCCCGCAAAATTCTGAATGACCCTCTCACAGAAAAAGAAACCGGGCCTCTGGATATTATCATTCTGGATATTCAAGACACTTCATCAGCCTTTATCAAAAAGATCAAGCAAGGCAAAAAAGCAGTGGTCAGTTTTGAAGACTGCGGAGAAGGCCGCAACCATGTTGACCTGCTGATCGACTGCAATCTGGAAGAAAAAAACTCTGTGGACGTGTCAGTTCAAACCCTTTTCGGCCCCGCCTATTCTGTGCTCGCGCCAGAGTTTGAGACACTGCATGCCAAAAAACGCCAATTCAACGGACCCATCGATTCGGTGTTGATCACTTTGGGAGGTACCGACCCGCACTCCCTGACACCTTTGCTTGCCGATAAACTTTTGCAGATTCAGCCCAATCTTTCCATGACCCTTCTTGCAGGCCCCGGATGCAAAAACATCCCTGCCCTGAAAGACCGCCAAAGTGAAACGGTGAAACTGCTGGAGTCCACATCAGAAATGGCACAAACCCTGTTCGATCACTCTGCCGTATTCTGTTCCGGCGGAGTCACACTGCATGAAGCCCTGGCAGTGGGTACTCCCGCCTTTGTGATCAACCAGGTCGCCCATCAGTCAGAGAAAGCAGACCGTGCTGAAAAACAAGGTGCCGCCATGAACCTTGGCATGGCTGAGTCGTGGAACGAAAACCGCCTACCGGAAATTCTGAAATCGAGTCCGGATATCCTGGAGAAAATGAGTCAGGCCGGAAAAAGTTTGATCGATGGGAAAGGATTGCAAAGAGTAGCTGACGCTATAGAACATTTCCTCAAGGCGTAGCCTTGTTGCTAGTTGGCCTCACGCCGAGTGGCCAGCGCAACGCTGGACCCAGATTGCAATAGCTCTTTCAGCCGAGACAACTCTTTGCTAGCCAGAGAAGCTATTGCACACTGCCACTGGCGGCTACGCCAGCGATTTTGTTCATTCTTTGGAGAAAAGCCCGGCCCGAAGCGGGAACCTTGATTCCTTCATGCCCCATAAGCAGGTTGCGGTTGGAAACCGATTGCTGGTAATACTCGTAATTCGCGTTCTTGTCGGATGTAATGACCGTCCCTTCGAAAGAAAGCCCGGCAAACAAACCTTCGATGCGGGAATAGGCATAAATATCATTTTCATTGAGAACCTTCTGCAAGTCCAACCCCAGGGTTTTTCCGACTGGCCCGATCGCAATCTCGGGTCCGGCACCCAGATTGTATTGTGTCTTAAATAATTGTCTGAGTCCCTTATTGGTAACCACCAAAAGCACCAGTTCCGCTTTCTGAATGCCGGCCTGGAGTCCCCAACTGGCCTGTCGGGATTTAATAAAAGCTGGCGGATTCCATTTCCCGGTCTTCGGTGATCGAACAATCACCACCCCTTTTCCGACACGCGCCCCGGCGATCATAGCCGCCTTCATCAGATTAGGAAACACCACAATGGCCTTGGTATGCTCCAGAAGTTTTTCTGGAATTCCCGAAGCACGGATCAACCCGCCAAGGGCTTCCTCTGCATCCAGAATAAGCTCAGTGTGCTCAAAAGGATCCGGTCCGCTAAACGGTGAAGACGCGCAGGCTGAAAGCAACAGTGTGAAAACGAAAATCCAGTTTTTCATGACCACTCATGTCGAATTAGAGAAATGATACAGGAAAGTATAAACCTCTTATATCTAAAAGGAAAGAACGGAGGATGCGTAGTTCAGGGTTTTGCTGAAAGGTACAACACTTTATAGGCCGCCGTTGCCCTCGAGACCCCTTTCACCATCGCCCGTACCGAAAGGGTCGCGCCGGTAATGGAGTTGATGGTGCGATAATCCGTGTCAGCATTTTTCCCGGTGAACTGGTCCATGAAGGAAGGATACCGCACCTCCCACCCGCGCGGTTCGCGATAGACCATGATCTCAACATCCCGCACCGACCCATCCACATTAAGAACAACCATGAACGTGATGGGAAAAGATTTGCCGATCTCATGATCGATAATGGCATACCCCATAGGAACCCCATCCCGTTTTCCGACATAAAAAGTCATCCGGTTGGGTTCAAATTTTTGCAAACAAAGGTCACCGATGGCCTTTTTCTGTTCATCTGTCAGCCATTTTTTTTCCCGGTCTACCTTGTCCGCTCCCGGAAAAGCAATTTCAAAAGCCTGCTTTTTCGTGAGATAAACCTGAACATCCAGCACCTTTTCTTCTTCCTCTGAAAAAGAGGCTGGAATAAAAATTCCCAGGCTGGCCGCAAAAACAAAAACACCGAGCAAAATTCTGGTTGGATTTAATGCCATAACAAAAAGAATTTTAAACGATTTTCAAAAGTACCGTTAATAAAAATCCTGGCACCCTGAGAGAAAACTTGGAGGAGCCATCATCTCAAGATGCCAGGATTAGGAGTCCGAATGGACCGTCATCAACCGGTTAGTACATATAAGCGATGGCCATATTAAATTGGTCCGTCGATGTATTATCCTGCAACATCGTGTGCGTATGGTCCACCTTCAAAGCAACCTCCGGAGTCGGCAGGTAGGCCACCCCGAAAGTATAAACGGCATCTCTGTTTTTAGATTTGTCAGGATCGGTTCCAGCAGGCATTTCATCCTGGGTCCGCACCCTTTCAAACATGAAATGCGGCACAATGTCATGCGAGGTCTTCCACCCCATTAACTGAGGAAGATGTACTCCTGCCTGAACATTGTAACCGAAATTGTTTGAGGCAATTCCGCCTGAACAATCATCGACGGCACCACCTACCGCACAAAACGTATTCATGGCTCCCGCATCATCAACGTCGGTATTTACGATGGATGCATTCATGTCGAACCATTCCCGTCGATACTGAATATCCGCCTCAAGAAGAGTCATATTACCGTCTGCTGAGATAATATTATGGGTGGTATCTCCATTAACCAGAGAGAATCCGACTTGCAAACCCGGTAAAAGCTTGGTGAATTCAACACGCGCATACACGCTCCAGTCGTCGGCAATTGCCCCATTGACCTGTTTTCGCCCACCCCGAATTCCATTAGTCCCGAAAGAGTCTCCTGATCCACCATTTCCTCCAGACCCATTTCCATTTGCTGTGCTATCCTTGGTGATGGATTGCAGAGAGTTCATGGCATAGAGCCGGTAGTTCACTCCCTCCATAGGGGTTCCAAATAGCCCCACACCACCGGCGCTCCAGCTCGTTGGAATCATGCGACTTTGCAACAGAGGCCGCTCAGAGGTCCAGAACAGGTTCGGCTCATGAAATTCATTGAGGAGTCCAACAGGGGCCAGCATGACCCCAGCCCGGGCATTTAAACCAGGACTCAGCAGAAAATCCAAATGCGCAAATTCAAACTCAAGTTCCTGCGCCGCGTGTTCAAAATCGATTTCTGCATTGAGGTGAATCCAGTCTGTCAACAATGCGTGAACCCCGATGACAAACCGATGGTTGTCAATTTGAGTGCTTCCACGTTCCTGCGTAGTTCTATTAAAATGCATTTCTCCATAACCGTGAACACTGACGCGGTTGTGATCGGAAGTACCTGCGCCAATACCCCGGCTTTTCAAATCGTCCACTTCATCGGCAAGTAAATCTATTTTTCTTTCCAATTCTTGTGTGTTGGCAGAATAACCAGGTGCCGCCGCTAACAAAAACGCCAGAACCATCAATGCCATAAAACCCAGTTTTTGTTTCATTGTCCCCTACTCCTTTCTCCACATAAAATACAGGCCCCAAAAGGACCCCAAATAATCACGTTACAATTTAACTTGAATGAACCCATCAGGCCCTCATCCCGTTTCCAGAAAAACCTTCCAGGCAACGCTTTAAAGCTGAAACACTGCTGGAGTGACTGCGCTCAAGCGGAATGTTCCATGTCCGCGCCACCCGTATTGCTTCTGCAACCATAGGGTGGGCCACGGTACCGGTAAAAATGACAATTGCATTAACGCCCGTCATCCTGTTAGCCAGGTTAGGCACCCGTTGGCTAAATACTTTTCCTTGATAACCCATATCAACGCACTTCTTCTCATAGAGTCTTTTTAATCGATCCAATCCACCGACAATCGCTACACTCATAAACCCTGTTCCTTTCTTTCAAACTTACAAAACAGCCATGCCACAAAATAATATTGATAACTATTATCAATTTAAAAATGAGCAAATTTTTTTTGCTCAGGCGATGCAGGTCACCGTTGCCCCTTGGATACCTAGAGCATTCATCACATCATCGACTTCCCGCAATTTCACAATTTTCCGATTGGAATTAACCCGAACAGATGCCCCACCCCCACAAACCTTCATGCAGGGAACCCGACAAACCTGGACTCCTTCAAGATCCAGAGCCTCACGAATTTCCCCCAACTCACGAGCGATCCGGTCCGAGGACCACGCTCTGCAACCCGGCCCTTTGCAAATTTTCACATTCTGCCTTCTCATTAGGGTCTCCGTCTTAATATTGATAACGATTATCAATATAATAAAAAACACCTCCCCTGTCAACCCCACTTCGAAGATTTTCTCGAAAATAAATTAAAGTACCTGCTTTCAAAGGCTTACCTTACCTTTTTGCAATAAAAAAACCCTATTCCAATCATTTTACTGATTGAAACAGGGTCCACTTGCCTTATAACAGCTGAAAATTTATTCCTGCAACTACCTTCTTAACTCATATTTTCAGCCAGGTAATTCTGGATTCCCACATCTTTGATCCGCGTAAACTGAGTTTCCAGCCAGTCCACACTTTCTTCCGTGTCCTCAAGAATATCATCCAGAATTTCCTTGGTACCGTAATCGTTTTTATCCAAACAGGTTTTGATATGCTTTCGAAGGCGTTTCACATGAGCGAGCTCAATTTTATATTGATTCTTCAATTGAGCCTCAACCTTATCACCCACCAGAACCGTATCGTATTTCTGCATATTCGGAATCCCATCCAGAAAAAGAATCCGCTCAATCATTTTGTCAGCATGTTTCATCTCACCCATGGATTCTTCCCGTGCATGAGAAGCCAGTTTTTCATAACCCCAGTCCACTTGCATTTTGTAATGGATGTAATAAATATTGACCGCCGTCAATTCCGCCATTAATACATCGTTCAAAGCATTGATTACCGCTTTGTCTCCCTTCATCTAGAACCCCTCCTTAAACATTTAAAGTCTTTTGGAAAACCACTCTTCCAAAAATATCAAACCGAACAAATAAGTCAACCCTTTTAGTTATAAATATCCCAACTCACTTTAGATCATCAAAGCTAAGGCGTCCCATATGGAGCTTTTTTAGTTCGGCTAGGTTGAAAGAT
>Ga0233449_1003028_pt1 | contig 12614 bp, 10 predicted proteins | sample SI_124_October20_FD_183012 | JGI IMG/M metagenome (GOLD analysis project Ga0233449, IMG submission 183012) | Seawater microbial communities from Saanich Inlet, British Columbia, Canada - SI_124_October2016_200_MG | ecosystem: Environmental > Aquatic > Marine > Inlet | place: Canada: British... | reverse complement strand
CCCCAAAACATGGATGCAAATATTATTCCGAACCAAGTGTAATTATAACTAATGAAATCAGGCAAAAAGCCGCCAATCGGATTGTCCATGAATATACCAGTTACCCACTCTAGAACATCGTCTATTTGGATAATTATTGGTGCGAATGTCGCAAGTAATAGCCAAGTAGTAACCCATCCACTGGATGTAGACATATTCATCATTCTGTTGAACCATGCGATCACTAGCATTACGAAAACAAAGCCGAAAGGAACAGTTTCCCCGCCACTAATCTTGATGATTGCCACAGCGAATTTCACCAACCCACTTGAATCGCCATCTGAAAGCAAGTCGGCTTGTCCAAACAGTAAGTGTACTCCAAGTACTATCATTCCCAACACATACATGCCAATGAATGCAAAAGCACTCGGTTGTTTTGTAAGTAAGATTTCCTCTCCCTCAATAGTTCTAAATTTCGCTTTCAGTTTTTCCTGCCTACTGTCTGCACTACTTTCAGAACTTGTTTTTTCAGTACTAGCAACTTCTTCATTTAGATCTTCAACAACTTCATCCACTACTTCATCTTCAGTCATAGAAACACGCCTCTAATTTGTGTTTGGTATGCCGCTAGCCATGAACCTTTTGCCATATTTGCTCATTTTTCAATGAAGTAAGCCCCAAGAATGTTCAGCATTTCCTCTCGCCCACTTGTAATTAGCCTCAGTTCTGACTCCATTTTCATCCACAAGTTTCATCTTGTTCAATTTGAGCGGGTATTCGTTGTATGTCAAGTGTGATTGTAAACCTCCACGAGTTGGTTGGTCAAAAGTCCAGTTTGCTCTTTCGATTGCCTCTACTTGTAATTTAATATCGGTCCTGCCATTATGCATGTGAATTTCAAAAATTGGAAGGGGTGCTCCTGGGAAGTGTGCATGGTCGCCTTCAGATTCATTGCCCGCCATTTTTGTAACTGTGACTTTTGTAAATTTTTCACTTCTCTTGTTCTTTGCATCGTGAAAAAGTCCACCTTGACTAAGTGCAATATGTCCTAAGTCCCTTTTTTTCCATGGTCGATTATCTCTTGCGCTAACCGTAAATGATGCATGTGGGATAAACCAATCGATATACGAGCCATCATCCAAATGCAACACTCCCCAATACCATGGTACGGAAGGTGCTTGAACACACACTTTTTGGAAATATGCAGTTCCATTGACTTGCTCACCATCCAATGTTCCAGATGCCTTAGTTCCATGAAGACGGAGGATGTCATATCCCATATTAGCTGCATATGTTGCACTTGCCCTCCTTGCAGTGGACATGGCTTGTGTCCATGGAGTTAGTTTTAATTTAAAATCAGTAGGAACATTTTCACCTCTCATTTCTTTGTCACTTACCAAATTAATCCAAAATTCACTGAGGTCTGATTTCAATCCCATAGAAAGATCATCACCCAGTAAAGGAATCACTGCACCGCCACCCAAACCAGTCTCTTCAGAATCTTTTAACGGCCATTTTGGGTGACTATCGGGGAGAGAAATCATTTTACAAATTCTTTTGATAATTGGCTCATGCATTGTTTTCCCATCAAACCACCATGCGCAAACCATTCCATCCAATGCAATTCCTCCATCGTCATCTATTCCAGGTCGGCCTTTTGGAGTCCAAGGGCTTCCATTCACATCAACAATTGCATTATCTTTTGTTGACCATAATACCATCAATTGTTTGCCACTTGGGTTACCTTCGTGGTCATCCAACATAACTAGCCACCACCACCAATCCCACGTTAGGTGATGCAATTGTGGCCTTTCTTGCAAATTCCACATACGGGATAAATCACCACTAAAAGTGGCCATATTTTCACTCATTCAATTTCCTTCCCTTTGAAAACAGCTGAACCTATTATCCATAGTATAATTGCTTGGAATAATAATACAACTGTAGAAACTACAATTGTTGCTATTGGACTAATTCCTAAACCTGTATCAGATGCAAAGGCACTCAAGGCACCTGCACCTTCAATTGAATTATCCCAATAGCCACCAGTATTATGTCCGCCACCCCATAGCCCCATGTTGATGAATAGACTCATGTTGGGCCAAACAACCAAAGCTGCAGCATCAATAATATTCAGCGACCAGCCAATTACAGAAAATCTTAGAATTGAGGCGGAAGGTGCATTAAAGGATACTATTGCCATTCCCAATTCCCAGGCTGCAAATGGTAGCGCCAATACGATACCGCGTTTCCATAAAGTTCCAAGTGCACAAAAGAGCATACCATAGACCAATGTGGCTAGCATCGTTGCAAAGATGATTGCCATCCACATTCCTAGGTCTGCAAATCTGAAGAACCCGCTACTGGGTCCAGCAAATCCAGAAATCAGTCCGACAAGAACTCCCATTGCAATAATGTAGGGCCAAACAATGCCCAAATATCCAACTATTCTGCCAAGGAAAATATCACGCCTTGCGATAGGTTTTGCAATCATAAAATGCATGGTCGAGTTTTCCATTTCTTCGCGAATTAAGCCAGTTGCTAAAAATAATGGTAGAAATATGCCTAGTAAGAATACGAATCCCATTTTGCCAATTGCTAGTAAAAATGCACGATGAATGGCTTCCTTGCCATATTTGTCTTCATCGGGGTCTTCATCGACAAAACCATCCGACTGCGGTTCATTCCATTCACCTCTTATTACCGAATAATCAAGGATTATATCACAATTAACATTATTTCGGTTCTTATCTTTTTGGCTTTCAGTACTATCTGCTAGTCTACAATCTCCATCATCATCATAGCCAGCAGTTGTATCACCTGTGGCATATAAATCCCAATCAAAATCATCTTCATTGATCCATTTTTCCGGAGGGTCAGGCGCAATTGGAGGGGTAAATGTACCGGGGTTAGAGTCTGGGTTATCTGGGTCTGTGCCATATATTCGCTCTTGGCCAGTAGGATATCCATCACCATCCCAGTCATAAGAATCACCATCATTATCGATTGCTTCAATTTCCTGTTGCATAGAATCAACATAGAATAATACGACAATTGAGATGGCGATAAATCCGATTCCTAAAACCACCCAAGTGGACAGTTTCGTACGATATTGCCTCATTGTAAATTCTGCAACAGCACCAAGTTTTCGGTCCAATGCCCTAAACACATTATCTTTTTTTGGAGGAGATATCATTAATTTAAACCTCCAGTAAGATAATTCAATATTGACCCTAAATCATCATCAGGATTGTCAATAGAATTGACAATATGGCCATTGGCGACTATCAGTGAAGGTAATTCCTTATGGACTTCGTTGAGATTATGAGTTTGAACTTGCAGATTGTCATTACTAGGGAAACTGATGCCAAATACAGCATCATTATTGATGATATCTTTGGCCAATTCTTTTGGATTTTCACAGCCAATACTAATTGTATGAGGGATGTTATCCATCTTCTCTCTAATTGCATGAAGGTTTCCCAGTGCCAGCAAACGTCCATTATGAAGAATAACAATCTGCTCAGTAATTCTCTCAATCTCATGGAGAATATGGCTACTGACCAAAACGGTACGGCCCATTTTTCCCAATTCTCTAATGACATTCATAATCGTAGTTCGTGCAAGAGGGTCACATCCTTGTAGGGGTTCATCTAGTACGATTAAATCAGGGTCGTTAACCAATGCATGAGCAATTTTCACTCTCTGGCGCATTCCCTTTGAATAGCGACCTATTTGCTTATGAGCAACATCTGTCAATCCGACAAAGTCCAGAACTCTATCAGCTTCTACCTTGGCTTCATCACGGGTTAAGCCATTTAATCGCGCAAATAATGATACGAAACTATGCGCAGTCATCCAATCATGCATTTTTTCATGTTCTGGTACAAAACCGATTCTTGCATAAGGTGCGGGGTTCTTCCATGGGTCGGTTCCAAATAATTTTATACTTCCACTAGAAGGTTTTAGTTTGCCCATTAGAAGATTAAAGAGTGTTGATTTTCCTGCTCCATTCATTCCTAATATGCCGGTTACTCCGCCGGATAACGCTAGAGTTATTTCTGATAATGCATGAATTTTACCATAGGTCTTAGAGACATTTTCAAGCAATACTACGGGGGCACTAATCTCTGGTGCCCACTGCTGTGTCTGTGCCGGTCCAACTTGTTGAATATCAGGCATCATTCTCTAGTCACCTCCATTGAAGAAACGCGACTGCTCAAAACATATAACGCGATAGCATTCATTACAATCAATGATGCGAGTGACCAAGTCCAAGAATACTGATCGTAGGTTGGTTGTGTGCTGACCAATGCCTGACCGACATGAGCTAAACAATCGTAGGGAGACAGCAAGTAGAGTATTTCTCTTTCAAATAAATTCTTTACAATTATTGCCAATGTTTTCGTCCCCAAAATTATTGCTAATAATCCAATTCCCGGGAAAAATTTTCCTTTAGAAACGCTGGATAATGCTAGGCCAATACTGGTATAGGTAATTATCAAAAGAACACCACCTATCAAAGCGCCAAGGAATATAGGAAATGTATCAATAATCCATGCCCAACCCCTTCCAAATGCCATTATTTCTGTAAGATAATACAAAAACAAAGTAAAAATGATAATTATGGCTTGGATGATTGCAACCGAGGCGTACTTCATTCCAACATAATCAAAACGATTTATTGGTCTTGAAAAATATAGTGCAGATGTTCCATGGAGGCGGTCTTCAGAAATAACTCCTCCAACTAAGAGTGCTGCAACTATTGGATAATACATTACATTACGAGGGAAAAATCCGAGCACATGTCCATAGAGATTATCTCGGTTAACACCCCACATGGAATGGAAACTGGATTCACCAATGAGCGATGCAAGTAAGGTAAGTCCTGCATCTGATAGAGATGCAAAGAATACGAGAACTAGGAATATTTTTGTTGGAACGCCCCATGGCCGATGGCCTTTTTTGACTATCCCTAAAACATGATGCCTCAAGATTGCCCAGTTGCGCATCCATCTTGGATTCAATTCACCTCGCCATGGCTCATAATTTTGCTGAAATATTTCTCCAGCACCGGTTTGACCAATAGAGGCCATTTCTGCAAAATCTTCATCTCCTTCACTTGAACCCCAGGCAGTTTCCATTCGAGTTTGCCCAGTCACAGGTGCTTCCGCCGTTGCCATTGGCATTGTTTCTGATTCATCAGATAATGCTGGTTGAGAAATTGGTTGTGGAATTGGCTGAGGAGCCTCAGCAATAGGCAGTTGTGGGCTAACTGGAATTGTTTGAGGTTGTGGAATTGGCTGGGGCTCCTCAGCAATAGGCAGTTGTGGGCTAACTGGAATTGTTTGAGGTTGTATTGGAGGCATTGGGTTGGCCTGAGGAATTATTTGTTCATCTTCGCTCATGCAGCCCCACCACCCATATGACCCGGAGCATCGACCTTCCTTGCATTAATAGGATGACTGAACAAATCTTCACTGGTCTTAACCTCATAGCCCAAGTTTTCCATAATCACTAGAAACAAATCTTCCAATGATGCTTCATACTCATGCATTCTTCTAATCTGTGCGCCCACTTCCGATGCACATCGCAAAATATCTGAAGTTAAATCGTCTGATTCATGAGCGATTCTCATTACTCTTCCTTCACGTCGAACTCTCATGCCACGCTGTTTCATTGCTGCTTCAAGTTTAGAGGCACCTCCCCAAACATGAATTTCAATTTCTCTATCGATTGCCTTCAAGTCTTCAATACGCCCCTGTGCAGCCAATTTTCCTTTGTGCAAGAGTACGATATCATCACACACTCTTTCTACATCATCCATTAGGTGTGATGCCATTAATACTGAACGATCTCCTTGTTTGACAGTATTGATTAATGTTGTAATCATAAATTCACGGGCAGTAGCATCCAAGCCATTACTCGGTTCATCAGCGATGATTAATTCCGGGTCATGGATAATTGCACAGGCGAGTTTAGTCGCTTGTTTCATACCGGTTGAGAATGATTTTATTTCCCTATATCTCTGTTCGCCAAGTCCTACGTATTGCAGTGAAGCATGTGCTCTTTGTAAAGCAACAACGGGATTCATTCCAAGCAATTCACCAGAATATCTAACTTGATTAATTGCATCCATGTCGGGATTTAATGCATCATACTCAGGCATATATCCAATCCTTGAACGAATGGCAGCCCCCTCTGTTCTAATGTTGTGTCCTAATACAGTTCCTTCACCAGAAGTTGCCTGTATCAACCCCAATATTGTTTTCAAGAAAGTTGATTTTCCAGCACCGTTAGGTCCCAAAAGGCCAGTAGCGCCCTTTTTGACATCCAAATTGAGTTTTTCAAGTGCCATATGGGGGCCATAGAATTTTGACAAATCCTGAGTTTGGATGATACGCTCATGTTCCAAACAGTTCCCCTCAATTGTGTGAGGGCAAAGACGACCTTTCAATGCTCGCCCGTTCAGCGTTGATTTCGCAGCACTGATAGAATGAACGACTCAATCGGATTCGCGTAATCCATCTCGAGTTTTTATTGCAATTCCTTTCTTAAATGTCGCAAATTCTTCTGAATTACAATTCGAGAGGCCATGACCGAGCAATTCTCCCTTTTGATTTACGACAAGGCATGTTCTGCCAGGGGTGGCCCAAGGGTCTGCAGCCAATATAAAACCATGAAATACATTTCTTCCTTTGCGAACGAATGGTTCCGCATCATCATTTACCACGACCCATGCAGGACCTTCGCCGATGAAATTCCATGCTTGAGTGGTTTCAAATCCAGAAGGTATTTTTCGTCTTCGATGACTGTGTAATTCTATTGCCCCATCAGTGGTTAATGATATACCACCGTCGGTTAAACGCGGGCTTGCGATATGTTTTCCAGAAGAAGACATGGCATTTTTTATTCTGCCTTGGCGATTGATTACAAAACTCGAACCTTGCATCAATTCTTTTGCTAGATTCTGTTCAACATTGAGTAGAACAGACATTTTGTCACTGACATGGCGCCTACGAACTTTGTCAGCAGCGATAATTCTCCCTTCAGAATCAAGAGGAACTTCACTGGCAGTTTCATCTAATACAGATTTTAAAACTCCTGCTTCAACGAGGTGATTCATGCATCTTGCTTGGATTCCATCTCCCTCTAAATCACAAAGAATTATTCTTCTATCGCCCAATTCAAAGCGTTCCAATTCTCTTCTCATCCATGACAAATCTGGCTTCCTTCTCCAAATCCAATTCGGACCTGTTACATGTGAAAACGGATTCAAATCTTCCATGCTATAAGGCAATAGTCCGAGAGGCGTCAAAATCATTATTTCCATTCCTTCGGCGTGGTGAGCCAATCGAGTCACTAAATCACTACAACGCTCTCGCCAAGGTCCAGGTTTTCCATAAAATATGAGTACATCATCTGAACCATTTCCTTTTGGTTCAGGTGACTTCCATCGCGAGATTAATTGTCTCCTTGCTTCAATGATGTGTGGGCGAAAATAGGTGTCATCTCCTCCCCATGATACTCCACCTTTTTTGGGAGATTCCTGAGAGCCAACAATCCAATCCCAGGAGTTTTCCCAAGAACCTCGTGTTGCGTCTCTTTCTCTTGCTGCAGCACGATCTGAAATTGCTAATTCTTCTAGATCAACCACGGACAATCCTGCTTTATTTGGGCTAGTAGTTATCCACAAAAAAGCCTCACGTAATGCTGGGTGCTGGTGACTTCTTCTTTCGGCTAATTTCCAAATAGTGCCATCACGAACCGCTTGTTTACATCTTGCTAATTCTGCGAGTGTAACCTCTAAATTATAGCGAGCCAAAATCTTCACTTGTTCATCGGAATCTAATTCTCTAACTTCCAACGGAGAAGTATATGCTATGCATGGCATAGTCACCGGCCAATCAACGAGGTTGGCCAATTTTTCTGTGCCCCATGGTGTTAGAAGTCTTCCATCTTTTGCAAATAATGCATATGCAGCTGAGTCAAATAAATCAGCACCTAAGGCAATTGACATTGGGAAAAGCATTGGGTGTCCGCAACCAAACATATGCACTGGGCGATTGGGAGGTAAATGTGGTAATGTTGAAAGCATTATCTTTGCATAATCTTTGTACATATGCTGCTCCATTACAGGAACAATGCCTCCAATTGGATGAATGGAAAAGTCATGCTGAGACATTTTTTGAGCGGAGAGTGTTCTCAAATCTTTGAACAGCCCACCCTGTATCGGCCCATTTAGCATAGTGTCTCCAGCAGTTTGGATGCTAATTTCTGCTCGCAATTCAGTTTCCAGCACAGCATTTTCAACTTCTTCTTCACTCATGTCAGGTCTAGTAAAAACATCTAACATAGTGGCAATATCAACGCCAATACTCTTTTGGAATTCCACAATTTCTTCAACTCCGACTTCAACATCCCCATAGATGTATGATTGGAAGGTTCCCGAATCAGTCATAATGACTCCTGGGAAATCAATTAGGGAATGCACACCATCTTCTATTGCTTGTTGTTTCAAATTATCATGTTTCCAAATAATATATGAATTGGTAATTAATGCTGAAATGCCGTACCTATCCCACATTTCACGCGGTTCAATAGTTCGTATATTTGGATTAATCACTGGCAGAAGAGCAGGTGTTTGCAAAATCCCATGTTTTGTGTGAAGTTTACCCAATCGGGCTCTTCCATCACGGTTGGTTACTTCAAAAAGTCCAATATCCTGTTCTCGGCAAGGCTCAGGATCACTACGTCTCCCCTCTTGCCAAGCGCTCATATTTTCGGGCTGAAGTCAATCAGTCTTGAAGTCCTCGCTTATCCGATATCAAAATATTCCTAATCGGCGAGCCAGTAATAGGGCCATTTTTTCTTCAATGTGCTTAAGATGTCCAGAAACAGTAACTCGTGCAATTCTCAAAGAATCAGCAACTTGGGCAGTCTTCACTTTGGAATCTTTTTCGTAGAAACCCAATTCCCATGCTTTGTTGAATACCTCTAATTGTTTATCAGTTAAGTTAGTGCCCTCCAATACCGAATTTTCATCAACAGGCCTAACTACTGAGATTTTACAACGCGCATTCCATTTCTTAAAACCGTTAACGATGGTCGTAATTCCGGAAGGAGTTCCTCGTAATATCAAGGTGCTACCAGCACGGCCAATATTCGAACCAGATACCACATATGCTTCTGTAACTGCGGCGCCAATGGCAATTGTTTCGTGGTTATTGCGGACAATAACCGTATGAATTTCCTTTCCTCCAACGATTTGCATGTGAATGTGCTGGTGTAATTTTAGGAATGGGATTTCATCTATGTCATCAATTTTTACGCCCTTAGCCATTTCAATATCAACCATTTGATGTATGCAACCGTTTTGAAAATCACGATATACAGTTCCCAACAAGGTCATGCTAGTAATTCTTGTAATTTGTTCTTTCAATTCAGTATTCATCAAAGTTGCGCCATCATATTGCAATCGTACTTCGCGCATAGATACATCATGTAGCATTGCTATTTATTATTGATGGTAATAATAGTGAATAATTCTTACTTGACTCAAATAAATGTGACTGAACCATGGGCTAAAATAAATTCTCTTCCCAATTCATCAAATGTATCTAGCAAATTCTTTGAAAATCTGATTCGATATATTTCATCATCTTTTTCTAAATCAGTTTTGATGCCATCCAATGTACCGGGAGCCGCACCGCATGAAATACAAGCACCGGTTAAATCCAAAACGAGGTCAATTGTTTGCAACTTTTCGTCACCTGTTAAAACCTCAATCGAACTTACATTAATACCGCCACCATGCCCATCAAGGGCAGCTCTAACCTCTCCAAGGCGAGATAATATTGCGGGAATTAACTCGGCGCTATCAATCAATGTCAGGAGTGAAGTATTTCTTAGACGCTCCTCCAAAACGGGGTCAGCAGTTTCAGCAATTCGCCTCGCCGCTTCTTCCTGAATAGCGACTTTTGCTTCAGCAGCATATTTTGCCACTAAGTCTTCAGCGGTCATATCTGTTCGTCAATCAACTGCCATTTCAAGGCTCGTATTCATAATTTGTTTTTACACAACTGCGTATTTATTGATTACACTTCTTGATAAGGGGGTGGCGAGAGGCGAGATTGGTGAGAGCATGTCGGAAGAGATACTCAATATTTCAAATCTCCATATTAGTGTAGAAGGAACTGAAATCATCAAGGGATTATCTTTGAAAATTAACAAGGGCGAAGTTCATGCAATAATGGGCAGAAATGGTGCTGGAAAATCAACCCTTGCAAATGCACTAATGGGTCATCCAGCGTATTCAATTGAGAGTGGAGAAATCTCCTATAAAGGGCGACCACTGGAAGAGTTAGAGGTTTTTGAGAGAGCCAGAGCAGGTATGTTCTTGTCATTCCAATATCCTTCTGTATTACCTGGTGTAAAGGTTGGTACTTTCTTGAAGAAATCAATTGAAGCAGTTAGAGGTGAGCCGGTTAAACAAAAAGAATTCCGCATGCAATTGAAAGCTGCAATGCAATTGTTAAATATGGATCGCTCATTTTTATCAAGATATGTAAATGATGGATTTAGTGGTGGTGAAAAGAAGCGTTTGGAGATTCTTCAACTAGTCCTTCTTCAGCCAACCCTAGCAATGCTCGATGAAACTGATTCAGGCCTTGATATTGATGCTTTGAAGATAGTTTCGAAGGGAATAAATCAAGTGGCACCGCAGGCAGGTTGCTTGGTAATAACTCACTATCAAAGACTACTGGATCATGTCAAAGCAGATTATGTTCACGTAATGATAGATGGAAAAATTGTAAAATCCGGTGGACCTGATTTAGCGCACAAACTGGAAGAGCAAGGATATGATTGGCTTGAAGCAGATGCATAAGGTGTGATTCTATGAGTGATGAAGCAAGAGATATCGTTGGAGATTATCGCTTCGGATTCCATGATGAAGATAAATCAACCATTCGTTTTGATAATGGATTGTCCGAGCAAGTAGTTCGAGATATTTCCAAAATTAAGAACGAGCCAGAATGGATGACCGAAATCAGAGTCAAAGCGTACCGCCATTTCGTTGAAAGAGAGATGCCTAAATGGGGTAATCCCGAAATACTGAATGATATTGATTTTGAAGCGATAACATATTTCTTACGTTCTACTGACTCAACAGAAGATGATTGGAAGGATGTCCCTGAAGATATTCAAAACACATTTGATAAAGTAGGATTGAGGGAGGCAGAAAACACTTGGCTTGGTGGAATTACTGCACAATATGATTCGGAAGCGGTCTATCATTCCATACGCGAAGACTTGGAATCTCAGGGTGTAATTTTCCTTGATATGGATAGCGGACTTAGAGAGCATCCGGAATTGGTCAAGAAATATTTTGGTAAAGTTGTACCACATAGTGACAATAAATTTGCAGCACTAAATACTGCTGTTTGGTCTGGTGGTTCATTCCTATATATTCCAAAAGGAGTTCATGTTGAGATGCCGGTTCAAGCCTATTTCAGGATAAATGCGGAGAATATGGGACAGTTTGAACGAACATTGATTTTAGCGGATGAGGGTTCTAGTGTTCATTATATTGAAGGATGTACAGCACCTTCATATTCATCCACAGCACTTCATTCAGCAGTTGTAGAATTAATCGCAATGGATGGCGCAAAAATCAGATATTCCACTATTCAAAATTGGTCTAATAATGTTCTTAATTTGGTTACTAAGAGGGCTCATGCAATGAAGAATTCCACAGTTGAATGGATTGATTCGAATATTGGCTCAGGATTAACAATGAAATATCCTGCAATTCTTCTCAAAGGAGAAGGCTCACACGCCGAAGTTGTTTCAGTAGCCTATGCTGGACAAAATCAACATCAAGATACAGGAGCAAAAGTTCATCATTTGGCAGCAAATACAACTTCGAACATAGTTTCAAAATCAATTAGTAAAGATGGTGGCCGTTCAACATATAGAGGGTTATTACAAGTCACTCCTAAAGCGAATAACTGCCGCAGTAAGGTTGTATGTGATGCCTTAATGTTAGATCAAGACTCACGCTCCGACACATACCCTACAATGGAAATAGGCAATTCAACTGCTGACTTAGAACACGAAGCGAGTGTTAGCAAAGTTTCTGGAGACCAGTTGTTCTATTTGATGAGTAGAGGATTCAATGAGCAAGAGGCAATGGGGCTAATAGTCAATGGATTCTTTGAACCGTTCACAAGAGAGTTACCCTCAGACTATGCAGTTGAAATGAACAAATTACTCAATATCAAAATGGAGGGTTCCATAGGTTGAGTTATGCCGATATGCCCTCACCTCCACGTGCCAAGCATTTGTGGAGATATACACCGTGGCCAAGAATACAGCCACAAGAAGGTGTGCCGGTTGCTGACAAAATAGTATTCACTGTCAATGGAACTAATGACTTAGACTCCGGTGCACCAAGAGTGGTATTGGAATCTGATATAGCGCGTGTTTTCTTGAGTGAAATCGGTGGCTCATCTCATACCTTAAACATTGAAGGAGATGCAGGACTAGTACACATTCAAGCAAGAGCAAGCGGTCATGTTGCAGCAGGACATTTACATATTAACTGTAAAGGAAACTCAACTGTAATCCTTCAT
>Ga0233449_1003024_pt1 | contig 12624 bp, 9 predicted proteins | sample SI_124_October20_FD_183012 | JGI IMG/M metagenome (GOLD analysis project Ga0233449, IMG submission 183012) | Seawater microbial communities from Saanich Inlet, British Columbia, Canada - SI_124_October2016_200_MG | ecosystem: Environmental > Aquatic > Marine > Inlet | place: Canada: British... | reverse complement strand
CAAACTGATACGCCCCTAGATTTGTAGACACCTTGTAAGGTAAAAATGAATTACACAACAAGGAGTTTATGATGACAAAAGGGATACGTTATACAGTAGAGTTTAAGAAGGATGCTGTGTCTCAGGTTACGGATCGGGGTTATTCGGTCAAAGATGTGTCTGACCGGTTGGGCATTAGCACGAAGTCGCTGTACGACTGGATCAAACAATACAGTAAGCCGGAAAGTTTACGCGTCAAAGAAACCGAGCAAGTACGAGAGAACCGCAGATTAAGGGCAGAACTTGCGCGTGTCACAGAGGAGCGTGACATATTAAAAAAGGCAACCGCGTACTTCGCAAGAGAAACCAAGTGAAGTATGCGTTCATCCAAGCGTACAGATTATTATTTTCTATTCGGTCCATGTGCCGAGTTCTAAAGGTTCATCACAGCGGTTTTTATGCTTGGCTTAAATCGCCGTTGAGCGAGAGAGGCAAGGATGATCTCAGGTTAGCCGGCCTCATCAAACAATCATGGCTTGAAAGTGGTTGTGTATATGGGTATCGCAAAATCCATGACGACTTGCGTAGTCTTGGTGAGAGTTGTTGCCCTAACCGCGTGGCACGATTGGCGCATCAATCCGGGATCAAAGCACAGGTTGGTTATAAGAAAAAAACCGGTTCTTATGGTGGTAAACCCGCCGTAGTTGCGGTCAATCAACTCAAACAATCCTTTGATACGTTTGCACCCGATCAGGTTTGGGTGACAGATATCACCTACATTAAAACCTATGAAGGTTGGTTGTATTTAGCTGTTATCATCGATTTATATTCCCGTCGCGTCATTGGTTGGTCCATGCAATCTCGCATGCAAATGGACCTCGTCCTAAGTGCGCTGTTAATGGCTGTTTGGAGGCGGAAACCGAAATCGAAGGTGATTGTTCATTCTGACCAAGGGAGCCAGTTTACAAGTTTAGAGTGGCAAGCTTTCCTAAGGACGCACAATCTGGAAGCAAGTATGAGTCGGCGTGGAAACTGTTATGATAATGCTGTGGCAGAAAGTTTTTTCCACCTACTAAAAAGTGAGCGGATCAGGAGGAAAACCTACGCTACTCGTGAGGAAGCACGTCAGGATGTTTTCAATTATATTGAACTGTTCTATAATCCAAAACGAAAGCATGGCAAAAATGGGATGCTGTCTCCCATCGACTTTGAACGACAGCAATATGTGAAACTACAAGGTGTCTAGAAAATCAGGGGCACATCAGTTATATTTTGCAAATGTGCCAGATAGATATTTAACTATTACAAATTTACTCAAAGATTGTTGGGGGTCTCAGGCCGAAAAGCTAGAAAGTATTCCACAAGATATGGATGATTTTGTATCGATACTTGATACTGATCATGGAGGAACAAGTGAAGACCCACACGTTATTCAAAAGACAATAGTGTTTGAGGTACCTGAAGGTTGGGCAAAGAAAATGAACAAAGAGTTGTCGAAATTAGGAGCTGATTATAGGGTAGGTGATGACCAAGCTGGCTGGTTTACATCTTTAGTAGTAGTGGTTTTAATTATTCTTCTAATTTGGGCGTTTTTATAAGGGAGTATAACGCGGTCGCAGTTCTAATATTCTCATATACGAGTATTTAATACCAAAATACAAATAATATTAAACTGTTTTGGTAAAAGAGAAAAATGTCCGCTCTTGGCCGATAGCCGTCATGTCTGTTTCCGACCCAAAGGGAACATTAATACAACTTATAAACTAAGAGAATCATTTTTAAACTTCCTACACGCATATTCGTAATCAGTAGGTCGGCGGTTCAATTCCGCCCGCTGGCTCCATTACTTCAGTAAAGGGGTCTAAAGGGGTCATAAAGGGGTCAAGTCCACTATTGACGGTAAGTGATTTTTGGTCCGACCAGCTATGACAGAATTTTCCCCCGTGCGCGTGATATCCCTTCATTAAGATTCGTGCCCCCGTTATACTCTTCACTTAATTTCGTGCCCCGAAGGGGTAGAAGCGATAGAAGGGGTAAGGCCCGGTCGACTGAGGGGCAGTGAAAAATATAAAGGGTTTACGCGATTTAGCGTAAGCCCTTTTTTTATATTGGCTAAAGTTTTAATGAACAGTATCCATAAATAGGGATTTCAGCTTGGACATGGTAAAACACACAAGGGTCTGTTATTCCGGCCCAAATTCGTTATAATTAAAAACTCCAAATCCATTTAAATATCAATTAGTTTGGTGCCGCGAGCCATGGGAAAATCTACATCTGGAACCGAGTTGATGGCTGAAAATCTGGTTGGTGAAATCATCGCCTGTCACGAGTGCGATCATTTCTATTCTTATGAGTTGATCCCGGTGGGAGCCAAGGCAAATTGCCAGCATTGCGGGAATTTGCTTTATCGGCATATTCCGGATTCAATAAATCGTAGTCTGGCCCTCTATTTCACGGCATTGTTACTTTTTTTGATAGCCAATGTGTTCCCATTTTTATCTCTGGAACTGGGTGGCCGGGTGGTTGAAAACATTCTGCTTTCCAGTGGTTGGGCCATGTATGAGATGGGTATGGGGGAGTTGGGCGTTCTTATCATTCTAACCAGCATCTTATTCCCGTTTATAGTGATTGCGGGCATGCTTTATCTGCTTATCCCGGCACGCCTGGGAATCGCAGCGCCCTTCATGGGCCAGATATATCGCCTGGTAAACAGCATTGTTCCCTGGAGTCTGGTCGGGGTATTCATGCTGGGGGTATTGATTGCCATTGTTAAATTGCAGGACCTGGCAAATGTGATCACCGGACCCAGCCTGATCGCTTTTTCTTTATTGCTTATAGTTTATACGGCCGCCCGTGCAAATTTTGATCCGCATGATTTATGGTCACTAACCCGGCACTCCTCCTCAGGGTTGTCCACTGATGACATTGCCATGCATACAATTTTGAATTGTCACACTTGTGGTTTTCTCAGTCGGCAAACAGATGAGCACCAGAACTGTCTTCGGTGTACGGCTCCCTTGCATCACAGAAAACATAACAGCATAGAAACCACTTGGGCTTTGCTCGCAGCCGCTGTGGTATTGTTGATCCCGGCCAATGTTTACCCGGTGATGACGGTGATTCGATTTGGTCAGGGTGAACCCAGTACGATACTGAGCGGCGTGTTGCATTTGATAGAATCCGGGATGTGGGGGCTGGCCATGATTGTTTTTGTCGCCAGCATTGTTGTTCCTGTTATGAAATTAATCATCCTGAGTTTTTTATCGATCAGCGTTCACAAAAAATCCGTTTGGCGACCGCGTGATCGCACCTTGCTCTACCGTGTAACTGAGGTAGTCGGTGCCTGGTCCATGGTAGATATTTTTCTGGTGGGATTGTTGTCTTCTCTGGTCAGTCTGGATGCCTTGTCAACCATTCGTCCTGGAATAGGGGCCATCTTTTTTGCAGGTGTAGTTGTCGTTACCATGTTTGCTGCGCATAGTTTTGATCCGCGTTTGATATGGGATAATGTAAAAGATAAGAATAATTAAATATAAAGAAATTGGAAATCTCTAGCCCACAAGTCAGCAAACAATCCGGTCCGTCCATCGTTTGGATAATTCCATTACTTACTCTTTTGGTGGGAGGCTGGTTGATTGTTAAAACCCTGTCCGAACGGGGGCCGCGTGCCACTATCAGTTTCAAAACGGCAGAAGGCATTGAAGTGGACAAGACCAAAGTCAAATACAAGAATGTTGATATAGGTGTTGTTGAGCAAATTAAATTCAGCGACGATTTTTCAAACACCATTCTAACGATCGATTTCATTCAAGGGTCGGAGAAGTTTTTACGTCGAAGTACCCGCTTCTGGGTGGTCAAGCCGCAGCTCAGTCTTCAGGGGGCCTCCGGTTTGAGCACGCTGATATCGGGCTCTTACATTGAAATCGAGCCGGGCCCGGGTGCTTCGCAATTGCATTTCACGGGTTTGGAAAAACAACCGGTGGTCAAGTCCGATGAACAGGGCAAGAAAATCACTCTGGTCACGCAAAACCTCGGCTCGGTGGATACCGGCTCACCCATTTATTATCAGGGTTTGCCTGCGGGTGAAGTTTTGGGGTATGAACTGGGCAACGATAGCAAGAGCACTTACGTTCACGCTTTTATTAAAGATCCCTTTGATCAACTTATTCGTGGAAATACAAACTTCTGGGACGTGAGTGGTATAAATGTATCCATGGGAGCTGACGGATTTCAAGTGCAGACAGAATCCATCCGTTCCATGATGTTTGGAGGCATTGCGTTTGATACACCCGAGAATCTGGAGCAGGCAACCACCGATGTTGATAATCTTATTTTCACCTTGCACAAAAGCCGTGAAAGTATTCAAAAAAATGCTTACACGAGAAAGATTAAGTTCATATTGTTCTTTAACAGTTCCATACGTGGTTTGAGTTTGGGTGCGCCGGTCGAGTTCAAAGGTATCAAGGTTGGCTCCGTATTGGACGTGAGACTGGAGTTTGATAGAGGCAGCACTTCTTTCCGAATCCCGGTCCTAATTGAGATAGAACCGCAAAGAATTATTGAGCGGGGAATTCAAGGAGAAGACGCATCCAATCAAACAATCATTAGTCTGGTTGAGCGGGGACTTCGAGCACGTCTGCAAACGGGCAGTTTGTTGACCAGCCAGTTATTTGTCGAGTTAGACATGCACCCCGGTTCACCGATTAATCTTAGTGGCAGTGACAGGCCCTATCCTGAATTGCCAACGCTGCCGACATCCAATTTTGGTGCTATTACAGAGTCGGCCGAAAACCTGCTCGCCAAGCTCAACGCAATCGATATTGAAGAAGTCACATCTGTATTAGTCGATACTATTGAAACCGCTAATAAGACAATGCACAGCGCCGACCAAGCCATCGGCAGGGCCAATACTCTCATTTCGGCACCGGGCATCCCCGAAGCCATAGAAGATGTTCGGATAGCACTGAAAAACTTCAAAATCATCACACAAAAAGTGGATGACTCCAATTTGATTGCCAGTGCTGCGCAAACACTTAGCAGTGCAGATAAAGCCATTAATAGTGCCGGCAAAACCTTAAGCGGTGTCGATCAAACACTAAGCAGTGCCGACAAAGCCATCAATAACGCCAATACGTTGATTGCGGCACCGGGCATCCCCGAAGCGATAGAAGATATTCGAATCGCCCTGAAAAATCTCAAGAACATCACACAGGAAGTGGATGACTCCAAATTAATTGCAAAGGCGACCAAAACACTGGACAGCGTCGGCAGTACAATTAGCAGTGCGAACCAAACACTGAGCAAGGCAAACAAAGCAATAGATAGCACGCTCGTTACCGTTGGCAATGCAAACAAACTCATCACATCTCCGGGAATCACGGGAGCAATAGAAGATATTCGATCATCCCTGAAGAACTTCAAAAGCATCATGTTGAAAGTAGATAACTCCAATATTCAGGAGGCCATCAACGCCGGGCATCTTGCACTGGAAAACCTGAGCAAGACTCTGGACAAAACAAGCAGGATGATGGAGCCCAGTTCACCCATGCAATACAACCTGATCGAATTGACTCGAGAATTTGAAGAAACTGCGCGAGCCATCCGCTCGTTGATTGAAACACTGGAACGTAATCCTCAGGAATTGATTTTTGGCAAAGACAAAAATGCCAAGGGAGAAAATTGATATGTGGAGTCCGTTAAATAAAATAGTTATTTTATTATTTGCAGCAAACTTGTTAAGTGGCTGCGCGGGAGTTGTTGGCTCTAGCACACCAACGCGTTATTACCTGGTTGACCCGGTAGAATATCCGAGCGCATCGGTTAAAGCCGTCCGACCTTTAAGCATAGAGATCATCAGCCTTCATATTCCCCAGTATCTCCAACGTTTTCATATAGCAACCCGAAGCAGTAAAAGTCAGCTTGATTTTTCAGAAAGTAATCAATGGGGGGAAAATTTAGGCAAAAACCTTTTACGTACTATGGCAAGAAACTTGTCAGCATTATTATCGACCATGGACATAGGGACACCGCTGAACCGGTCAGCATCATCACCAGACTACCGGGTGCAAATTCATGTCGAGCAGTTTGAGCAGGAAAGTAATAACAAGGTGAAACTCGTTGCTCGGTGGCAACTTTCTGGAAGACCTCAGTCAGGCCCTTCAGGCATGTTCAATGCAGAACTGCAAGGGGAGGAAACCATAACAGAAAAGAATTATGAGCAAATGGTATCGGAGATGCGCCAATTATACGGGAAACTCAGCGAGCGCATTGCAGAAACGATCATCGCGCAGGAAAAATAATTGCGAAATTTAATAACGATGAAAATACTATCCAATAATCAGCTGATTTTTTTATTTTCATTATTTCTTTCCTGTTTGCAGGCCCAGGAAAGTATTGGGTTTGTCAGTAGTGAGGCGACCGGTTCTGAAATCATGAAAGAGGTTGATAGGCGGCATCAACAATTTCCCTACATCTATGAAGAACAATCCATGATTATGGAGGACAGAAGTGGCCATCGCGATACGCGTAAGGCCAGGCGTTATTCCAGGGTGGAAGAGGATGGCTCTGTCAAATTTCTCCTGCTGTTTGATTCCCCGCAAGAAGTAAAAGGCGTTGCCTTGCTAGCCAATCGGGCCCCTGATGGCAAAATAAGAAAATATATTTACTTGCCAGCCTATGGGGAACAACTGCTGGAAAGTGCTGGCGAGAGAAGTGGTGATAATTTTCTTGGAACGGATTTTTCTGTGGAAAACCTGACAGGTGAAATTTTATCGGACCACAATTATGTGCGCCGTAAAGACAAGGAAACGAATAAAGTTAAGTACTTTGTTCTGGATGTTTATAAGGCCAGTAACCCTTCACCTGAGGGGCAAATATTGCGCCGCCATTTTATTCAACAGGATAATTTATATATCACTCTGACCCATCATTTTGACAAGCATGGGCGAATTGCCCGTATACAGAGCCAGCATGATCTTAAGGCGGTAGACCATGATATGTGGCGCGCCAATATGATCCTCATGGAAAATAAAAAAGATCAACACCAATCATTGATCAAGGTTTCTCGGCGTATTTTTTCGCATGACTATGTCCCTGCTGAGGTGTTTACCGCTGAATGGTTGTATGAAAACTATCCTCATATTGAACCCGTTGAAGATTCGGATGTAGGCCTCCCGGTAGAGCTAGAGGAAGTAGCAAAATGATCGAGCAAATATACATGCTGGGTTACAGGCGTCCCGTCCTTGTGGGACTGATTCTGTTGTTGGCGACCGTGCTTGCCGGAACAGGCATGAAACAATTGCAGGTCGACACAGGGATTGACAGTTTGATACCCGCAGACGACCCATCTCGTCTGGTTTATCAAAAAGTTATGCGGGAATTTGGCACGGATAATAAAACTATTATTTATATAAAGGATGCTGATCTGTGGACTCCCGAGAAACTCGCGAGAATTGAAGAGCTACATCTCGCCATCGAAAAAATTGATGGTGTCAGTCGTGTAGACAGTTTGTTTAGTTTGCATACGATACATGGCGAGGCAGGTAAGATTATTTCCCGTCCTTTACTTATAGCCGCCCCTAAAACAAAACAGGAAGCGCAGAGCGCCAGAAAAAGTGCTCTGGCAAACCCCCTGTACCAAGATAATTTTTTTTCAGATGACGGTAAAGTCACTGCAATGATCGTGTCGGTGATAGATGCCGAAGACAGTAATCATTTCAGCCGCACGATTTATCGGGCCCTCGAAGAGCAGATTGAAATTCATCGCGCAGGCTTTGAACGTATGGTGCAGGTCGGTCCACCCCGAATTAACGCCGAGTTAAAACACAGTCTATATGAAGATTTTATTTTGCTTGGCCCGCTATCGGTAGTGATCCTGATGGCATCCATTTTAATTTTAATGCGAAGCTGGTTGTCGGCCATGGTTCCGTTGGTGACATCGTTGCTTACTATTATATGGACCTTTGGGGTGTTGGGTTGGGTAGGTGTGCCTCTAAATATTTTAAGCGCAATGATACCTTCATTGATTATTGTTATTGGGTCTACAGAAGACACGCATATGATGGCTGCATTTTTGCGCGGACTGAATGAAAAACCAGGAGAGAATTCTCGTCAGGAAGCGGTTCGGTACATGGCAAAGCATATTGGTTTGCCAATGATACTTACTGTGTTGACCACAACCTTGGGTTTTGCCAGCAACCTGTTCAGCAATATTGGATTAATACAACATTTTTCATTTGCTGCAACTTTTGCAATGTTGGCAAACGGTCTTATCACCATTTTGGTTATGCCGCTCATGTTGTCTCTATTTGGTGCAAAAGAGGGGAACCCACTTGCAAAAAATATCGAAACGAATAGCCTGCCGGATCGTATCATGAGTGTATTTCGATATACTCAGGATCGGTTTCCTATGCCAACATTATTTTTGACGGCAATGCTCTGCGCTTTTTTTATTTTTCAAGCATCCAAACTGTATGTCACTAATGATCCCCTGTCTTATTTCCCGAGTGACCGCCCGTTGATTCAGGATGCCAAGCGTATACATGAAGACCTGGCAGGAATAAAAATATTTTTTATATCGCTCGAGTCTAAACAGGGAAAGGCATTTCAGGAACCCAAAAATATTCAAAAGCTGGTAGATGTTCAGCGGTTCCTGACCAAACAGGGTGTTTATGACCGCAGTATATCCCTGGCCGATCACCTGCGGTTTATCAATCATGAGTTTCGTGGCGGTTCCGCTGTGAATTCTTTGCCGGAAACCCGGCAACTTGTTGCGCAATATTTAATGTTTTTACATCGAGGTGATCTGGATAATTATGTCAGCCATGATTACCGACGCGCCAATATTGTGGTTCGACATAACATCACAGACTCTCACACACTCAATCAATATATTGATGAGCTTCAGGGGGTCATCGATCAAATAGCCGGCCCGGATATTAAGTCCTTCATAGTCGGTGAAAACCTGATGGTCAATAGCGCGGCCGAAAGTTTGATGGTGGCTCAGGTAAAAGCCTTGGTGCTATTGATGGTATTGATATTTTTGATCATGTCCGGCATGTTTACCTCTTTTAAAGGCGGAGTCATTGCTCTGGTGCCGGCAATTATTCCCATTGCTTTGATGTTTGGCATTATGGGATTTCTAGATATCCCCTTAAACCCTGGTACTGCAATGGTTGCAGTGATTGCAATTGGTATTGCGATTGATGGCACCATCCATTTACTGGCTCGCTACAATGAGCTTTGTCGGCGCACATCCGATTACGCCAATGCAGTGAACACGGCAGTCAATGACGAGGCCACTCCTCTTATTGTTTCCAGCATCGCGCTCGCATTCGGTTTTGGTATTTTAATCTTTTCCAACTTTACCATCGTGGCTCAGTTTGGTGCACTGGCTGCAGCCACCATGTTGTTTTCAATATTTGCCAATTTGCTAATCACCCCCATCATCATGACCCGTATTCGCCTTGTTGGACTTTACCAGATACTCGCCATGTCTATTGATCGTGATGTGCTCAATGGCAGTCCCTTGCTTCAAAACATGAGTAATTATCAGCGCCGTAAAGCAATATTGATTTCTGAGCTTCATGAATTTGAAAAAGGCGAATTGTTAGTGAAACAAGATACGATTGGCCGCAATATGCATTTGATTCTTTCAGGCGAAGCGGAAGTCATCAGAAGGGATGGCAATGAATCGCGTTCGCTAGCCATATTAAAACCCGGGCAGATTTTTGGTGAAGTGGGCTATATACGCGAAACGGAAAGAACCGCAGATGTCGTAGCCACCGAGAAGGTGTCAGCATTGCGGTTTGATTATGAGCGCATGCAAAAAGATCTGAAGTTTTTTCCGAACATCGTTGCGAAGCTTAACTTCAATATTAGCTATATTCTTGGTGAGCGTTTGGCAGATATGGTGGGAAAATCAAGAGATAAATAATTTTATCGATAAAGCATGGCTTTAGGTTTCAATAAAAGATCCTGTATCCCATTGTAAATAGCCGATTGATTGTTAAGGGCTACAGACTTTAATCTGTAGGTCCAAGGTGTCACCCTAAGGGTGCAATCCCGAGACGGCCCACCACTCTTCGCCAGAGGGGCAGTGGAAAAAATATCAAGGGTTTACAGCGATTCCGTTGTAAGCCCTTTTTGCATTGGCTTGAAGCAAAAGTTGTTCTGCATCCCGGTACCAGAAATTCCCTGGTTTGGCGGCTTCACGGGTCTTTTCCATTCCCTTTATATTTTCAAATCAGAGCAAGTAAGTACAAAATCGAGTTCCTCTATAATTTGTTGACATATGAATTTTGTTTCGTGTATTATTTTTCCTGTATTTATAGAAATTTTAGTTAAACTTTAGAATTATTGCATCTTTACAAACAGGATCGATGAAGAGCACAAGAAAAATAGACAACTCGTCTTGGACATTTTTGACGAATCATGCGCATGTTTTGATGTGCCTGGCAAAAAATCCGTCTGAACGCATACGGGACCTTGCAGTGGAAGTAGGAATCACGGAGCGTGCGGTTCAACGTATTATTGTTGAATTGGAAGCCGACGGGTATTTGGAACACATTCGTGATGGCAGGAGGAACGTGTACAAAGTTTTCAGTCGGAAGCCCCTGCGGCATTGTATTGAGAAACATCGACGAGTGCATGACCTTATCCAGTTAATTAAAGAATGACTTGGAGCAAGTGTAAAGCCGGCACGCGATTATCCTTGCCGAAGCAAAAATTAAACTTGACCCAACCTACAGAATACTAGAATTGCTTTATGGGAAATAAATATATGGCGAATAAAAGCGAACTGAGTGAAGCGTTCTCATTTATAGCAAGCACGACCTGTATGCGAGAGGTATTTCTTTCTATATGAGTACTATTTCGGCGAAGCCACTTTCCTCAGAAGATCGTGATCGGGTTCGGCAAATTGTATTGGACGCCAGTGAGCCAATTGCGCCGTTTTGGCCGATGCGGACCATGGTCGCGCAGAATCCCATTCAGGGATTGGAATATCTGCCGTTTGATCAGGCTGTTCGAAAAGGCAAGGACCTCCTTGGTGGCAATGGGTATCTAGCGAATGAGGAGTATCGCCAGTTTTACCGAAATGGCCGTATTACCAAAGAAAGTTTTAGCCGCGCTTTTTCCAGGGTTGGGCCTCAGCCAGATGAACAAGTTTCTATTGAAGTTGGAAGTCGAAAGGTTACCCCAAAAGATGTTTGGCAATTACACGTGCTTTTTGGTTTCGAGGAACTGCCACTCTCCCTCTTGGAATGGGAGTTAAGCGGGGGTGGCGCTACCAAACAATTTCGGCAAGATCTTTCTGAGGAATCCCGAAAACAAATTATTGAACAAACCCTCAAAGATTGTGAGCAATATCAGGAGTATCCAGAAGAGGCCTACCTGACGAATTTATGGAAGAGTGTGTCAACTAACTTCGAGTTATCTGATTTTCAAGCTTCTCAAACATTTGGGGATTCGCATTCGCAAGCGTCTACACCAATTTCCTTGTCGCCTCAACGGACCCTCAGTGATTGGGTTGATAGTTTGACTGAGGGTGGGGTGGTCGTCGACCAAGTCAATAATCAACTTATCAAATGGGTGACGGCATTTCTCGATGAAGGATTAGCCGGCTGGGAAATGCCTGGCCGAGAAGAAGGCTTCTACCAAGTATGGCGGGACCTGGCGCAAAAAGATTTTGCGGGGCGGCTTCTCGGGATCACAGATTTCGCCCAAAAAATTAATAGCCTTCCTGAAGCCCCAGAGGACGCGATCCGTTTCAGTTTGCAACAACTCGAAATCCCTCAAGAGCAATGGGAAGATTATCTCTCAAGGCAACTATCATTATTGCCAGGCTGGACGCGATATATACGGTGGCTTGGGGAACACCCAACATACCATGCGCAAAGCAAACATCCCATTGACACCACACAGTATCTGGCCGTGCGTTTATTCTATGAAGCGGAATTCACCAACATTCAGTGCCAAAAAGAATGGGGAATTGATGGAACAGTTTCTGCCCTGACTGCATATTGGAATGATCGACTCGAAGAATACCACCAGCAAACTGGACATGGAGTGCAATCTGGGGATCCAACCAAACAGATGAATTGTCGACACGCTTGGCGATTATTCCATTTGGCGCAGTTTCTTGAGTTATCTCCAGAAGAAGTTGATGATCTCTCGCCTACTGATGCGCAGATGTTGTTGCAATGGTTAGATCAATTTCCTGCTGATCAGCATGGACGGGTATGGATTGAGGCATACGAAGATTCCTTTCGAGAGAAGGTGCTGAGAAATATTTCAGCGCATCGCGGAACGGTACCCGAATTGGAAGCTCGTCCTCTAGCGCAATTGGTCTTTTGTATCGATGTACGTTCTGAATCATTTCGTCGCCATATTGAAGCTCAAGGTTCCTATGAAACGCTTGGGTTTGCAGGGTTTTTTGGGATTGCCATTAGCCATCAAGCTTTTGATCGTAATCACCGTGACGATTTATGTCCGGTGTTATTGACTCCGAACCATGCGGTGACGGAAACACCACGGTCGGGAGAAAGAGCGGCGCTAGAAAAATATTCTTCTAATACTCGCTGGGGCCAACTGGGGCACCATTTTTTTCATGATCTGAAGCATCATCCTATTGGATCGATGATGGTG
>Ga0233449_1003022_pt1 | contig 12625 bp, 15 predicted proteins | sample SI_124_October20_FD_183012 | JGI IMG/M metagenome (GOLD analysis project Ga0233449, IMG submission 183012) | Seawater microbial communities from Saanich Inlet, British Columbia, Canada - SI_124_October2016_200_MG | ecosystem: Environmental > Aquatic > Marine > Inlet | place: Canada: British... | reverse complement strand
ATCAACAGCCATAGCGTTGTCCGACGCTAGCTCTTTAGGCCTTAAAAATGGGCATTTGGCTCCAGCTTCAACTGCAATATTTGCAATTTCTTGATCATCAGTTGATACAATAACTCTATGAATAAGTTTTGACTGTAATGCCGCTTCAATAGTATATGCAATCATCGGCTTACCAAGCAAGTCCTTGACATTTTTATCCGCCAAACCTTTTGAACCACCTCTTGCAGGAATAATTGCTATCATCCTATTAAACTAGATCTTCCCAATTCAATATTTCATCCTCTCCCACATCATTTTTCAAGGTACGACCGGTAACATAGCATAGATCACCTGGAGGGATACCTGTACCGGGACGTTTAGCATCCAAGTCCGATGATTTAATGATTTCACCTGATTTCATATTTCTTGTCGTTACAATACTGCGGCGAAATTCAGTCTTTCTGATATCATCTTCTGTGGAAATTATCCTTGAAGATCCCATAGCTTTACTGATTCTTTTCGACTCTTCAACAATTATTCTCATTTCATCTGGTGTAACTGAGACTTTGTGATCCCATCCTTCCATATCCTTATCTAGTGTAAAATGCTTTTCAATCAAACATACTCCTTTAGCTACGGAAGCTAATGGAATTGAATAACCTAAAGTATGATCCGAGAATCCGATTGGATATGGATACAATTTTTTAAGAGTATCGATATTGTTTAGGTTGACGTTTTCGTCGGGCGTGGGATAAATAGCGACACAATGTAAAATAACAAGTTTATCATTTCCTGTAGACTCTATAGTGTGAATAGCTTTATCAATTTCATAAAGCTCGCTTAAGCCAGTGGATAGCACCATCGGTTTATCTTTTTTAGCAATGTATTTCAGGAATGGATAATTGTTCAAGTCCATGGATGCGATCTTTATGAAAGGAACATCCAATTCGTCCACAAGAAAGTCTACTTCCTTTTTTGAAAATGGGGTCGAAATACATTCAATGCCCAATCCGCGAGAATAATCATACATTTCCCTTAGTTGTCCTTCAGATAATGAATATGCGTCAACGATTTCTTCAAGGGTGAAATCGTCACGATCCCGATAATCATCCGCAATAAAATAATTGTCATCATATTTTATCTTTGAAAAAATTGTATCCTTAGTCCAACTCTGAAACTTAACACAATCTGCACCAGAATCTTTCGCAGCATCAATCAACTTTCTGGCAAGGCCCATATCGCCATTGTGGTTAGAACCCAGTTCAGCAATGATGTAGGGATCTTTGCGTTTCTTTATTTCTTCAAAAAAATCAGTTTGCATATGTTCTCCATGTTTTTAAATCAAGTATTTCACTCCACCAACCACAGTATAAATCATCAAGGTTAGAATTGATGATATCAATATACCTTTTCTGGAAATCTAGATCTTTTAATGCCAATTTCAACTCAAGGATACCATCCTTTTTTAATGCATAACTATTCAGTGCTATTTCCAAATTGTTTTGATTACAATATTTTATAATATTGTCATAATGTGTTTGTTTAACCCTGATTCCTGTTTTCAAGCGATTTTCATTAAGTATTTTTTTCATACCTACCAAATTTTCATCAGATTGTCTATAATAGGTTATAGCATTATCAATATACTTACCAGTTGCACCATTTAATAAAAGAATAGTAAAAATCCACCAGTCCACTGCAATTATATTTTCTGGAATGTAAAAATTTTTTATTGATTCTAGATTTATTCCTGTATGTGTTAAACCCAAACAATTATAATCAAGGATTTGGTAAAATGAATTAACATTCTTCCCTAAACATATTTTATATAGATAATTTTCATCAATTATTTCACTGTTTTGGTCAATCAAATGAATTTCATTAAAAACAAAATCATATTTTTCTAATTCCCTTATTGATAATGAAATTCTGTTTATTGAAAAAAAATCATCGAGATCTGAAAAAATCAGGTTTTGATAGTTATTGCTTATAGCATAATTCAACCCATCATATCGAATCAGCGCTGGTGACTTATCTTCAGAAATCATGATCTCATCAACATTAACATTCATTTCTCCAAGTTTCAAAGATGCTGTATTATCATTAAGTATTAAAAGGTCAAATTGATCCGTATCTTGATCCACGATAGATTTAAAATAGTCTTTAGCATAATTTTCCACACCTTTGTAATTAACACCTAAAACTAATGTTTTAGATTTTTTCATAGTCTAATATTTTAATACACTTATCTCTACATTTAACAATTGGCATACCACTTTCCTTTTCAATAATATGTTTACCAATATTTTCTTTTTCCATTCCATCAGTGATATCCCAAGGAACCGCCTTCCATATACGATATCTATTTTTATCTATTTTACCAATTGATCCAGGATAAGGTTTAGAAATAGCTCTTATTTTATTGAATATAACATTCGCATTATTGTCCCAATCAATGATTGAATCACTATCAGTTCGTAATCTTCTAAAATTACCATCATTTATACTTTGTGGTTTTCTTGGTGCATTATCTTTCCTCAATAAGGGGAAGTATGCAGTCATCAAATTATAAGTGGCATTATCTATTTTATTTAATACATTCTTTATGTAGTCATTTTGCTCAATTTTTATTTCTTCCTGAGCAATTATATCACCACAATCTGGTAATTCATTGTAGTAAAACATACTTAATGCAGTTTCATTATATCCGGCCTCAATTTGCCAGGCCAAAACAGACCTTCCTCTATCTTTAGGCAATTTGGATGGGTGAAATCCAATCGTACCCAATCTAGGTATAGATATTAGTTCTTCAGATAGCATTCCTGACCATCCAGCAACAAATATAAAATCCGGTTTATAATCACCTATAAGAGTTGTAAATATATTTGCATCAAGTTCATTTTTGACATTATCTCCCATAAAAATTGTTGATAAATCCACATATCTTGGTACAGGATGATTTTTTGGATGGGTAATTATTAAAGGAAGGTTGACATATTTGTTGGACTGAAGATATTCAAGAACAATCTTTCCATTGCTTAATCCTCCAATAAATATAATTGTTAAGTTATTCATGCTTTTTCATATAATAGTGAAAATGCCTCAGCATATTTAACTCCAATCCTGCTTCCCCTATATTTAGCTAATGCTTCAATAACATCTAGACTTCTAGGGTATGGTGGATCCATAACCTCACTATCATATTCCAACATGATTTTACCTTTTTTCTCAAAATATTTTGTTATATCCACAAAAACATTTGGCTGAAAAGCTTTGCCTTGTAATGGTGCCGTAAACTCAGTTTCTGAAAGTGTTTCATAGTTTAGTATTCGCTGGATGTAAGGATGTCGGAAGCTTTTAGATGAACTCATTCCAGCCTTGAAAACTATTTGGTGATCCGTGTGAATATCGTTTTGGTCATTAAGATAAATAAAGTGTGGCTTAACTTTTTTGATTACATTACTGATTTTATTAACCAGTTCTGATATTGGAATTGCGTCAAGTTTCATTGTTGGGAAATCTAATTTATGTACCGACTTAAATCCATATGCCTTCGACACTTTTTTTATCTCTTCTTGTCGTCGACTAACTTTCTCAATTTCCCAACCATATTTTTCTGTAATATTTGTAACAATTAACCAGTGGATTTCATCTCCAGATGACCCATGTTTTAAAAGTGTTCCCCCACAACCGAGTGTTTCATCATCTGGGTGGGGTGCTATTATAAGTACTTTATTCATCTTTTTTTCCCACCAATCTAATAGTTTTGAGAATAATAATCATCTGTATCAGTAAAAATTAGATTTTTATAATTATGTTTAATCGAATATTTAATACCGAAATCTCTGATTTGTGCAGGTGATTTGTTATTTGCAATGTTTATAATGTGACTCCCTAGTTCATTGTAAGGGATTTCCCCTTCATAACCATCATTAAGAATAAGTAAATCAAAGTTTTTTGTAGATTGGCTATTAAGAGAATCAATATACTTATTAAGGAAAGGTTTTACTTCCTCAAAAACTACGCCTATTAGTAAAGTGTTAATATTTGTCATCTATTTTAAGATTGCTGCTTCTGCTTTAAAAGTCTGAAACTTCACAAAATCAGTCCTGCTTCTGCTGCAACATCTATTATTTTTTGGCTAACTCTATTGAACCATTATGGTTAACCCCAGATTCAGCAATAATAATCATTTGATTCTTTTACCTGGTATGCCAACGTAGGTACCAGGCTCACTAATATTCCTCGTAATAACAGCGCCAGCACCTATCAAGGCACCTTTACATATAGTAATACCTGAAATAATTTTAGAACCTAATGCAAGAAGAGCCCCTTCCTCTATTTGAGTTTCCGCACCCACAGTAACTCCAGCAGAAATTAAAGAATGGTCTTTAAGTACAGAATCGTGATCGATCGTAGAACCAGTGGCCACGATAATATTATTCCCCAATCTGACATAAGGACCAATAACAACACCAGAAAAAACTACATTTCCTTCTCCCATTAAAACTGTTCTGGATATCGATGCAGTGGGATGGATTGCTGAAATGACTTGGAAACCGATTCTCTTCAAATCTTCATAGATTCTTTTTCTTAAAGTGTTGTTAGTGTAACCGCCGACCCCCATGGCTGCAAATTTTACACCTTTATTAAATAACTCTTGCAAATCATTGTCATTACCTAATATTTGGTAGCCCCCTATACCAATTCCATCGCCTTTATTTTTTGCAATAATACCCAAAATATTATAATCTCCTCTCTCCTCTAAAATATCGATTACTACTTTGGCGTGCCCTCCGCCCCCGATGAGAATGATTTCATCCATGGAGCGCAGCGATCACTTTCTGGATTTCTGATTCTTTCAAATTACTGGACGAGGGCAGACACAGGGACTGTTCTACCAGTTCTTCCGCTTTTTCAATTTTATAATTTTGACAGTAAATATATGGATTCTGCTCATGGTTGAATGCCCATACCGGCCGAGTTTGGATGCCATTTTCTTCTAATTTTTCCATGAGACTTTCTCTGTCATCGGTATAGATATCTGTGTCAATTTGCAATAGATTCATCCAATGATTGTTATCAGAATAGTCTGGAGTTTTTGACATTGTTAAACCATCTATACCTTTAAGCTCTTTTTGATAAAAATGATATATTTCTTTTTTTCTTTGAAGAATTTCAGGTAATTGTTCTAATTGTGCAACACCTAAAGCAGCTTGAATATTTGTTAAACGAAAATTATACCCAATTTCATCATGGACATATCGAATAGGATCATCTTTAGCTTGGGTTGTGAGATATTTTGCTTTTTCTACTAATGCTTCATCATCAGTTAATATCATTCCACCGCCACCGGTTGTGATGATTTTATTTCCATTAAATGAAAGACATCCTAACTTGCCAATCGTTCCTGTATGTTTCCCTTTATATTTACCTAAATTATAAAAAGTGCCCAGACTTTCACACGCATCTTCTACAATAGCAATATTTCGTTCTTCGCATAAATTAACCAGTTTATCAAGCCAACATGCATTACCCCAAACATGGACAGGGATTATTGCTGTAATTTTATTATTCGTCTTCTTATTGTAAGTAAATCCGTTTTTAAAAACTGTCTTATTTTTAATGAATTCAATCGTTTTTTCAGAATCCAAATTGTAATATTTATCTGCATCCATAAAAATTGGCATTGCATTATTATACGTAATGGCATTCACGGAAGCTATAAATGTTAATGTGCTTACAATGACTTCATCACCAGCCCCAACGCCTGCTAGTCGCAAAGAGACTTGAATTGCAGCAGTTCCGTTCACACATGCAATTGCATATTTTGAACCGGTATATGCTGCAATATTTTTCTCAAATAAATCAACATATTTCCCTGCAGATGAAACCCACTCTGTATCAATACATTCTTTAACATATTCCCACTCCTTGCCTTTGATTGATGGGACAGAAAGTGGAATCTTATACATTGTATTGATCTGATTTGTACATATTTAGATTATCAGGATTTTTCATCCATTCTATTACTTCTCCTATACCTTCTGCGAGTGTGTAGCTCGGCTTCCAAGGTGTATTGTGCATTAATTTAGTATTATCACATACAAGTCTTTCCACCTCACTACTCTTTGGTCGAATACGCTCATTTGTAGATGAAATAGTAATATCAGTATCCATTATTTTTGCAATCAAAATAACTAAATCACCAATTGAAATTTCTGCTTTCATACCAATATTTGTTACTTCGCCAAACAAAGAGTCAGACTTATAAATCTCTTCAAAACCTGTACACGTATCTTTTACAAAGGTTAGGTCCCTTGTTGGAGACAGACTACCCAATTCAATTTCTGTTTTACCAGTGAGTATTTGAGATATAATCGTAGGAATAATCGCACGCGCAGATTGACGTGGTCCGTAAGTGTTAAAGGGCCTAACTATCTTTACCGGTAGTTCAAATGATTTATAATAGCTAATGGCTAATTGATCTGCTGCAATTTTAGACGCAGAATAGGGTGACTGCCCAACTAATGGATGGTTTTCATCAATGGGAACATATTGGGCTGTTCCATACGTTTCGCTTGTTGATGTAACTAAAATCTGTTCTATGTTAAGGTTTTTTGCAGCTTCCAAAACATTGTAAGTCCCTTCAATATTTGTCCGGATATAGGCCAATGGTGATATATAAGAATAAGGTATACCAATCAATGCAGCTAGGTGAAAAACTACGTCACATCCTTGCATGACCTTGGAAACGGAATCATAATCCCTAATATCACCAAGTACAACTTTTATCTCATTTTTATACTTTGAATTTTCCAACCAGCCCCAATGGCTATTTGAGTTATAGCGATCAAAAGCAACAACGTTAAAACCTTTTTCAACAAGGACTTCCGTTAAGTGGGAACCGATAAAACCGGTAGCACCAGTAACAAGTATTTTGCTCATTAAATTTTTCCTAATATCATTAGAAATATTAATAACTGAAATGATGAATAAAACATTTTTCTAAAGATAAATAATTTATCTTTATTCATTTCACGTTTATATTTTTAAAAAAACTAGAATAAAAACCCTCTTTAAACACAAATATTAAGAACTAAAGAGCATCTCAAAATACTCAATAGTCTTAATTAGACCAGTTTCCAGTTTTATTTTCGGTTTCCAGCCCAATTCCTGTTTTGCAAGAGTAATGTCGGGTTTTCTCTGTTTTGGATCATCGGCAGGAAGGGGTTTATGAATAATTTTTGAGCTACTACCGGTAATATCAATCACTATCTGTGCCAATTCCAGAATGGTGAATTCATCTGGGTTGCCCATGTTCACAGGCCCAGTAAATCCTTGTTTTGAATTCATCATTTTTACAAACCCGTTAATTAAGTCATCGACATAACAGAAACTGCGGGTCTGGCTGCCCTCTCCATAAACGGTAATGTCTTTATTCTTTAAGGCCTGAACAATGAAATTAGAAATGACCCGACCGTCATTTGGGTGCATATGGGGGCCATATGTGTTAAAAATACGCATCACCTTTATATCCAGATTATGTTGGCGCTTATAATCGAAGAATAAGGTTTCGGCACAGCGTTTGCCTTCGTCATAGCAGGATCGGATACCTGTCGGGTTTACCCTACCCCAATAGGTTTCCAGCTGGGGATGCTCTTCTGGGTCGCCGTATACTTCGGATGTTGATGCCTGCAACACCCTGGCTTTAGTTCGTTTCGCCAGACCCAGTATATTAATGGCGCCATGCACGCTTGTCTTGGTGGTTTGGACAGGATCAAACTGGTAATGAATCGGGCTTGCAGGACATGCTAAATTATAAATCTCGTCCACTTCAATATAAAGCGGAAAAGTAATATCATGACGAATCACTTCAAAGTGTGGATTATCCATGAGATGAAGGATATTATCTTTTGTACCAGTGAAAAAATTGTCGACACAGATGACTGTGTTTCCTTCGCCAAGCAGTCGTTTACACAGATGGGAGCCTAGGAAACCGGCACCGCCTGTAATCATAATACGCTTTCTAATATGCATTTTTTATATACCACTTAATTGTTTTTCTTAATCCTTTCTCAAAGCTTGTATTAGCTTTAAAACCAAATTCAGTTTCGGCCTTGGATGTGTCCAGGCTTCTTCTTGGCTGTCCGTCGGGCTTTGAACTGTCCCAGATAACTTTTCCCTTAAAACCTGTCAATTGCACAATTAGATTAAGTAAATCTTTAATGGTAATCTCAAATCCTGCACCAATGTTTACCGGTTCACTTTTATTATATTTTTCTGTAGCCAACAAAATTCCTTCTGATGCATCTTTAACATATATAAATTCCCGAGAAGGTTTGCCTGTACCCCAGCCCACAATTTCATTTTTTCCTTGGTTTATCGAATCCACACATTTCTTGATCAAGGCTGGAATCACATGAGATGATTTGGGGTCAAAATTATCCCGTGGACCATACAGATTAACTGGTAAAAGAAAGATAGAATTAAAATCATATTGCTCTCTATACGCCTGAGACTGCACAAGCATCATTTTTTTTGCTAAACCATAAGGTGCATTCGTTTCTTCCGGATAGCCATTCCAGAGATCTTCCTCCTTGAAAGGAACTGGGGTAAATTTCGGATAAGCACATATGGTACCAATTGCTACAAACTTTTCAATTTTGTTCAGATATGCCTCATGCATCAGTTGAATCCCCATGATTGCATTTTCATAAAAATACCTGCCCGGATTCTCTCGATTTGCACCAATACCTCCAACAACAGCAGCTAAATGAATAACAATATCTGGTCTTTGTTCTCGATACATTCGCTGAATATCTGGTAGCTTGGTAAGATTATATTCTGGCCTATTAGCTACAGCAATATTTTGACATCCGAGCTGTTTTAATCTATCCAATATAAAGAAACCTAGAAAACCTTTTCCACCTGTTACAGTTACTCTTTTATTTTCCCAAAAGCCCATTATCAATACCCTCTTCGTTTCACTTTTTCCCAGTCTGAATTAGCCATAATTTTAACCAGTTCTTCAAAACTAGTTTTATGCTCCCAGCCCAACATCTCTTTAGCCTTGGTGGCATCACCCAGTAAAGTTTGAACTTCAGTCGGACGGTAATATCTTGGATTAATTCCAACAATTGTTTTCCCAGTATTTTGATCTACCCCAACTTCATTTTCCCCTTCGCCTTGCCATTTAACATGAATATCTAATTCATTGAAAGATAGCTCAGTGAATTCTCTGACAGAATGTTGCTCACCGGTGGCAAAAACAAAATCTTCAGGCTTATCTTGTTGTAGAATTCGCCACATGCCTTCACAGTACTCTGGTGCATACCCCCAATCTCGTTTGGCATTGAGATTCCCCAATAATAATGTATCCTGTAACCCTTCCTTAATTCTTGCAGCTGCCCGGGTGATTTTTCTTGTTACAAATGTTTCACCACGGCGGGGAGATTCATGATTGAATAATATGCCATTACAGGCAAATAAATCGTACGCCTCCCTATAATTAACTATAATCCAATAACCATATAGTTTAGCCACTGCATAGGGAGACCTAGGATAAAAAGGCGTCGTTTCTTTTTGAGGTACTTCTTGGACTTTCCCAAACAGTTCACTGGTTGAAGCCTGATAAAACTTAGTTTTTAGGTGTGTTTCTCGAATCGCATCTAAAAAGCGTAAAGTGCCTAAAGCATCCACCTGAGCAGTGTAGTCTGGGATCTCAAAGGAAACATGCACATGGCTTTGGGCTGCAAGATTGTAGATTTCATCTGGTTCAATCGTTTCTAATATTCGGTTTAAGTTACTCGCATCTGTAACATCCCCATAATGAAAGAAAAATTTATCTTTATATCGTTCATCATTAATAATATGATCAATTCTTCCTGTATTAAAAGAGCTACTTCGTCGAATGATACCATGAACTTCATAGCCCTTTGCGAGTAGTATTTCTGCTAAATAAGAACCGTCTTGACCGGTAATGCCTGTTATGAGTGCTTTTTTCATTGTATCTCCACTAATATTTTAAATTCTTCCACAGATGACACTAATTGACACGAAGATGTTTTAGGGTAAAAAATACCTATTTTGATTTACCGGGGATAAGTTCCGAGATGTTTTTTATAATCAAAGATTTCGCTTCTGTCATTTTGTCTTTTTCTTCTTTTTTACTATTTGCCGCATATTCCCGTATAAAAGCCAATACCATACCTAGACTAAGACCAAGGAACCCCGCTAAAATAACCATGAGTTTCTTATTGGGCTTGGATCGTACTAAGGGCACTTCTGGTGGATCAAAAACAACCACATAATCCGACTCTTTTACTTCTTCAATTTTGGTGGTTTCCAACTGTTGCTTCAAGGTTGTAAATACGCCAGTTAAAACTGTCACTTCCCTTCCTAATCTTTGTTGCTCTAGTAGTAAAGCAGGGGAGTTTTCAATCCTACGATTACGATCCCTAAATATTTTTAGAGCTTCTTCGGCAGCCATCAATTCCTTTTCTGCATCTATAATACGCTCTTCAATAAACTGTTTTGTTTCACTGGTTTTTGCTTTATTATACTTTCGTTGATGTGCATCCAACTCTTCAATGAGTACTTTATTTATTTCTGCCGCAAAGCGTGGCTCTGATGCATTTATATCCAGGGTTAAAATGCCTGTTCCAATATCTTCAGAAATATCAATCATCTCTAAAAAGTTATTAACAGCCATAATCTCTAAAGTATCTAAACCTACTTGAGGATCATCATTCCCATAAGTCAAAATCCGCAATAGATTTTTTTGGGGACCAAATTCATTTGTATCAAATTTTTGTTTTAAGACAGCCCTGGCCAGGGTTCTGCTTTTAATGATTTCAGGGTAAACCCATTTTGGTTCGGATTGACCTGTAGGCATTGCAATGCCAAACTGGGCAGCTAAACCCGCAGCCTGGGACATACCACCTCCACTGGACGAAGACATAATTTTAGCCGTAGACGTATAGACCGGTTTTGCAAAAAATAAAACGTAAATAATCGCTAAAGTACATAAAATGGTTGGAGTAATAATAAGAACCTTGATCTGCCGCGCCAGAGTGAGCATTATATCGGTTAAAGAAATGGTATCTTCTTCGAAGTAATAAGGCGGGGGGAGGTTTGGGTTATGATCGGATTGGTTAGACATATAGTGATTTTGGGTTATATATATACATGATTATTAATTTTGAATGTTGGATGATGGATTTGAATATTTAGTACCAAATGTAAATTATTTATTCTTTTCTCGAGATGTTTTTATAATACTTGTTAATAATTTAACTATTGATTGACTCATATTAAATAAAACTAATTTATTAGGATAATTATTTAAATAATCGCTCTTATCTAATAATCTTAGCCAATTCTTCGCTTCACCTACGGATAGCAAGCATTCCATTTCGGAATAACAAAGGAGGATGGGAACCGGAGAACATTAATAGGAGTATGGAACATGGAGGATGAAGACTGGAAACCGAGATCATAACACAGGAGGATGGAAACCGGAGGATGAAGACTGGAAACCATTAAAATTTCTCCTTTCTGACTTGAATTAGTTTGTAAAGCATTGCAGATATCATTTTTGATTTATCAATAAAATCTTTTCCAATTGATTTGTCTATTGTTCCCGTCTCTAAGGCAATATACAATTGAGTTCTTAATTCCGAACATGACCCTTTGGCGATATACAAAAATTGAATGAATTCTTTATTCCCTTTCCTATCAAAGCCTTCTGAGATATTTGACGGTATAGACACAGCTGATCTTTGAATTTGATCTCGTAATCCAAAATCTTTACAATTTTTCAATACTTTGTAAATATCAACAGAAAGCTTTACACTCTCTTTCCAAACATTTAAATCTTCGAATTTCTGTATTTTATTCAAATCCTAAGTCCGGTCTGCTGTTTCCATTTTCCGTTTTTCATCACTTTTATGCGTGGCTCCGCCCCGTGACTCACATAGTCATTGAGGATTTACTATTTTTTATTGACTATTTTCTTAAATCAGAATTCAATCTTCAACAAGAAAATAAACCACCAGCTAAATGATCTTTAAGCTTTCTCCACTGGATCACCCCAAATGAGCAATGCATGATCCATATTCAGCTGCTCCCAGAGAAAGTGTAATTCTTTTATAGTGACCACCATAGGACGGATCTTTCTGGCAATATCCTTTCCCCGTCTTTCGGCAATGCGATCCAATTCCATTTTGTTTATTTTGCCAATCAATATAATATCAATTAATCCGGAATCAATCCCCCGGGCATAATCACCCACCAAATAAGCCGTTTTAACATCACCGAGCTTTTTAATAAGTGTTTCTACCAATCTATCAACACCTGCATACTTTCGGACCATAGCCTGAAGTTCATTGAATAGAGAATGCTCTGCATTGGCATGATACTCTATGGTACGTCCTACATTTTCAGCGGAAATAATTTTTGCTTCAGAAAGGCGATTCAGTTCCACGCGGACACTATTGGTGGATTCGTCAAATTCTGAAGCCAAACCACGAAGGTAGGCACGTGTGCCAGGATTAAGGAAAAACTTTATTAATAGTTTAACCCTAGTTTTAGATGTAATTAAAGTTTTTAACATATACACATGTTTAATGAGTTATTATGTTAC
>Ga0233449_1003014_pt1 | contig 12658 bp, 16 predicted proteins | sample SI_124_October20_FD_183012 | JGI IMG/M metagenome (GOLD analysis project Ga0233449, IMG submission 183012) | Seawater microbial communities from Saanich Inlet, British Columbia, Canada - SI_124_October2016_200_MG | ecosystem: Environmental > Aquatic > Marine > Inlet | place: Canada: British... | reverse complement strand
AAGCGGTTCCGGTTGGGGTGGGATCAATGGCCGCCATTATCGGGTTGGAGATCGAGACACTTCAGCAATTGTGCGATCAGGTTTCTCAAGATTCCTGTATGGTTCAGCCCGCAAACTTAAACAGTCCAGTGCAGACGGTCATCGCAGGTCATAAAGAGGCCGTTGATCGGGTTTCCGAAAAAGCGTTGCAGGCTGGCGCGAAAAAAGCAGTGCCCTTGCCGGTGAGCGCACCGTTTCATAGTGCCCTTATGAAGCCGGCTGAAATAAAGCTTCAGAAAGAACTGGAGCAGACCGAGTTTCACGACCTGTCCTATCCTGTAATCACCAATATCGAGGCCAAACCCATCACCAAAGGGATTGAAGCAAGATCAGCCCTTGTTAAGCAGGTTTGTTCTCCCGTACGCTGGTCTGAAACGATGCAGGTGCTGGTGGACCAGGGGATTGAAACGGTTGTCGAACTGGGAGCGGGAAAAGTATTGAGCGGTCTGATAAAAAGGTTTGATAGAAGTATCAAATGTTATCAGGTGGGTGACAGGGAGAGTTTGTCGCAAACCCTGACCGCTTTAAACGAAAATTGATTTAAACAACGGATTTTTAATGGAACTGCAAAACAAGGTGGCTTTGGTTACAGGAGGGGCTCAGGGTATCGGCAGAACCATCAGTGAGGAGCTGGTTCGCAATGGAGCTCATGTGGTGCTGGGGGATGTGAACCTGGAAGGCGCAGAGGCCACAGCCGAGGCCATAAATAATAGTGGTGGCTCCGCTTCCGCTGTTAAAATTGATGTCTCAAACCCTGATGAGGTAAAACAGGTTTTTGATTCCATCCTGAAAGATAAAAAGCCGGTAGATATCCTGGTCAATAATGCGGGGATCACCCGTGATGGTTTGATGATACGAATGAAAGAATCAGATTGGGACCTTGTTCTCGATATTAATTTAAAAGGGAGTTTTCTTTGTGGCCAGCAGGCGGCAAAGCAGATGATGAAACAAAAAAGTGGAGCCATTGTCAATATCGCATCGATTGTTGGAGTGATGGGCAATTTCGGTCAGGCCAACTATTCCGCATCCAAGGCTGGTGTGATTGGTTTGACAAAAACCATGGCTCGGGAAGTTGCATCGAGAGGAATAAGGGTGAACGCGGTGGCCCCCGGTTTTATCGATACGGAAATGACACGAGTTTTAGATGACTCGGTGCGTCAAGCTTTGATTGAGCAAGTGCCTCTGGCCAAACTGGGTTTGCCGGAAGATGTGGCGCGCTGTGTTGCTTTTTTGGTTTCCGATAAGTCCAGTTATATAACGGGACAGGTCATTAATGTTAATGGTGTTATGTTGATGTGATTTCAATAAGGAGTAATTATGTCTGTTGAAGAAAAAGTTAAAGAAATTATCGTTGACCAGTTAGGGGTTGATGAAAAACAGGTGACAGCCGAGGCATCTTTTATTGATGATCTTGGAGCGGACTCTCTGGATACGGTGGAATTGGTTATGGCTCTTGAGGAGGAATTTGATATTGAAATTCCCGATGATGAGGCTGAAAAAATTGCCACGGTTAAAGATGCTACAAATTATATAAACAGCCGGACCAACTGATTGGTCATAATAATCCCCAGGGTGTATGCATGAAAAGACGCGTTGTCGTTACTGGATTGGGGATCGTTTCGCCTTTGGGTCTTGGGCTGAAGGAAAATGAAACGGCTTTATTTGAAGGCCGGTCAGGGGTTGATTTTATAAAAACCTTCACTCCTGATGAAAATTTTCCTGTTAAAATCGCCGGAGAAGTTAAAGGGTTTGATCCAGAAAAATACATCGACCATAAAGATGTAAAGAAAATGGATAGGTTTATCCATTACGCCGTGGCCTGTAGCCAGATGGCGTTGGAAGATTCCGGTTTTGAAATCAATGAGCAGAATGCGGAACGGGTCGGCGTTATAGTCGGGGTTGGTTTAGGCGGCTTGCCGGCGATCGAAAAATATCACGATATTTCCAAGGCGAGGGGAGTGAAAAAAATCACTCCTTTTTTTATTCCCATGCTGATTGCCAACCTGGCATCCGGTCAGGTTTCAATCACGTTTGGAGCCAAGGGGCCCAACTCCTGTGTGGTCACCGCCTGCGCTACGGGAACCCATTCTATTGGCGAAGCGGCAAGGTTCATTCAGTATGGTGATGCCGATGTCATGTTTGCCGGGGGTACCGAGTCGGTCATCACTCCGCTTTGTGTTGGGGGCTTTAATGCCGCCAAGGCTTTGTCTACCCGCAACGATGATCCTCAGGGCGCCAGCCGACCCTTTGACAAAGACCGGGATGGTTTCGTTATAGGAGAAGGCGGTGGGGTGCTTATCCTTGAAGAACTTGAGAGTGCCAAAAAACGCGGGGCTAAAATTTATGGTGAAATTATCGGTTATGGTCTCAATGGAGATGCCTACCACATCACTGCAACTTCTCCCGGTGGCGAGGGTGCCGCGCGTTGTCTGAAACTGGCCTTGAATAACGCGGGAATTAATAAAGAGGATGTGGACTATATTAATGCTCATGGAACTTCGACCGCCGCAGATGCAACGGAGACGCAAGCCATTAAAACCGCATTTGGTGATCATGCCTATAAACTGGCTGTCAGTTCTACCAAATCCATGACAGGTCATTTACTGGGAGCTGCAGGAGGGGTCGAAGCAATTTTTGCCCTTCTTGCTATGGAGAAAGGGGTGATTCCTCCTACCATCAATTACACCACTCCTGATCCTGAATGCGATTTGGACTATGTACCAAATGAGGCCCGTGAAAGAAATTTGAATGTTTGTGTTTCCAATTCTTTTGGTTTTGGAGGAACCAACGGAGTCCTTATCTTTAAGAAATTTTAAAACCAATTGCCGCTATGATTGAAGTCTCCTCCGATCGCATCCAAGAAGTTGCTTCCCTGCAGGAAACCCTCGGCTATGCCTTTTCCGACCTGAGGCTTCTCAACAAAGCCCTGACTCATAAATCCTACGTGAACGAAAGAAATGAAACTCTCAAGCATAACGAGAGATTTGAATTTTTGGGGGACTCCGTTCTTGATATACTGGTCAGTGATTATCTGGTGGATGAGTTCGGTGACTATGCAGAGGGGACTTTGTCAAAAATTCGTGCGGCGGTTGTCAACGAGAGTTGTTTGGCCGGTCTTGCCAGAAAAATAGAACTGGGGAAATATCTGCTTCTTGGGAAGGGAGAAGATTTGTCTGGTGGCAGGGACAAGCCTTCACTTCTGGCAAATGCTTTCGAGGCGGTTGCTGGAGCCTTGTTTAGAGATGGCGGGCTGGATTCTGCAACCCGGGTATTTCTTCCTTTGCTGAAAGTGGAAATATCTAAATTTGCCGACTCCTGGTCATTCAGGGATTTCAAAAGTGACCTTCAGGAGTACACACAGAATCAATTTGTTTGCACACCCTCCTATAAAGTGGTCAACGAACTGGGGCCCGACCACGCAAAGGAATTTGAAGTTGTCGTAACGATCAAGAATAAAGTTGCGGGAAATGGTTTTGGGAAAAGCAAAAAAGAAGCGGAACAGGCGGCGGCTAAAATGGCTATGAAAAGCTATTCGGATTCATCCAACCACTAGCCGGGGGCAATATGCAGTAGTTTTTACTGCTAGCAACAATGCTCTTGGCTTAAAAAGTAGAATCTGTTTTGTTGAAATAGCATCATAGAAATATGCTGGAAGATTGGATTTTAAAAAAAAAAGAAATTGAGGCTTCTAAAAGTAAGCTGAAGGGGATAGACCTCAGTAACGCTAAGTTAATGGGGGCTAAACTGGATGGGGCGGATTTGACCCAGGCTGATTTGACTTCTACTTACTTAATCAAGGCGGATCTCCGTAAAGCAACCCTGATCGGGGCTGATCTGACGCAGGCGGTTTTGAGTGAGGCAAACCTCGCGGATGCGGACTTGAAGGATGCTGAACTTATGGATTCTTATTTGCATGGGGCGAACCTGAAAGGAGTTGTCAACTTGACCTGCGACCAGCTGGAATTAGCCAATTTTGACAAAGATACGATTTTCCCCGATTATATTACTATTCACTGGACCGAGGACGGATATTGCGAGTGCCAGGAATAATAGAGCCCCTGATCTGAAAAATATCTACTATGGTTAACTCCAGATTACCTTATGAAAGAGATCCTATTCCCCAGGACAAGGAGCCTCCGAGTTTTGAGCCGGAAACTATTGGATCGAAAATCGTGTTTGGTTTCAGCATGGCGCTGGGATGCTTTTTTGTAGCTCTTGTTTTGATAGGTATCTGGCGATCTCTTAACCAGTTTTTCAATTATCTGTCCGGGTTGTTATAGTTCCTCTTCCACTCACTGACTTCTTGAAAATATCCTGTGAAAAATAAAAAACACTTGATCGTTCCCATATTTGTGTCCCATGAAGGGTGCCCGTACCGTTGCTCATTCTGTAATCAGACGAAAATAACCGGAACAAGTAAAAAAGCAGATAAGGTCATGCTTGAAGAAACCCTGCATACTCATTTAGGGGGCCTGGATCCAAACCACATGCCTGAGACAAGGGAGGTGGCCTTCTTCGGAGGAAGTTTTACCGGCATTCCTGCGGAGCGCCAGGAATATTTGCTTTCTTCTGTTCAGCCATGGATTTTGTCAGGACAAATCCAATCGATCCGGGTTTCAACTCATGCCTTGTTCATTGATGAAAGCCGACTCGCAATGTTGCGTCAATATAATGTGAAAACAGTGGAGCTAGGCATCCAATCTACGGATAATGATGTTTTAAAGTTGGTGGGGCGTGAGTGTCACTTTGATGTTATTTTGTCGGCTGTCGAGAAAATTCGCAGGATGGGATTTCGTTTGGGTCTGCAATTAATGCCAGGGCTCCCTGGAGACAGTGAAAAAAAGTTCCGAAAATCGGTTGAGGATGTCATAAACCTCAGTCCGGACTTTGTCAGGATTTATCCTACCCTGGTTGTTAAAAATACGGGGTTATTTGATATGTACCGGAATGGAACATTTGCTCCCTGGAATTTAGAAAGAATGATTGAAGTGGTTAAAGAAGCTGTTGTCCAATTTGAAAGAGCCGATATTCCTATTACTAGAGTGGGCTTGCACCTAGATCAATCTTTGCTGGAGAATTATGTGGATGGACCTTTTCATCCCTCATTCCGTTATCTGGTCGACAGCCGTATTGCCCGGGATCAGATGATAAATATGATCCGGGCATTGAAGCAGGTTCCAACATCGGTTACTTTCAGGGTGCCTGCGAAAAAGCTGTCTAATTTTGTGGGGCATAAAAAAGAGAACCTTTCAATTATTAAAAGGATTTTTGGTTTAGAATCTATCAATGTGCAACAGGGTGCCAGAACGGAGTGCCTTGTTGCCTGATAAAATTATTGTTAGCTGTTTAAAGAGGAGGCGAGATGGTTACCATAGGAATGAACTATAAAATGATCCCAGGGAAAGAAAAGGTTTTTGAAGACGCTTTTGTTACGGTTATAAAGGTGATGAATGAAATGGAGGGGCATTCTAAATCGTCTTTATATAAGGATGTGAGCGATCCTCAGTCCTACCTGATTGTTTCAGAATGGAACTCTGAGGACGCATATAATGAATTTATTCAATCTGATAAATTTAGAGGTGTTGTGAATTGGGGCAAGGAAAATATCCTCGCGGGCCGCCCTTCCCATACGGTTTACAAACACTAAATCTTTGGCGGGGCGGGGAATTGGCAAGGGTTTTTTAAGCCGAGAAAAACAATTTCTCGCCAAGAAAATTATTGCTCATCGGGTCCAGCGGTACGCTGGTTAAGGGGAATCCTGCTTCGGAGTGTGCTCGTAGAGACCGTCCCGAACGCATTTTTGCACCTTTTTGTAGAATAGCTCGGTGTCGTGGGGAAGCTGGCCGTCAAGCCGCCAGCGCACTTTAACTACTTTCCCATTTGGATGCTCAATGATGGAAGTTATCTCCCCGGTGTTTCTGGAAAGCGGTTCATAAAGGTTGTCGCCGGCTCTTAGCTTCATGATAAAAAGTGGGTTAAAGGTTATTTCATTATACTGTTTAATACCTCAGGAATAAATTGTTTTAATCCAGATCTCGGGTTTGGAGGGAGAGTTATGGAAGATTATATTGTCATGGCTTCCATGTATAACACCATGACTTCCGGCAAGGTGGATAAATACCTGGTCAGGAAAGGGGATAAAGTAGTGCCGGGTACTGCCGTGGCTGAAATTATTTCCGAAGGATATTTTACCTTGCTGTCGGAGGTGGAAGGAATAGTTAAAGAGTTTTATGTGATGGAAGGAGATTATGTTGAAGTGGATACTGCTTTAATTGAAGTGGAGTTAAAAGAGGAGGAGTAAGCCTCTTTAGAAGCTCGAAAAAAAATAGGCCGCTGTGGCAAGATAAATTGCCAGCCCAAGAATATCGTTGATGACAGTGATGATAGGGCCCGTGCTGATGGCCGGATCAATATTCAGGTTTATGAACAGGATAGGGGTCAATGAGCCCATCAGGGATGCTATGGAGACAGCGAGGATAATTCCCGTTCCAACCACCCAGCCTAGTACCGGATTGGTATGCATGAAGGACTCAGAAGTCAGGTAAACCAGGCCGCCGCACAACACTCCAAAAATAACACCGTTTAATACCCCGACCGAAAGTTCACTTTTGACCACCGTGGCGAGATTATCTTTCTGAATATCTCCTGTTGCCAATCCTCGCACAATGACAGTGGCACCCTGAATTCCAACATTTCCCGCTAATCCCATTACAAAGGGAATGAAAAATATGACGGCGGCATAATCGGCAAGTGTTGTCTGGTAAGACCCCAATATCCAGGCACTGACCAACCCTCCAATGAAGGTTGTGAGTAACCAGGGTGCCCTGGCAATAATTTTGTTGCTTATTTTTTTCGCAAAAGGATCTACCTTGGCGGTTCCAACCATCGTATAAATATCTTCACTGGCACTGTCCTGCATGACTCGAATTACATCGTCAAAGGTAATGATTCCCTGAATCATATTGTCATCATCCACAACGGGCAAACTACTCAAATGTTCCTGTCCCATAAGGTGAGCCACCTTTTCGCAGGGATCATTCAAATGCACTTTGGGTGTTTCGGGACGAATGAATTCTTTTGCCATGGCTGAGGTTTGAATGTTCATCAAGTCCCTCAACTTAAAAAATCCTATTAACTGACTACTCTCATTTACTACATAGAAATAAGGGGGAATCTCTTTATTGGATTCTCTCCTTATTTTTGTGAATATATCTCCAGCCCTGCTGTCAAAAGGGATTTTGTTAAAATGCGGAGTCATCAGGCCACCAGCAGTTTCTTCTTCATAACGGATCAGGTCTTTGATGATCTCCGCGTCCTGAACTTCCATTTTGCTCAAGAGTTCGTCCTGAGCCTCTCCGGGAAGCTCTTGAATAATATCCGTAGCTTCATCTTCCGGCATATCATCCAGAAGGGCGGCTAAATAGTCCCTGTCCAGATTTTCCTGAATCTCAAGCCGGCTATCCATGTCTGTTTCATAAAGAAGCTCCTGTCTCTTCTCATCATCCCCAAGAAGGTGAAAGACCTTTACTTTCTGTTCCAGGCTTAATTCGTGAAGCCGTCGGGCGATTTCAAAATGATCCAAATCGAAAATGAGCGAACGCAAAGCATCATCCCGATTTTCTGGATCCTTGAAAGCTTCTTTAATTTTTTCTATAGGCATGAAAAATAATTATAAAAGGGGCTGAAAATGTCGTATCTTAAATACTGCCGGACCAATTCTGCTATTCTTAACCTTCTTTATATGAGGTGATTTATATGGTCATGAATATGTCCCATGAGGACAAAAAAAAATATCTAAAATCATTTGGCAAACGAAAACTCCGAACTCGGGAGCAGAGGTCTGTAATCCTATCAGATAAAACTAAAAACCTTCTATCAAAAAAATTTGAGGACGGTCATCCTGAGGGCAAAAACCAGGACGCTCCCCAAATCGATGAACATGTGAGAATGAATGATAACTATCTTCGTACGGGACCCTATAAGCCTAAAAGCAAATAATGTGTTCTAATATTTGCGAACGGGATAAGTGGAAAATTCGGGTGGGTTTTTTTATTTTTCTGCAGAACTGGTTTCGTGTTTTGCCTGATACAGCTTGTAAACCTCTTGCTCGATAAATAACTGAACCAGACTGTTGTCCAGTTCGCCATTTTCGGCCATGGACCGGAGAATTCGATAGACCGTTTCCAAAGGCATGGCTTTTTTGTAGGGCCTGTCAGATGCGGTCAGGGCTTCAGCGATATCAGTGACAGCCATCAATTTACCTTCAAAGGGAATTTCGTCTCCCTTCAGGCCCAGAGGATAACCTTTTCCATTAATAAATTCATGGTGGGCCCCGGCAAACGCAGGGATGTTCTTCAGTTTTTTGGTGAAGGGGATCTGTTTTAGCATTCTTAAAGTTACTGCGGCATGGTCCTGCATCTTCTTTCTTTCTTTTTCGGTTATGCTTCCACGCCGGATGGACAGGTTGAGCAATTCATCTTCCGTCAGGAAGGGTTGTTGTTCTCCTGCATCATCAATATAGGTCTTTTCAGATATCTCTTTTAATCTTTCCAGGATTTCATCATCAAGAAATTCGCCGGGTTCATTGCACTTGTTAATAAATTCCTGAATTTCTTTTAGCTCTTCCAGCTTGTCGGAAGTTTCTTTTTCCAAGACCTTTAATTTTTCGGGATCAGAGCCATTCTGCAATATCTCTATTTTTCTATCCTGACCTTCCAGCATGACTTTCTGGCTGATGTAAGTCAGCCTCAAACGAACGTATTGGATGCGGTCAAATATAGTTTGGAGTTTTTTGGCTTTTTCAACAATTTCTACCGGTGATGTAACCTTTCCTATGTCGTGCATATAGGCGGCAATTCTTAATTCATACATCTGGTCCGGTGAAAAAGTTCTATCTTTAAAATCCCCTTCCTTCAGATCATTGATGACCTCGGCCATGATCAGGGTCAGGTCTGCCACCCTTCGAATATGACCACCCGTAACAGGAGATTTTTCATCGATAGCGGTAGCCATGACTTTAACAAACGATTCAAACAATTCTGTCATGTTGGAAATCAGCTTGGCGTTAGTGATAGAGACAGCCGCCTGCGAAGCTAATGACTCAGAGAGATTTTCATAATCCTGTGAAAATGCAATGACTGTGTTGTTTGCAGGGTTCGTGGCATTCAATAGTTGCAAAACACCGATGACATCACCATCGTGGTTACGCATGGGAACCACCAGCATGGATTTGGACCGGTACCCGGTGGACTGGTCAAATTTCTTGGGGCCGGTAAAATCAAAGAGGTCGGTATCATAAACATCCGGGATGTTTACGGATACTCCTTTCAGGGCAACGAAAGCGGAAACATTAGTTTCTTTTAACTCAACCGGTGGGAAGGGAATAGTTTCCCCGGACTTACCCCCCATCCTGATTTTCAAACTGTCATTTTGAACGATTTGAAAACGGAGGGTGTTGTCTTCAACAATATATAGCGTTCCCGCATCTGCGTTGGTGAAACTGCGAGCCTGATCGACAATCATTTCAAGAAGGGTATTGAGATCGTAAACCCCAGAGAGGGCACGACCAATATCTGACATCTTCTTTATCTGTCCGCCAAGCCGTTCCGCATAAGCACTCACTTCCTCAACTACGCTATTGAGTAATGTGTTCAGATTTTCATCGCTGGCGAACTGGCGGGTTTCTTTCATCTTGCTAGAAGAGTCATTCATGTCAACGAATCACGATATAAAATAAATGAGTTATGGCGATGTTTTTATATTAACTCTGGTTGTTGTTATGATTATGAGACAATTATATCCCGAAATCAAATCAAATGAAATATCCCTATGCGAATATGCGGTCTTAGCTCCTCAATTTAATTGAAAACCCGCTTATATCATCCTTAGAGATGCTCTAGATATAATCCTTGAGCAGTAGAGGTGCATCTGAGAGCCATACGCGTTTACCACAAACATTGACGAACACCGGCTCCTTGGAGTCAAATAGATTCAAGTGGGCCTGATACAAATCTTCGGCAGTTGTTCTGCAGTCACCATAAGCCTCTTTTTCTTCCGCAAAGATACCTTCTTCAAACTTTTGTATGCCTTCCTTGGAACTCTTGCCTTCGAAGTAGGATCGGAGCAGAGGGTCCTTCAGGTTTTCTGGATGTTTTGCGGTTTTTCTTAAAAGCAGTTTAATGCCACGGGACGATTGGGATTCAAACAGTCCGGCACGAATGCAGGCATGCCGGGCTTTGCCTTTCTCGACTGTCCACTTCTCAATGGCTTCTTTTGAGTGACCCATTGCCCCATAGGTAGCCAGCTGGTGCCGGATAACATAAAAGGTGGAATAGGCAACAATGGTTTTGACATCCAATTCAGATTCCAGTTTTAGGATGGGGTCAAATGAAAGTTTGTTGGATAGATCTATCGACTCGGGTGTCGCCTCGCAAATGGGCACTCCAACCTCACCAAGAGCCGTGGCATAAAATAAAGTATCGAACTGGCCATTTTCAAACGCTTTAATTTTTTCCAGAACCTGCGGATCATTGATATCACCAAACAGGGTTTCGTCAGCACCCTCGATGCTGAAACCGGGCTCTTCCTTGCCATACCAGTTGGCCAGAATATTTGCTGTGTCGCCAAATTTTTCGCGAATAGCTTTTATCGCTGCGGTTCCCATCACACCTGTTCCACCTATGACAAGAAAATTGTTCATTGCGTCCCCTCAGTTTTAAAAAGATTTTACGGTTAGCTTCAGGAGCCACCAACGTCTTCATCCCAATCCGCATAAGGCACCTGGGCGTTTTCATAGATGGCCTGAGACATATAGGGATCGGCTTTGAAAAAAGTCTCAATTTGATTTATCAGGTTTTCCGTTTCCTGAATCACCGAGCCTATGTCTTCTTTATTATTTATTTTTTCAGCAAGCTCAAGGTAAGCTTTGATAAAAGGTTGTGCCGTTTCAATGGTATGAAAAATTTTTTGAGTGTCCAGAGCCCGATGTCGATTAGCGACAGCAAACTTTGAGAACTCAAACCATATATCGATTTCTCCCTCACTTTTACCAAGAATGATCAACTCCTTTTTAAACTCTACCGCTCCTTTTTCTGCAAGGCCTGCTGATACATAGTCAGATAACTCGTCAAAAGGAATGCCATCTATGGTGTTGCAAAGATACTCCAACTGAAAAAGAATGGTGTTGATCTTGTTGTCTAACGCGATTCCCTGGACAGAGTTGCCTCGAAAATCAGTTGTTTTCTGAAACAGTCCCCAAACCCCATCCAATTCCGCTACCATGTCTCTTTTAGTAGTCAGGGGGCTCACTCGTTTCAGACAGGCAGAGGGTTCGTCCGCCCACGCAGGCTGAATTGAAACACAGAAAAAACATAAAACCAATAACACTGCGGGTTTCATGAAATTATTGTCCGCTTATATGCTCGGATGTTTCAATGGCTCCTGAAACATGGGTGCTCTGGGTCCCGCTGACATGCAGGTCGGGTTGTAAATCCTGGGCGGTGGGGGAGTTGGGATAAGGCACGGTGGGTTGTGTTTCTACAGATGCGGGTGCCGACTGTTTTGGGGGCTCCTTATCTGCGACATCTCCGGAACAACTCAGTAAACTTAATAAAGCGGTCAGGATGACAAGGATGATTCCTGTTTTCATAGACGTACATCCATGAGTATTGATCCAATTTGCGCGGGCACTGATAACTTTTCCTGGACATTTGGTGAGTTCTCATCAGAATTTCCAGAACAACCATTCAAGAAGGCGGTCAAAACGATAAGGGCGATTCCTGTTTTCATAGGCGTATTCCCATCCAAAATTTCATTATCCTGAATCTATACTTCCATAATTTCGAAGTCAACGGGAATTTCTTTAAGTCCCTTGCGCCGAGAGAAGTTTTTTACCCCTTCGGGGCACGAGGGTTGAGGATGAGCATCACGGCTACCAAATAAAGCGATGGCACACCGGCCCCACGCCCAGTGGGGTTTTTCAAATTGAAGTCTTGCCCATTTTCAAGAGAATCTGACTTTCTTTTTTGGTTACGGGCATGACAGATAAACGAGACTGCCGGACTAAGGCAATTTCCTGGAGGTCCTTATGCGCTTTAATCTCTTCAAGGTTCACCGGGTGCGCGAATGCTTTTAGAGGTTTAAGATCGACTACAACCCAACGTGCGTCATCAGTTGTAGGATCCGGATAAGCCTCGCGAGTCACCTTGGCAATGCCTTTGATCTCTTTTCCAATGACACTGTGATAAAAGAAAACCAGGTCGCCTTTTTTCATGGACTGCAAATTATTGCGGGCCTGATAGTTTCGCACTCCATCCCAATAGGTTTTCCCGTCTTTGACAAAGTCCTCCCAACTGTACTGGGAGGGTTCCTGTTTTACTATCCAAAAAGATGTTTTATTATTCATAGTTAGGTGCTATTTATTGAGAAATGACTTTTTGTGTTTTTGGGTTCTGTCTGCGGCCTTACTGTATATTTTGGTAAAAGCACTGTCTCTTAAAGGATTAAAGAATCAAACAGGAATTATCTGATTGACCCTGACCGATATAAGAAATATAATCAATTTCTCCAATTTATTGAAAATTATACCCAAATTCATTTTTACCGGGGGATGTATTGATCC
>Ga0233449_1002998_pt1 | contig 12713 bp, 10 predicted proteins | sample SI_124_October20_FD_183012 | JGI IMG/M metagenome (GOLD analysis project Ga0233449, IMG submission 183012) | Seawater microbial communities from Saanich Inlet, British Columbia, Canada - SI_124_October2016_200_MG | ecosystem: Environmental > Aquatic > Marine > Inlet | place: Canada: British... | reverse complement strand
CCTTGAACAACATTGCCCGTGTGGCCATCCAGGCCATGTCCGGCATTTTTGGTGGCCTGCAATCATTGCATACAGACAGCTATGATGAAGCGCTGGGCAGTCCGACCTCTGCAGCTGCCCAGATTGCCGTAGCGACGCAACATATCTTAAGGGATGAAGCCCATCTGGACGATGTTATCGATCCGTTGGGCGGATCTTATTATGTCGAAAACCTGACCAATGAAATGGAAGCAAAAATCGAAGCCGTCATCCAGAAAATTGACGATGCAGGTGGTATGTACCGGGCATCGGAAACCGGTGTTGTGCAAAACATGCTCGGCGATTCAGCTCTCGACTGGCAAAACAAGATTGATAGTGGTGAGCAGATTGCTGTAGGCGTTAATGCACACAAATTACCCGACAACCCGGCAGACCGCCCGCCCCCACAAGAACGCCTGGACAAGGACAGGGTCGAAAGCTATTTGTCGAATTTCGCAACCTGGAAACAGGACAGAAGCCAGGGGGCTGTACAAAAAGCCATCGACGACCTTGCCCGTGCCTGTAACAGCGACGATGAAAATGTTTATGACCGGGTGGTGAAGGCCGCCATGGCCAATGTTACGCATGGCGAAATTTGCGCAACTGTACGTCAGGAACTTGGCAATGGTGAACCTCTCATTGTTCCCTGACGCAACACAGAATGACGAGACGAAGAATTCTCATTCAACGAGAGATGTGAGCTGAACCGTTAGCGGACCCTTATTTCATATCGGCAATCAACACCGATTGACTGAATGAGCCGGAGAAAGACAAGCTGGAAGTGTCTCCGCCCTCACCGAAGCCAAGAGATACGCCACCAAACGAGACAGGGGTTTTTTTGTCGCCCCAGTTCAGGTTCATGGAGATATCATTGGACACCGAAACAGCACTTTCGAAGTCAGCGCTGTAGCCCAGGGATATGCCTGATCCACCTGCGTCGTTGTAGGCCGTATCAGGCATGATGCCAACGTTCAGGCTGACATCAAGATCTGAATCGCTGCCGGTGGTCGCGCCGACCGAACCGCTCATATAGAACGCTGATTTACCGGTGGTATCGAAGACGTAATCAAGACCGATGCCGATCGTGATGTGATCCTTGGTGGGGCCGGCAGACAGGCCTATGGAAAAACTGGTAGGGCTTGTTGCTGCATGGGCAGATTTTATTAATAGCCCGTCCAGAGGGCCTGGTGTGCTCATGGATAGTTTGACCTTGCGCAGGTCAGAGCCCAGTAACTTGGCCATGGCCGTCGCCCGTTCGTGGCTTGCCATGTAGCAAAAATCGTCCTCGGTAATAAGGTCGATTATAGGCTGTTTGTTTTTGTGAACCGTTGCGGCCAATGTCTCCATGGTCTTTTCGATCTTTTTGAAGATCTTCACCTTGGCCAGTAATTTGTCGAGTTCTTTTTTCGCCGCGGTTTCGGCGTCGGTGGCAAGTTTCTTCATCTCCTTCTCGCCTGCCTGAACAGCCTTTTTCAGGCCGGGTACGACCGAGATCATATCGTCGCTCATTTGCTTGACGATTTTTATGATCTCTTTTTCAAGAGGTGTCAGCCCCTCGACAAGCTTGATGCTGTACTTGACTGCCCTGGCACCGGTCAGGCAAGCGGCCAGAGTTGTGTTAATGCACTTGTCGTCGATGAAGTCTTCGGCCAGTCCCTTGTTGCAGGATGGCAGACGCTCGGTGATTTGACAGGGGCGTCCGTTTTCCTTGCCGCAGGCCAGTTTTTTGTAACAGGAATACTTGGTGATATCCTCGCCTTTTAACAGTGTCCCTGCGATGGCGATGTTGCCGGCGTCGCAGTTCTTTCCGACGTTGACGGTACAGGCGTTTTTGCCGGTCACAGCGTTGAGGTTACGCCAGAATCCAGACGGACAACTCCAGTATTCTCCGCCTTTGCGGATGTCGACGAAGCCACCGGCAGGTTTTGGGTAGGTAGATTTGCTGACGAAAGTTGCCGGTGACAATTTCTCAAAGGGCCACAATTTCCTGGTCGCACAGGCCCGGTGATCGGTCACCGCATAAAGGGTGCGACGCGGCCGGTTGCCAGGGCATTTCCAGTATTCACCACCCTTGCGCGGATCAAAAAATGCGCCAGACGGCTTCTTTTTGTTGACCTTGCCCTTATACCAGGCGGCGGAAAGCTGGCAGGCCGGTTGCCCGACGCCACCGCACAATTGCGGTAAAATAAATCCCTTCGGGGGTTTCGGTCCTGTGTACTTCGCAGCTTTGGCCAACGCTGCTGCTTTCCTGGCCGCTGCGTCTTCGGATTTCTTTTTGGCAGCTTCGGCGGCGGCAATTTTCTTCAGATTTGCAGCTGCCTCTTTTTTCCAGGCGGCCTGTGCGGCATCCAAAGCCTTGTCCGCATCAACAGTCACATTTTTGATCGACTGGGATCGTTTGTCGGCCCAGATCTTGCCGTCGGTACCAACGCCCCAGGGCAGACCCTGGGGATCGACAGCGATGGCCGTCAATTTAAGGCTGCCGCCGTTCGTCCATTTTTGGCCGTCCCAGCGCATGGGGTTGCCGGTTTTGAGATCAACGATCCAGACCGTACCATCAGCACCGACGGCGATATCTTTTGCCTGGCCCGGCAGCCTGGTCACTGTCTTGCCATCGTGGCGGAAAATGACGTTTGCCTGATTGACGACCCAGGCATTGCCGAAGGTATCAACACCGATTTTACTGCCAGACGCCGATACCGGGTTCCAACTGTGATCATTAATGTTGAAATGACCGTCGACGTGTTTGTAGAGCTTGAAACCACCGGCGATGGCTTGACTGCTGATGATCCAGGCTTTGCCGCCAGGGGCGAAGGCAATACCGTTGCCCTGAAACTGAAGCGGCGTAGGTTTTTTGCCGTTCCAGCTGACGAGATGTTTGCGGTAATTTACGGTATAAGCCATGCCATGGGTATCGACATCGATGAAGTAACCTTCATATTTCGTTGTCACCCATTTGCCGTCCCACCGTCGCATGGGGAAGCCATATTTGTTGCTCTTCTGTGCCAGGGTCCAGACTTTGCCATTCGCGCCAATAGCGACGTCGGAGGCCATTCCGTTGCCGACCCATTGCCAACTGATCTTGTCGGCAGCCAACACTCCGGGAGCCGCAGCAAAGATAAACCCGATCAAGGTAATCAAGGAAAAAATGAAAGAGAAAATAATTGGCAAGCGATTATCTTTGCTGAGTATCATTTTTATATCCCCCGGGGTTCATGCACAAATGAGTCGCATTAATTTGCGGCATCAGCAGCTGCCCAGGCAGAAAATAAAAAGTGTTGCCTGAGCGTTCCGGCCAACTTGTTCGCACCTGCACTATAAATTAAACACACTATAGTTGAATTTGCGATTTTTCACGACCAGTATCTGCGGTCGAAACCGTATTAGTGGTGGTTTGGTTCAAACAGACTTTGCCGCGCCCGTTTGAAATTATCAATTCGGACACGCAAAATCTGAATTGGTTGGTTCTATTCGCTGGAATCAGAGTCTGTCGTTTCAGTTGACGTATCGGTCGACTCAGTGGTGTCGGATGTTGTCGAGGAATCTGTTGTAGAATCGGTGGTTTCATCCGAAGTCGTATCCGAAGTCGTGTCCGAATTCTCCTCGGTCGATGTGTCAGACTTGGCAAGCGTCGAAGATTGTTCGGCCGTTGTCGATGCTGTGATATTTGCAGCATTGCTGGTCGTCAGGCTGTCGCCGATGGTGACCGTTGTATTACCCGCTTCCGTACCCCAGACCGTCGTGATGCTGTCCAGGGTCTTGGTGTATAGCGTGATCGCCGTTTTTTGATCGAGCTTGTAATTCATGGAGAACTCGCACAGGCGATAGAATAATTCACGTGCCATCAAAACTGCCGGCGTGCGTCCCGACATTTCGGTTTCTTCACTGTCTTCGCTTTCACCCGACTGGTCATCGCCCGAAATCGAAATTGAGAAGGCTATGTCACCGGCTTCAGCTTGATTGAAGGCAGCATCAGGTGGTGGTTGCGAGCACACGATCCTGGGGGATTTGTTATCGGCAACCAGAATGTGGGTCAGACTGGCCGTTGACGAGATTGTTGTCAGATCTGTAACTTCGGTTGTACGTGAAACGGGCTCGAAAGGTGAGCTACAAGCTGCCAGCAGCAACGACGCCAAGGTGCACGTCAATATGCTCATCTGCGTATTCAAGACGTTCCTCCTACAAAATGATGATAATCTCGTTCCAGTCTAATCATGTTAGCGATAATGCCCGTCAAGGCAACTGTTGTTCCGGAAACGGTGATGGGGAAGTCGCTGGATGTCACTAAACAATATGCGTCCACCAACATGCGAGCCCTGTCTTTCCGTCAGGGTCACCACGCGAAAACCGGGTGGACAAGGTACACGTTGACTCGACCAAATTACTTGACGGGATTTTTTATTGTCCCTAAAGAGAATGAAGGCATAAAAATCGGGGCCTGCGTTCGAGGAGAATGTCGTGAACGTCATCAATCAGATCGGCAATCATCCTGAATTGTCCATGGATGCCATGCGACAGGTTCTTCAGCCGATAGAAAAGGCCAGAGGCCTCCCGAACAGCTGCTATACCGACACTTCAGTAAACCTGTATGAGCGTCAACGTGTCTTCGCAGAAGGCTGGGCTTGTGCAGGTTTTGCCATCGATGCACCAAACAAGGGGGACTTGTTCCCCTTTGAGTTTGCAGGACTGCCCTTGTTGCTGATGCATGGCAAGGATGATGTGATCAGGGTTTTTCATAATGTCTGCCAACACCGGGGCCGGACCCTGGTCGATAAACCAGCGAACTTCAAAAAGGCAGTGGCCTGTCCCTACCATAGCTGGACCTATGGTCTCGATGGCGCTTTGATCGGTACACCTCATGTAGGTGGCGTTGGCGAACATAGTTGCCCTGATTTCGATAAGGACAGCGTGGGTCTACAGCCCGTTCGAAGTGCGGTTTGGTTCGGGTTGATTTTTGTGGATCTGTCGGGTGAGGCAGAAGAAATTGATCGCTACCTGGCGCCGGTATCCGAACGCTGGAAAGAATTTGCCAATGTGCCCCTTGTTCATACTGGTGAGGATTGCACGATCCGGTTTGATCTGGACTGCAATTGGAAACTGGCCGTTGAGAATTATTGCGAAGCCTATCACTTGCCGTGGGTTCATCCTGAGTTGAACCGGTATTCTCCCCTGGAAAAGCATTATTCCATCGTGCAGGAATCTTATTCCGGGCAAGGCAGCGAATGTTATACGCCGAATTTTCCGGCAGGTTCCCCTGTCTTTCCTGACGCGCCCGGCCTCTCGGCATTCTGGGATGGTGGAGCAGAATATATCGCCCTTTATCCCAATGTCTTGCTGGGCATCCATCGGGATCATTTTTACGCCGTGCTGATCCAGCCCGACGGGCCCGGTAAAACGCGGGAGCGGTTTGAAATATTCTATTATGACGAGGCCGTTCGGGGTCCTGAATTTGTTCAGGCGCGGGCCACAAACAAGGAGCTTTGGCAAGCGGTTTTTGCCGAAGACCGTGCGTCTGTTGAAAGCATGCAACGTGGCCGCCGGTCACCCGGATTCGATGGTGGCAAATTCTCCCCTGTCATGGATAGGCCCACCCATTTCTTTCACATCTGGGTCGCGCGGGCGCTGATGAATGGTCGCATCCGTGAGCAGGGCAGTACAGAATAACTTTTTCAATTTGATCTGGTGGGATTTCGAAATGAATTTTCCTGCACGTAGCAAATTTATCTTCATCGGTGCAGGCATTCATGGATCAAGTACGGCTTACATGAAAGAATTATCCCCCTGTATTGTTGTTGCAGCCTATCCACCTCGCCAGACGATCACCGCCCGTACACTTGCGGAACTGTTGACGTCAACGATCGAAGGCGGTTACGTAATGGCCAACGCGTTGAATGACGCCCGCTGGAACCAGCGGCAACTGGAAGGCTTTCGGCAGTATCTAAATCTGTTGTTTACGCCAGCGGCCCGGGGCCTTTGATGTTGTGATTAAAGATAGAAAGAAGACTTGTTCTATGCGTAAAAATCCAGAATGAATGGCATGATCATAAGTGGCGACAGGACTTTGTCGCAGTCGGAAATGAATGCCAACAAGGAGAAGGTTGCAGGCGGATTGCATCGTATGGGCGTCAAGCCGGGTGATGCTGTTTCCATGATGCTCCGCAATGATTTGCCATTTTTTGAGGTAACGCTCGGTGCCCAGGTGGTCGGGGCCTATGCGGTTCCGATCAACTGGCGATACACCGCGGAAGAGGTGCGCTATATACTGGAAGATTCCGGTGCAAAGGTTCTTGTCATCCATTCTGACCTTTTGGCAGGGGTTCCCGGGGGGGTACCGGATGACGTCAAGGTGCTTGTGGTGCCAACGCCAGCGGAGATCGCTGCGGCTTTCAGTTTGTCCACTGGAAAATGTCTGGTCCCTTTTGGGCAAACCGACTGGGGACAATGGTTATCAGAGCAGGCACCATTTGATGAGCCACCAAGGCCAGCGCCTGCGAGCATGATCTATACGTCTGGAACGACAGGTCATCCGAAGGGGGTGCGACGCGAGCCGCCAACTGCGATCAATCTGGAGCGGATGGCTCAGGTCAGCGCCAATAACCTGGACCTGCGCCCGAACGTTCCTTTCAAAACGGTTATGACCGGTCCGGTCTATCATTCTGCGCCCAACATGTATGCGCTGTATGCCGCGCGCTTTGGCGGTGTTGTAATATTACAGCCCAGGTTTGATGCCGAAGGACTTCTGCGTCTGATTGAAGAACACCAGATATCCCACTTGTACCTGGTGCCGATCATGTTTGTGCGACTGCTGGCCCTGCCCGAGGACGTGCGCACCAGGTATGACGTATCTTCGCTGCAGTTTGTTGTTCATGCAGCGGCGCCTTGCCCGGTTGAGGTAAAGCAGAAGATGATTGAATGGTGGGGGCCTGTCATCAATGAATATTACGGCGCAACCGAAACCGGTGGGGTCATTTTTCACTCGAGTGAAGAGGCTTTACGCAAGCCAGGGACATCCGGTCGGGCGATTGATAATGGCCATGTCGCAATTGTCGATAAAGAAGGAAATGAACTTGGTCCGAACGAAACCGGCCTGATCTATCTGGGCATCGATGACTGGCCGCGCTTTTCCTACAACGGACGAGATGACGACAAGCTGGAAGAAATACGCTGGAAAAACCTGATAACAGCTGGCGACATCGGATACCTGGACGAAGACGGATACCTGTTTATACAGGATCGTGTTCGGGACATGGTTATTTCCGGTGGCGTGAATATTTATCCGGCCGAGATCGAGCTTTCATTGATGGATATGCCAGGGGTCCAGGATTGTGTCGTCTTTGGCATTCCTGATGACGAATATGGTGAAAGTGTCTGCGCGCATGTCGAGTTGGCATTTGGTGCTGAACTGGACGAACCAGCCATCAAGTCCTGGTTGCGGGAAAAGATCGCGAGCTACAAGGTGCCGAAGACTATCAGGTTTGAAACCGCTCTTCCGCGCGAGGATTCAGGCAAGATCATGAAGCGAAAGATCCGTGCCCCATATTGGGAAGCGGCTGGTCGCCAGATCTAGAGCGTTTCCGGGTTTCACGGAAACGCAGCGCCGCCTCCAACCCCTTGGTATGAGCCAATAAGCGAAGTAATTGCGATTCCGTTGAGACCGGAATTGCCCTGGCTCGCTACCCGTTTTACGAAAATATCGCTTTGCCTCAATGCCCTTGAAACAGGGGCGGGGTGAATACTGAGTTTGAGCCCCTTTTACAGAAAAAATTTGACAAATTAAATTTTATCCATAATAATATACTATATTGAGAATTCAGATTTATCGTTTTATTAAAACAGGTCTGAAGAGACGCGAAGTGAGTAAGAGTTTAGTTGGTAAGCGTAGTTTTATTGTTTAGTAACAAAGGTTTGGGTCTTGTTTTGTAGAATGCCCTGATCAAGCCATGTGGACCCCCCCGTTTTCCTGGCCTGATTTCAAACTCGACAGAATGAAGCCGGACCAATGATTAGATATGTATATTGAAACTAATTTCCTTATATGAATCAATTTTAGACGACACGATTTTTTCCAAGATCTATTAGCCTAACTCCCTGAAACTAACTGCTCGCCATTTTTTGGTGGGCAGTTCTTTTTTTTGAAAATCCACAGCCAAGCCGTACCGTGATTATTTAAGTCACGGTCGTATTGTTATCTGAAGCAATTACGGTGTGCAGGGCGGCAGTTTTAGAACCGGCAACTGCCTTTCCTGATCAGGCTATCGGGACTTCTCGATCAATTTTTCAAGTTGGGATCGACCGCTCTTGTGGTGGGTTGCCATCTGTTCAATCAAGGCTGCCTCGTCCTTGCTTTCGAGCGCCTCGATGATGTTTCCGTGCTCTTCGATGACCTGATTCAGAATGGGTGAAGTATTCAACAAAGAACGACGATACCCGTCCGAGCGATCCCAAAGCCGTTTGATTTCCCGCTGGATCAATCCAAAGTCACAGAGGGAAAATATTGCAAAATGAAATGCCCGGTTTTCCAGCATGATTGCGTCGAATTCCATATTCTCTATGGCGGTCACCAAACGTGATTGAATGGCGTGGATTTCTGCAAGTTCATCTTCCGAAGGCCAGCGAACATTGTTCAGAAGTTCTGATTCCAGCAAATAGCGCATGACATAAATCTGGTGCATCTCCATCGCCGTAATCTTCGGGACAAAATATCCCTGATTAGGCTTGTGGCTTACAACACCATCTGTTGTCAGGATCATCAGTGCTTCACGAACAGGAATTCGGCTGATTTCCATCTGTTCAGCGATATCACTTTGAAGTAAATGTTCACCCGGCGAATAATGCCCGGACTGAATCAATTGCCTGAGTTCCCGGGTCACCAGTTCCGTTGTTGAACCATGCGGACCACGTTTCTTTGGCGCGGCCGGTTCCGGGTCTTGATCAGAAATACTCATCTATCTCGCACTCTTTCTCGAACTTTAATCCTGGCGATATTTTCTGCGGCCAAAATCAGTCAGCGCATATACCAGCCATATCGCGATAACAATAATCCGATGTACCACAGAATCTCCGGCATTATCGGTCGAAAAGGGGATGAAATAATCCGGGCCCCAGGCGTTGAAACAAATGCGCTCCCGATACGGTCAAATCCTGTAACAAGTCAAACCATGGTCGAACAATCACAGATTGAGATTCCACAAGATCACATCTTACAATGGCGTACAAGTATGGAAATGCAGGTTTAGTCTCGTATTTATCCACGTAAAATACGGTACTTGTACAATACAGGTTTGACGTCATTACAGGTTTTCAGGTTCACTTGCCAGCCTGTGAAATGGTATAGTCTTAATGCCAGGAATATGAAATTCCTTTGCAAACAATGCTTTGAAGGAGAATTTCTGTGTCACGATATTTTGAACCTGATCTGGGGGCTAATCCGGAAAACCCGTTCGCGCGAGACATCGATGGCAAGCTAATCCGTCGTTCCTACTGGATGGATATGATCGACCAGTCCCTCGTTCTGGCGATGACCCAGGGGGTTGGTGCCAATCTGGACAATGATCAGAAGCGGGCGCACCTTGCGGACCTCAAACGGGAAGATCTGATCGACCAGATTTGTGTACAGGAAGTCCTGCCGCCACAGCGCTGATATTTTCGCAGGCATTTGGTTCAGTTGTCAGGCAACGCAATGAACATCAAAATCGCACCAGGGGGCAACGATGAACAACAATCTTCTATTCGGTATCCAGACCAACGGCATCCGACATACTGAAGCAGATGGCATGCCGAATATCGACACCCGGTTTGCCATGGTCCGCGATGCCGGCGTCTTTGATTATGTCGACAAAACACCTGACCCCCACGAAATTGAAGAATTCAAAGCGGCGTCGGAAAAATATGGCTTGCCAGTACGGGGCGGTGGCTGGTTTTACGCCGTTGGTCGGGACGAAGGATTGTTGGCAGATAATCTGGCAGTCGCAGGCGGTCTTGGGTCAACTGTGCATAACGTGCAGGTCCTCGCCCATCGTGCTGATGGTGTGCTGGCGACGAATGAAGATGTCGTGGATTTTTACGAATCCGCATTGGAAGCTGGCGACAAATTTGGCGTGACGCCCTGCCTCGAGGTTCATGTGAATATGTGGTCAGAGGATTTCCGGCGTGTAACACCTGTCGGGAAATTGGCCGAATCGCGAGGCCTGCCGTTTAACATGACCCTGGACCACAGCCACGTGATCTTCAAAATCGACCATCCCGAAGAACAAAAGGTTTTTGACATTGCGGACGATGTGGCGTCAGGCAAACTTGTGCTGGACCCGTTTATTGAGGGCGATGTCTGCAGTGAATGGGTTGCCAACAACTGGATCAGTCATTGCCATGCCCGCTCAGCGGTACCGAACAATCCGCGCAACACTCTGGCGCATGACGACAAGGGAAAACCGGGCCGCGGTATCCAGTACCCCTTTGCACAACCGGCACCCGGTGCCTGGCATGCGGACTGGTCGGCAGAAGCGCTGGAGCCCTGGAAAGAAGTTGTCCGAAACCTGCTACGTCATCACGCCCATACGGACAACAGTCCACTGGGCCAGATTTCAACTGAATTTATTCCCAACCTGGATTACGGCGAGGGCTGTCGCTATTCCCTTTTCGAACAAGCCGTCGCCTGTGTCGAATGGATGCGCGCCGAATGGGATATAGCGAAAGCAAGTGCCGTCGGTTGATTTGCGTTAACTTGCGATTTCCTGCATGGCCGCAAGGAAATCGGCGACTTCTTCTTCCGTGTTGTAGTGACACATGCTGACCCGTACGCAATCTTCCCGACCCAGGGGGCCCAGGATATTGCCGGAGAAATGGTCATTTTTGCGGGCGTGGGTGCGGATGCCTTTTTCACGCAGGGCACTGACGACGTCGACGGCTGGTTTGCCTTCTACCGCCAGGGATACCAGGCCTTCGCGCAAGGGATTGTCTATGCCACCAATAATGAAGACATTGGACATGGAAGCCAGACCATCCTGACCACCGGCACCATAGAGCATGGCGTCGGTCAAAGCCTTTTCGTGTGCATGGATCGCTTTGCCGGCTGCGTTGATCCGGGTGCGGCGATCTTCTGACTCTGTGAAGTGGCTACCCAGCCAGTCGAAATAATTCACCACGTCCGAGAACGTGGCATAGGAAGCGGTATCGCGGGTGCCAAGGTCCCACTGGTCCGGGGCGGCACCGATCAGGCTGTTGTGGGGCAGGGTGCCCAGGCGTTCTGATACCCAGGCGATCCCATAGCCGTGGCGGGAAAATACCTTGTAGGGAGAGATTGCATAGCCATCGATGCCATAACTGTCGATATCCAGTCCACCGTGGGCAGCGTGCTGAATGCCATCAACAATGATGTAGCAATCCGGAGAAACTTCGCGGATCAGTTTGGCAATGCTGGCCACATCCACGGCCATGCCGGTCACAGGTGATGTGTGCAGGATGGTGGCGACACGGGTATCAGCGGTGATGTACGGGCGGTAGTCTTCTGCCGTTACGGAACCGGTTTCATCATTGTGCGGCACCCGGATAAATTCGCGCCGGGCAATTCTTGACCAACGGGCACAGGCACTGACAGATGCCGGATGTTCGAGGGTGCTGCCGACAACATTACCTCCTTCCGGGGCTTCGATGATGGCGGTGCTGATCAACCGGAACAGAAGTTCGGTACCGCTTTCACCCACAAAAACAGGTCCCTTGGCAGCGCCCAGAAATGTGCGGATGTCTTCTTTTGCCTGATTGATCAGGCGGACCAGTTCATGTGACGCCGGATTGTCGCGTCCCTGATTGTCCGGAATGCTGGCCAGTTCGGTGGATCGTTCCACCACGGATTTCAGGGTCAGGGCACCACCGGCATTTTCAAAGAAGATGCGCTTGCCCTGGACCGGGCAGGTGTCCACATGCTCGAAGTGGTCCCGAATCTCTTCCATCAAACCATCTTTATTTACAAACATGCTTGTCGGTCCCTGAATGCTGAAATGTAAGCCCGGTTATAACCCTGATCCCGGGGCCTGGAAACGGTTTCAGAAATAAATTTGCCCGGAAACATCCTGGAAACCTTTGCCAGATCCGGCTGGGGCATAGTCTGGTCATGAACTTGCCCGGCTAACACCCTGAAACAAGGAAAAGACAATGACAAACGCAATAGAGATTTCAACCGGCAACCCTTTGGTGGATCTGGTTATTCGCTTGCTCGCATCCGGCCTGCTGCTGATTTTGGCTGCCGCTGTATTGGCGCAAACCGAAGCATTACAGGGCCGTGCATCTGCACCCATGTATATCGTTGTCGGCCTGATCGCTGTTATGGCTGTTGCTGCCCTGGTTCAGAAATACAAGACCGAACAATCCGCTGCCGCTTGAATGATGGCGTAGCTGGCCTTCCGCTTTATCTTTCTGCCAGAGCCAGTTTGGCACCGATTGCCACAAAGGCACCGGCGTAAAACCGCCTGATCCAGGTCATACCTTTTGGTCGCCGATTGCTGAAATATAAACCCGGACATAATCCTGATCCCGGGGCCTGAAAACGATTTCGCGGAAAAATTCGCCCAGAAACATCCTGGAAACCTTTGTCGTATCCGTCTCGGGCATAGTCTGGTCATGAAATTCACCGACTAACACCCTGCAAAAAGGATCAGACAATGACAAACGCAATTGAAATTTCAACCGACAACCCTCTTCTC
>Ga0233449_1002990_pt1 | contig 12746 bp, 6 predicted proteins | sample SI_124_October20_FD_183012 | JGI IMG/M metagenome (GOLD analysis project Ga0233449, IMG submission 183012) | Seawater microbial communities from Saanich Inlet, British Columbia, Canada - SI_124_October2016_200_MG | ecosystem: Environmental > Aquatic > Marine > Inlet | place: Canada: British... | reverse complement strand
TGTATTTTGACCACTCCGCTGCAGCCTCATGAACTGGCGAGCCGTATCGAATGAAATTAATCCACGATTGGTGCATCGAATCAGCCAAATTAACAGGGGCATCGGAGCCTATCAGATAAGGTGTCGAAGGTGTCGACATATTGTGAAAACAAAATGGCAATTCAACGCAGTGTCCCGCACCTAGAAGCCCGCTATTTGTCGGCGATCTCCAGGTAAATTCGTAGGCAAAAACATCCTGACTTTTACTCAGTAATCCGGCAAAGCCGAGAGTGGGTGCCCGCCATCTCATGTCACTCAGGATCATTGAAAACATTTTGACGGTTCCAATATCCCCAACCAGTTCCTGATAGGTCCTGACGACATCCTTGCCATCACCGGTCATTTTGTCAAAGAATTCGATCAGTGATTTTTCATCGCCCGGGACCTCTTCCGGTTTCAGGAAGAAATGAAAAGGGTTCCACTCTTCGGAAGTAAATCCAATCATGACCGGAATGGCTGGCAGGTCGCTGTCGAGTACTGCCGGGACCGCGTCCTTGTGGATTAGAGCATTATCGACAACAGGACGGAAGATACTCCCATCCCAAATGGGCCGGGATGGCATCGTTGCACGCTGGGCAGCAAGTAAAACTTCGATTGGCGCTGTTTCGAGTTCGCGAATGCTGGATACACCTGCTGCTGCCATGAAAACATTGGTCGTTTCCTCTGCGACCGGGATTTCACGAAAACCATTGAATGAGGCACTTTGAATGATAGCCCGATGGAATAATCCCGTGGCCTCCGGCAACATCATCAGGCCGGTTACTGCGTTTCCACCAGCCGACTGACCGCCAAGTGTAACCTGATCTGGATCACCACCAAAGAATGCAATATTATCCTTCACCCATTGCAAGGCTGCCAGGGCATCCAGCAACGCTGAATTCCCCGAAGTGTCATAATTTTTGTCAATGTGTGCAAGATGGAGAAAGCCGCGCTCGCCGAGGCGATAATTGATCGTCACGCATACCATGTCTCCATTTTGAGTAAACGAACTTCCGTCATAGAGAGGGAAGGAGCCAGCGCCCGAGACATTAGCACCACCGTGGATCCAGACATAAACCGGACGCTTGGCGTCATCGAGACTTGGCGTCCACACATTCAACGAAAGGCTGTCTTCTGATTGTTGTCGGGGATCAGGGCCGATAAATGGATCAAACCTGGTTGGGTTTTGACAAGTTATTGGTCCTGGATAGGCAGCAGCACGTATGCCGGACCAGGGTTCGGGTGGGGCTGGGGGGCGAAACCGCCCCGATCCGGCAGGGGATGCAGCATAAGGGATACCGCCGAAAAAAAGGCAGCGTCCGTTGTGGAAGCCCTGGAGCTTACCTTGAGCAGTCTCAGCAATATCGCGAGGTTGTCGCATTAGTCAGTGGCACCTGAATATCTGAATTTACGGGCGAGGAAATCAGTAAGCAGTATTTCGCAAAGCAGGTACAAAATCACGATTATTAGCCTTGTGGTCCGCAAAATCCTTGTAACGAAGGTATTTCCTGACTGCAAGCAATGCTATTTTTCTCATGAATGATACGATGTTCAATCAACGTATGTCTGGAACTTGTTTGATCGGGAGAATGATATGATCAGGAAAATGACTCTTGTTGCCATTTTAGCCGCGTGCATCGGTTTGCCGGCGCATGCTGGTGAAGAAGAGGACTTTGTTGTATCGCGATCTCTGAGTCCGGAGCTGGCTCTTGATTTGGCCAAAGCCGCATTGGAAAGTTGTCGCAACAGTGGATATCAAGTCGCTGTTGCAGTTGTTGACAGGGCAGGGTTGTTGCAAGTTATGCTGAAAGACCGCTATGCGGGTCCGCACACGACCAGTACAGCGCGTAGAAAAGCATGGACGGCTCTCAGTTTTCGTACCAACACCACAGATCTTGCAGGGGCTACGCAGGCAGGACAAGTGCAATCAGGTATGAGATTCGTCGAAGGAGCCCTGGCCCTGGGCGGTGGGATCATGGTGCGTTCAAAGGGAGAACTGGTGGCAGCCATAGGCGTGTCCGGTGCACCGGGTGGAAGTCTGGATGATGCGTGCGCATTGGCTGCTATTGAAGTGCTGGAAGATAGACTGGAGCCACTGTAGCATCATCAGAAACTGATGATCTGTCAGTTTCCTGTCAATACGCGATATTTGGGGAAACGGATCGCGCATGTGGTGCCGACGCCTTCGGTGCTTTCCAGGGTAAATTCTCCATCGTGGAGTTCGATAAGAGATTTTACCAAGGGGATGCCAAGTCCTGTGCCCTCATATTTCCGGGCCAACGTGCTATCGACCTGACCAAAGGTCATCATTGCCTTTTCAATATCTTCTTCGGCGATACCGATACCGGTATCTGAAACACTGAGTGAAAATGACCCGTCGGCGCACAGGTTTCTGCTAACTGTCACTTCACCACCTGCGTCGGAGAATTTGACAGCATTGGAAAGCAGATTAACAAGAATTTGTTTGATGCGTCGCTTGTCGCCACGGATGCGGGGAAATGACTGGTCGTTGTTAAAGACCAGTTTTTGCTGAGAATCGGCCGCGCGAGGTTCGATTATCCGCAGGCAGTCATCGACAACCTCAGTGACATTGATATCGCTTTCCATTAGATCGACGCGTCCTGCTTCTATCTTGGAAATATCCAGAATTTCGTTAATCAACGATAACAGGTGGTCTCCACTGGCGAAGATATTATCTGAATATTCTTCATAATGGGCGTCGCCCAAAGGTCCAAATGTCTTTTGCGTCATCATTTCAGCAAAACCAAGTATGGCGTTCAGCGGCGTGCGCAATTCGTGACTCATATTTGCGAGGAATTCTGTCTTGGCCCGGTCCGCATATTCTGCTTTTTCCTTTGCCTCAATCAGGTCAGCCTCTACCTTTTTTCTCTCGGTGATATCATGCAGCATGACGGTCAATATCGTTTCGCCAGCTAACCGGAGTTTTGAGATGGAAGCTTCTGCGGGAAATTCTGTACCATCTTTTCGGCGACCGAATATTTCGCTGCGGTCTGACATCATGCGGCTTTCGTCCGGCCCGGCCAAAAACTTTTCGATATGCCTCGAATGCATATCGTGAAAGCGTTGAGGTAATAACAAGTCGATATTTCGGTCGATGACTTCGTCGACTGTAAAGCCGAATACGTCTTCAGCGCCTTTATTAAATACTTTGATTTTGAATGTTTCGTCTGTCGCGACAATGGCATCAGGAGCGATCGCCAGCATACGAGAATATCGGATTTCATTGTCTCTCGCACGTTGTTCTGCCTGCTTCTTGTCTGTGATATCAATCACCAGACCGTAAATTCCAAGCACTGAACCCTGATTATCCCGGTGCGGGACATAGATCGTTTGCACAAGTTTTTTGCCTGCATGCAGAAAGGGAATTTCAGTTTCGAAATTTTGCTGCTCTCCTTTGAGAGCCGCTTCAATTCTGGCTCGGACAACTTCAAAAGCCGTTGGTCCCATAATGTCAGAAACATGTCGACCCAAAATGTTTTCTGCGACGTCATTATACCAGGAAAGGTAGGCATTATTAACGAAACGGTATTTGAGCTTCTGATCAACGTAGACAATATTTATAGGTAAACCATCCGCGAGAACTCTCAACAGACGGTCTTGTTCGTTGACCCTTGCTTCAGCCTTTTTTTGATTTGAAATATCGACAATCGTCGCCTGAATAGCTGGTCTGCCTTCCCAGTCAATGCGTTGCGACATTTGTCTGATCGTTATTCGCTTTCGATCTTTTCTAACCCACTCCGTTTCATATTCTTCCGGGACGTCGATACCTATCATTCGAGCGTTGCCATACGCTTTGTGAAGCGAAAGAGACCCTCCGCTGAACAACTGATCAAGGGATGCCAGTGCCAACAATTCCTCTCTTGAATATCCTAACAAATTCGCAACGGTCTGGTTAACAAATAGCGGACGATTGTCGGCATGCACGATGACACCTTGAACCGAACCTTCCACAAGTTTCTTGTATTTTAATTCGCTTTGCTTCAAACGCAGTTCGTTGTGAATTTGACTGGTCACAACAGTTGTTGCTCCGATGTAACCTTTGAAAATGTTGTTTTCATCGAATACTGGCTCACCGGAAACACGTGCCCATTTTGGTGGTTCTGTCGCCAGTTCGAATATGAAGTCTCTGAATGGGAGATGGTTCTGAAGTTGCTTGCGGTGTTCTGTCCATTTTACTTCGTCTTGCAAATCGGCCTCTGTCGCTGTTTCCCAACGTTGACTGCCAATAGCACCATGGTGCGCTTGCTCGGCCTTTTTGCCATAAAAAGAACTGAAGCGCAGGTCAGCATCCATTTCCCAAAAAAAATCTGAAGTCAGTTCAGCAAGAATTTCAAACCTGTTTTCAAGTCTGGCTTTTTCAACGGCTGCGGTACTTTTTTCAGTTACATCCTCGCGGAGGCCCACATATATGTCTTCGGGTGTGCGAAAATCCTGGGACCGATAAATCTTGCCGTTTGAATGTCGTTCGACATATTGCGGGATTGGATTTTTGAACCGCTCGTAACACTCCTTTAGCCAGGTATCAGGATCAGTATCGGGAAAATCCCGGACGTCAAATACACGTTTGCAAAGATCGCGAAATCCGGCTCCTGGAATGAGGTAATCCTTGATGTCTTCATTGATTTGTAGAAAGGCATCTGTACACCAGACAAGTTTTTCATCAGGCCCAAAGATAACAGCTGCGGTGCCTGATGCATCGAGGGCGCGCGTGAGGCCCTTCAATACGCGCTCGATTGCGCCAGTAAACTTGATGTTGGGCAAGGGATTATCTTTTGACATATGATTTTGTTGTTATTTACAAGTTCTCGGCGAACAACTAGTTGTCGCGCAATGTTTTCGACAAACAAATACCACCCAAACAAACAACCAAAACTATATATTTAATAATTCTAATGCATAGAACCCACGATTTAAACAATATTCTACCAAAATCAACCGGAATGGTAATCAATAATGATATACCGACCAATTAACCGGACTTGTCATGAGTTTGTATCCAGTTGATTTATTATCTGCAGGACTTTCATCGACTCAGCACGAACGGTGTTGATGATCCCTGAACAAATTTCGATATCAGCATTTGCCGTAGATAGTTCAAGGTTTTTCAAAGAAGAAGAAAGCTGGACGGCGCCGACATTGGCTGCAGCGCCTACACCTGCATGCGCCCGTTCTCGAAGAGCATCAAATTCCCCTCGTGATAATGCGTCGTCGATGTCAGCAAGGATTTCCAGCCAGGCATCGCGGAAAATCAGCAACATTTGCAAATGCTGGTCGGCATCATCGCTCGAGATCGCATTAGCCAGGATCGTTCGATCAATTGGAGGTGCAATGTCGATTGGTTCAAAAGCATCTGGAGGGGAGGATTTTGATGGAACTGTCCAGCGAGTAGGGCCCAGACCTTCAACAATTCCGGGCGCAAGCCAGCGTGCGGCCATCTCTGCTATCCGTTGCAATGAAGCTGGTTTAGCCATGTAATCGTCCATGCCCGATGCGATGCAATGTTCTGCATCACCAACCGTTGCGTTGGCGGTCATGGCAATAACGGGTGTGTGACGCTCTCGATTGTTTTCTGCTTCCCAGGTTCGAAATTGTTCTGTGAACTGAAAGCCGTCCATGACCGGCATGGAGCAGTCGACAATGACCATGGCATAATCCCCGGCCATTGCTAATGCGAGACCCCGTTCGCCGTTTTCTGCGGTTTCATAGCTCAGTCCCAGCCGTTCAATTTGCCGACTTGCAATAATCCTGTTCATCTCAAGATCATCAATCAACAATACGGGTAAATGACCAAGCTCCGGGTCTATTTCCGACATCAAGGTGTCAACATTTGCATCTATCAACTGCTCGCCGACGTCGCTTTCGATCGATCCCAGGCTGGCAGACAGAATAAAGTCATCCAGGCCTTTTGCGGCGTTCTCGTATGAAACAAGATGCGTATACCCGGCACGAAAGACTTGTTGCTTAATCCCGAAATCGGATGATGAGCAGATCAACATCCGGATAGAGGGCGTGTTTTCGTTGAAGTTTTCGCCGATGTCACAAGCCAGTTCTACGGATGGGGTTGAGATCAGCACTATGTCTGCATCGAACCTGGTACACAAACCAATTTCAGATAGATCGTCCACCTCGTTCAACTTCAGTTCGTTCAACCCGTATTCTTCTCGTAAAGACGTTCCAGCCACGCCTGAAGGATTGTCTTGCCAGGCGATGACGCGGGCATCGATATTACGTTTTTTTCTTGTTGACGAAACCACCGTGCTATTGGCAGGCAAGGTGAACCAGAAATCTGCACCATTGCCAACCTCACCATGATTACCAATGTGGCCGCCCATTAGTTCAACAAGTCTTTTGGATATGGCCAGCCCAAGCCCTGTACCGCCAAAACGCTTTGTTGTGGTTTCTTCGGCCTGGGCAAACTCTTCAAAAACATCGCCTGAATTCGATGCATCGAACCCGATGCCCGTGTCCGTGATACTGAAGCGGATATAGTTTGATGTAGTGCCATCTTTCAGATTCAGGGTTTCCGGTTCTACCGAGATATGTATCAGTCCGTCATGTGTAAATTTGATGGCATTACCGGTAATATTCATCAGCACTTGTTTGAGGCGCAGCGCATCCGTGCGGATCATTCGCGAGGCACCGGGGGCGACCTGGACAGATAATCTGTTGCCTTGTGCAGTGGCCCGGGGAGAAAGCACAGAAACGATTTCCAGCACAGTGTGCATGATGGGAACATCGCTGAGGGAAGATTCAAAATGCCCGGCTTCAATCTTGGAGAAATCGAGAACATCGCCAATAATTTCAAGTAGCGTATTCGCAGCCGTGGAGGCGCGTTTCACATGCTGACGCTGCTCATCCTCCAGGGGACTGAGTTCAAGAAGTTCCAGGAACCCGGAGATCGCACTCAAGGGCGTACGAATCTCATGGCTCATATTCGCGAGGAACTGGCTTTTTACCCGATTGGCAGCCTCGGCTTCAGCCATAGCCTGGCTGATTTCGAGTTCAGCATTCTTTCGTTTTGTTATGTCTGTCAGCGTGACAACAGCTCCACCATCGTCCAACTGTGATTTGCGTACATGGACAAACTTTCCGTCATGGGCCTCGATCTCGCTCTCGGTATATTCCTCTGTGGCGAATTGGGCCAGTCGCTCATTCGTAATAGTTTCCGGATCTCCATCTCCGTAATATCCATCTATCGCCATGGCTAATACGACCTCACGGAGCGGTTTCCCTATCTCAATCAGTTTATCAGAAACTTCAGCGACGTTGAGGTAACGTTCGTTGAACATGGTTAAATTCAAGTCTGCATCAAGTGCAAAAACGCCATCGGACATATTGTCCAGAACTGTTTTCAACAACCCTTCTTTTTGGGCAACAACCGCTTCTGTCTTTTTTTGTTCGGTTACATCCGTCGAAGTAACAACAAACCCACCGTCCGGGATAGGATTACTAATGACATCAAGATAGCGCCCGGTTGGCCGCATAAATTCCCGACGCCACAAATTGGTCATGCGCGTGGGGTCACGGACGACGTTCAGCCTTTCTTCAGCTTCGTCCTCGCCATAGTCACGACGCATGGTGGCACCAACGACATCGTCAAAAGTATCGGCATTTGCCAAAGTGTCTTCAGGCAGGTCGAAATGTTCCTGATATTGTTTGTTGAAGGCTCTGAGATTCCAGTCACTATCATACATCGTCAGACCCTGACCCATATTGTCCAGGGTATATTGGAGAACAACGGATCGGGCAATTGCCTCATCCTCCGCTGTTTTCTGATCAGTAATGTCCAGAAATGTTCGAACTTCGTGACCAGACGAAAGTCCCTGACGAGTTGCCTGCAACCATATTCCACCAGGCACCTGGCGGACATACGAAAGCTTTTCAGCCGCACCGGTTTCTTTCCATTGTCTAGACCAGTCATCAATCATGGCCTGGATTTCCGCACTGATCTTGCCGGTTACCCCAGCTTCTTCTTGTTGGCGAAAAATTTCTTCCTCAGAGGCGTTGCGTGCGTAAGTTTCCGCTTTAACACCTGTCAGTTCTGTCAGCCTGTGATTGAACAAGCTGATATTGCCGGCTTCGTCCCTGACAATGATGCCCTGATCAATGCTGTCGAGCGCCAATTCCAGCAACGAGTTTCGATTGCGCGCTTCCTGTTCCTGGGACAGTGCATTTTTCAGGCAGTTTCTATGAAAACGAATGCTCTTCAACGCCATCAAGGCCAGAAACAAAGGCGCGAGATCCACAAAATAGAGGAATACCTGATTTTTGTGGATTGCGATGACAGCGTTCAGGCTGACAGGCTGACCTTGCTGATGAAGGATTATCAACCAGGTAATTACCGGGATAGACAGGGCAGACATAAGAAACCCGAAGGTAACGTTCCACGATGTCCTCGTCGTGCCACCCACCATCAGTTTACACCTGTAAAATACACACCAAATCCACCGGTTATCCCCCCCTTGGGACAAGGCAGTCAAAGAGTGATTGCGAGCTGGTTGTACGTCAAGTCAAACAAGAAGAATAAACGTCAGTGATTTTGTTCATGAGCCGTGTTATTCGGCTTTGGTTATGCGCATAACGCAATGCTGCAGTGCGAAATAAAACCATTCTAAGCTATTGAAATTTATAGTGTGCAGTGCAACATATAGGCCGTTGCAATGAATTGGGTATTTCTTGCAGCCATTTTTGTGTTTTGGCACTGAAAATGTTCAGTGCACCGTCCGAAGAGAGATATATCATGACAAATCAACTCAATATCGTTTACCTCGACAAAATCAACTTGCCGGTTTCAATTGGCGCTATCTTTCAGTCCTTGCTCAGTAAATTGAGCGACTATTCTGAAAAGCGGGCAGCCTGTTCGGAGTTGATGAAACTTGATGACCACATGCTTGAGGATATTGGCATAGTGCGAAGCGATATCCAGGCTGTTGTATCCGGCGTTCAGCCCCCAGCCTTCACATCGAAGCGCTAAGCCAGAGTGTTTAAGCTGATTTCCAGGTTGTATTGCGCGTGACCCGACTAACGCTGGCGGCATTTGCCGACCGATTGCCTATTGGTGACTGGCGGAACTCACCGGTTATTTCTTTTACACCGACGCGTATCAAAACCGAGATTCTATCCGGTTTAACCGTTGCTCTGGCACTTGTACCCGAGGCAGTGGCGTTTTCCTTTGTCGCAGGCGTTCATCCTCTCGTTGGATTGTATGCTGCCTTTATCGTTGGCTTGATAACGGCTGTGATGGGCGGGCGCCCTGGCATGATATCGGGTGCAACCGGTGCTTTGGCAGTGGTCATGGTGGCTTTGGTCGCTGCCCACGGTGTTGAGTATCTTTTTGCAACCGTTGTTTTGATGGGTATTATGCAGGTGTTGGCCGGCGTTTTCCGGCTTGGGAAATTCATTCGACTTGTGCCCCACCCGGTGATGCTGGGCTTCGTCAATGGCCTTGCAATCGTGATTTTTCTGGCTCAACTGACCCAGTTTCAAATTCCCGGACCCGATAATATCAAAGTCTGGATGACCGGTTGGTCTCTCGTGACAATGTTGGGGCTGGTTGGTTTGACTATGGCCGTCATTTGGCTAATGCCCAGGATTACCACTGCTGTGCCAGCGCCACTCGCTGGAATTGCTGTTGTCGCCGGCATTGTAATTTTCTTCGGTATCGATGTGCCACGGGTTGGCGATTTGGCGTCCATTCAGGGTGGTTTACCACTTTTTCATATCCCCACTGTGCCGATTAATCTGGAAACCTTGCAGATAATATTTCCGTTTGCGCTGATTCTTGCCGCAATTGGTCTCATTGAGAGCTTGTTGACATTGAATCTGGTCGGAGAAATGACCGGAAAACGCGGCGGTGCGTCTCAGGAATGTATTGCGCAGGGTATTTCAAACACAGTTACAGGGTTTTTTGGTGGCATGGGTGGCTGTGCCATGATTGGTCAGTCCATGATCAATGTGAAATCCGGTGGACGAACGCGCCTTTCGGGAATAACAGCTGCATTGTTTCTACTGGCATTCATTCTTGTGGCCTCAGACTTGATCGAACAAATTCCCCTCGCAGCACTCGTCGGTGTCATGTTTATGGTCGTAATTGGTACGTTTGCGTGGCAAAGCCTTAAAATACTGCGTCGAATTCCGCTCACGGATGCATTGGTGATGCTTTTGGTAACCGTCGTTACTGTGATGAGTGATTTGGCCATTGCGGTGGTTGTCGGCGTGATTGTTTCAGCCTTGGCGTTTGCATGGAGTAATGCCACGCATATTCACGCAACAACCGAAGAGGACGAAGCAGGAACCAAAGTCTATCAGATTGAAGGATTGTTGTTTTTTGGTTCTGCCGACGGCTTCGGCGAGATTTTTGATCCTGCAAATGATCCAGACAACGTCATTGTCGACTTTATGAACAGTCGTGTTGTTGATCAATCGGCTTTGCAGGCCATAGAAGATCTGGCCTCTAAGTATGAGGCGAAGGGCAAAACCCTTCAATTGCGCCATTTGACACATGATTGTCATCGTCTATTGAACCGTGCCGGACAAATTATGGTCGATTCCGACGATGATCCTGACTACGGCATCGCGGTGGATTATGAGGTCAAAACCGGAAATCTTGGTGGTGGTCACTGACGATACAGATCGTCAGCATTTGCAAATTTTCTGACCTGCAAACGAACTAAAACTATTCCAATGGGAAGCGGAAGTGGTTACGATTATCATAGATTTGATAATCAATACGGGGAGGCCAGATGAAACGCACTGCCTTGATCAAGTCAGGTATCGTTTAGTCGGGCATATCTAATAAAAACCACTTAACCCAAAATCTCAGAGGAAAAAAATCAATGTCCCTAACTCGACGTTCTTTCAGCCTGTTAACAGCAGCAGGACTGGGTCTTGGAATAGCACTTGGTGCGCTATCCGCCACCGCTGCTGACAAGCTCAAGGTAGCCTTTGTCTATGTAGGTCCAATTGGTGACTTCGGCTGGTCTTATCAGCACAATCAAGGGCGCTTGTCCGTGGAAAAACACTTTGGTGACAAGGTGGAGACATCCTACGTCGAAAGTGTCGGAGAAGGCGCTGATGCTGAACGCGTGATCCGCAGTCTTGCCCAAAAGGGCAACGATCTGATTTTCACGACTTCTTTTGGCTACATGAATCCGACGATCAAGGTTGCCAAACAGTTCCCGAAAGTGAAGTTCGAGCACGCCACCGGGTACAAACGCTCAAAGAATGTCGCAACTTACTTGTCGCGGACTTATGAAGGTCGTTATGTGACAGGCTATCTTGCCGCACATATGAGCAAAACCGGAACAGCTGGATATATTGCGTCATTCCCGATTCCTGAAGTTATCCGGGATATCAATTCCGTAACTTTGGGTATGCAGGCTGTTCGTCCGGACATGAAAATGAAAATCGTCTGGGTTAACACGTGGCTTGATCCAGGCAAAGAAGCAGCTGCGGCCAAGGTTCTGGTCAGCCAGGGCGTGGATGTGATTATCCAGCATACGGACAGCCCCGCTGCCATGCAGGTTGCACAGAAAGAAAAAATCTGGGCTGTTGGCCAGGCGACTGATATGACTGCCTTTGGTCCGGATGCTCACCTTACCGCCGTTATTGACGAGTGGGGCCCTTATTACATCAAACGTGTCCAGGCCGTCCTGGATGGCACGTGGAAACCTTCTGACCACTGGGGTGGCATGCCCGAAGGGGATATTGTCATGGGTCCAATCCATGCGAAGGTTCCTGCCGATGTCAGGGTGGGCGCAGAGAAGATCATTGCTGGTATTACCAATGGCAGTTTTCATCCCTTCACCGGTCCTATCTCAAACCAGGCTGGCAAAGTCATTGTACCAGCAGGTAAGGTCATGACTGACGGTGACCTGGCTGGCATGAACTGGTACGTCAAAGGTGTCGAGGGTAGTGTCCCTAAATAAGATACCGAATGTATGGGAAAAGGGCCGCCGGCATTCGGGCGGCCCTTTTTTTTCCTGGTTAAGGTATTTCAGGCTTAATACTAAGTCAGGAGCAGTTTTATCAATATGGATTCATGATGACGGAGCATGACCAAATGACATTTCAGTCAAACTGGATACCGGTCTCCGGCTCCAGTGATCTATTGCCAGCGAGTGCCCGGGCCGTTGTCTTGCCTGATCATGACGTTGTGATTTGGCGGGAAAAGTCAGGCGTCGTTCACGCGTGGGAAAATCGTTGCCCCCATCGAGGAATGCGATTGTCGTTTGGTCAGGTTCGAGATGATCGTCTGGTTTGTCGATACCACGGCTGGGGCTTTGACGATGAAGGACAATGTCAATCTATCCCGGCCGCACCTCAAATGGCAGCTCCGCCGACAGCTTGTGTCAAGACATGGCCCAGTGCCGAAACCGCCGGTTTGATCTGGATAAATATTACCGATGAAACGCCGGATGATACGTTACCTGCTGAGCTGGATAGCGAATTTCCACGTAGGCTGATTTTTTGCAAAAGCATATTTGTAGATGGCGAGTTGGGCGACCTGAAAACCAGAATGCGTACAGCCCGGTTCTTGCCATTCGGCTTCGAAGGAAATGCGCAAGACCTGATGTGGTCAATTAGAGACCTTTCAAACAACGCCATCACAGTACCCGACTTAATAGGATAAAGCCCTGAAGTGATTCATACTTTGAGATTCTCCGACCAAAGAAAGTCTCAAAATATGCAGCAATTACTTGGCAAGG
>Ga0233449_1002986_pt1 | contig 12756 bp, 9 predicted proteins | sample SI_124_October20_FD_183012 | JGI IMG/M metagenome (GOLD analysis project Ga0233449, IMG submission 183012) | Seawater microbial communities from Saanich Inlet, British Columbia, Canada - SI_124_October2016_200_MG | ecosystem: Environmental > Aquatic > Marine > Inlet | place: Canada: British... | reverse complement strand
CTCTGCCAAAGCCAATGCCTTTTGTGGGCCGGCTTCTGTGTAATCAAATGCGTGCGCATCCCAACCTTGGGACGCTGCCCATAGCACATTTCTTCCTTCGCCTTCGGCCATGATCCAAATTTTTCCAGGAGTTAACTTTGATATTTCTTGGCGCAAAAACTCATTTGGCTCAGCCCCGTATGAAAGTCCTTCTTTAGAAAAGCGTTGCTCCCATCGCGATTGCATGTCATCAACCATGTCAGTCGCCAGAAACATGCCCTATTTCAATGATTGGAGATGCCTATATGATTTGCGACCCTCTTACATTTCCGTTGGACAAAGCGAGTTCTTGGTGAGTGCTCATCCCATTTGGCAAGTGCAAATACAAGTTTGCATTAATACCTCTATTGGCAAGGTCAACTGGCCCACATTGTGCTCCACTAGGAGTCGCTTGGGTGCCACCATCAAGCGTAAAAAAATACCTTGCACCAGGGCGGAATTGTGCTACGTTTGTGAACCCTCCTGTATCTGGGCCTGGTGTACCAACCTCCCACACATAAATTGCAGAACCGCCTGCGGAATCACCAAGTGCTGCAGAACGATAATTGAAAGTGCCATCAGTATAAGAGCAAGTTAATACATACTTGACATCAAGGCGGGCAACTTCTTCACCGGATGATCCAAATTCCATCATAAATAACATATCATCGTAATTGTCATAGACCCACCCTCCTACAATAACGACAGTATTCACACTATTGCGGCGAGCATCTTCTGTAGTTCTTTGGGTTGATTGAGAAACCTCTTCCGTTATTTTTATTATTGACACCATCACTATTGATGCAAGAAGAACCATTGCAACGAATACTATCAATGCCCCAATGCCCATAGCACAATTTTCATCACTGATTTTCTCTCTCCTCATTATTCATCCACCTCAAAATAAAACCTGTCCAACGACTGGACTATTTCCAATCTCCAAAACAATTTCACGAGTTCTGCCCTCGTCAACCATCAAAATCAAAGTTACAACCTCGACATCATCAAGAACGCATATATCAAGTTGAAAAATAATATGATATACTTCACCAGAAATAAATTCAGTTAATGGGGTAGCGGTGAGGCCGTCGCCATCAAGAGTTGTGGCCAATTGAAAATGACCTTCATCAAATTGCATACGTGTTTCGCCAGTTGCCGAACACATTAAGACCCATGAGAGGTCTGATTCATGTAGATCATCTGCAATATAAGGCAAATCAAATACTAAATGTATTTCATCTGTTCCACCCAATGCAGAAATATCAATACTAAGCACATTGACCATACCATTGAAAGTTGTAACTGATTGCTGGGCATCAGATTTAGGTCGAGAAAAAATGGTGTCCACCGACCTCACAATGACTGCGCTTACAACTGCCGAGGCAATAAGAATGGCAATGAATATGATCATTGCACTAATACCGATTTCGGCATTTTCGTTTTTCACGCGGCGCCTCATTTCAGTTCAACTACCCCTAAATTGGTATAATAGTTGAATGTTGTTAATTATTTTTCACTCATCTTCGCTTTTGACCGGCTTTATCAAACCATGGTCTCTACCTAATTCGCCTCCGCCAGGAAGGACTCCCAAAATATCATCTGTTGGAATTCCAGTTGCTTTTGCAATCTTATTTGCAATTTGCTCTTTCTTGCCCCGACCTGGGTTATACTCAATCCATCTCTCACACATTGCAGAAACTTGTTCGGGAGCACCACCGAGTAATAGGGGGATGCCATTTATACAGACCAAACCAAGGGCTATTTTGACATTCAAGTCACGAAACCAGTTGCGCTGGCCACGGATGATAAATGCTCCCTTGGCGACGAACTCTCCACTTTGAGCAGTCTTACTGACTTGTGATGGTTTTACCCAATATGAAGTGCCATGCGCCCCTCCTCCAGTCCAACCTCTACTCCAGCATAGAGACATTGATGCTGCTTGTTCTATTGCTAATTGCGAAATACTTTGTTTATCCAATTTGTCGGAGAGGCGTATTGCGGGGATTCCTTTTGGCAGATTTGCAGGGGGGTGAGGGTCCTTTTCAAAACCTTGAGCAAATTTTACTGAACAAGAGGGAGCACCATGTAAATCGGCATGGAAGTATAAGTCATCACTTTTTAGATGCTTTTTGACTATTGCATCATTGCCTTTTGCGTCTCTTCCGCCGATCATTAAGTGCATTCCATCAAGAATTGTCCATCTATGGCGTTCAAACCATAGACGTTTACTGCGCTTGACTCTGGAAACTTGGCCGCTAGCTTGACGCTTTGATTGCCGTTTTTCGGCGCGGGCTAAACGAGTTTCCGATTCCGCAAGAGCGGTCACTGCGCCGATGGACTTGTCCTTTTGTTTGCGCGCTTTCTCAAAATATCGTTGAGCATTTTGATGAACATTTTCCTCCACAAAGAGGGTGACGACTTGGCCGCCGGGCTGGCCTTCTTCATCAGGGAGAAATGCAGTGAAATTTTTGTCCGATGGATTCAGTGATTTGAACCAAGGTATTGCTTTTACTTTTTTCTTTGTACCACTCCAGCCAAACTCGGCTATTGCTTGCCTCATTTGATTAAGCAACTCATCAACATGCGTCCAGTGTTCTTGAATTGCATGCCCTAATTCTTGTTGTGATTCAACCTTTTTCTTGAATCCCTCAAGGGCGCCTTTTTGCTGTTGAATGCGTCTTTCAAGCGTATCCGCAACCGTTGACGGGCCGCGCCCAGGCACTGCTGCATCCTTCTCGGCTTGTTTTCGTGCATGAGCAGTTGAATCGTGATGACCTTTCCAAGCATCAACTGCATCGACAAAGCGGTCAAAAGGAATTGGCACTAAACCTTCATGGGCAGGAAGACATACAGGGCTTGCTTCAACCGCGTAAGTATCATAGATATCATCCAATTCACTTTCTGCAGAATCTTTGATTGAATGAATTATTCCTTCAGGAGTCATTCCATCCCCTGATTCAAGGAGTAACCAACCACCGGGTTTCCCCACACCTTCTTTGTTCTCACCAGCAGAAGCAAGTTTTTGCAACAATGATGCTAAGGAACTTGAAATAATTTCTATTTCTTCTTCAGACATTGATTTGGCATTTGTCTTTGCCTCAATATCAGTTTGAGCAACGACTGCGGTTGCTAATGGGCCGCCGAGATTGGCTTTGGAGGCAAGAGTCCTAACTACATCTGCATCCGAGTTTGAAAAAATTTCAAACAACTCAGAATAATGAAGGTCGTGCGGGTCAATGGCTTCAGGGGGAAAGCGGTATTCTTCACCGCGTTTTAGTGTGCGAGCGGAGTATTTTGCATGAGTTAAGGGTTGAATAATAATGTAATTCTCATCACAAAGAATCGCATTTCCATCTCTAAAACATTCTACGACTAAATGACGGGGACCTAATTTTGTATCAAAGGAAAGTCGCAAAATCCGGTCAAAGCCATGTTGCGCAACTTCGACTAAGCGGGCATTACGTAAATGCTTCCGCAACAACATGGCAAAGGGTGGAGGGGACATTGGCATTGGCCGGTCACGCGAAGAAAGATATACGCGCTTGCCGCGAACAATAATTAAATCCTGTTGAGATAATTCTTTTGGGTTCAGCCGCAATACCAATTGTTCATGGTGCGGCTGATAGATTTTTTTGCAATAGGCGCCAACAAAACCCTGCAATTCAGCACAGATTCTTCGCAGGTCAAAACCCGACATTGCGCCTCGCATAGATAGCCCCCAAGCAAAGCCTGCGACATCGGTGACTCAAGAGGGCATCGCCCTAATTGTCAATTGGATGGCCTATTTCAAACCAATATTTCTCCGCCAATAGGGATGAATGAAAGCGACAGTAATTGGTAAATGAGGCAATGCGAAAAGAGAAAGTTAGAATGTTTCACCAATGGATTCCAAAATGAGATTTACCTTCTCATGTCCTTCTTTTTTCCATGCTATTAGGTGTGCTTGAGTTTGTTGCACCTTTAATTGAGGATGGGCATTTGGAGTATCTGCATAGGCGAAATCTGCAATTTCTTGCAAGCCTGTCAATCCCAATTTGACGGCCTCTGCAACCCTTTCATGCCTCGCATTACGATGCTTGATGTAGTGATTTAGAGTTTTTTCTGGAAGTGGTAGTACAGGTCCATGGCTGGGAAATAACAAGTGGGGTTTCATGCTCTTCAAGCGCTCCAATTGGTGCAAATATTCGTTCATATCTCCTTCCGCAGGAGGTATCAAAATAGTTCCTATTCCTGCAACCATATCACCGACAACAATTCCTGCTGTACTTGATAGGCAAACATGTCCTTCGCAATGCCCGGGGGTAAGGTGCACATTCCACGAAACATCTCCCTTCGGCCCACTGAGAGTAAATGAGTCACCCTCCTTGAGGACCTTATCAGTATCACAATTGGGGATGTATTTGTGAGTCGCAGCACTAGCCCATATTGGTGCTTGATAAATATTTGAAATCGCACTGAGATCACCTATGTGGTCTGAATGGCGATGGGTAAAAATTGTGGCGATAATCTCACCTCCATCCTGCTCAATTAAATCTATTTTATTTTGCAATATTTTCAGTGCTTCAGGAGTTTTGGCTGCGGCATCAACAATTATTCTTGGACCCCCCTCCTCGCCTAGGATGTAACAATTTGTAGTGCTCGCTGGCGGCAAAGTATGTGTAGGTAAGGGCAAGCATTCTACGCCATTAGCAAACATTATTGAGCGCTCACCGGGTTGTTCTTTGGATAGAACTTCGGAAACCTCCTCCATAGAAACATGAATGGCTAATAATGAGGAAACTTTCTGTAAAAGAGTGACGAGTGGTGGTGGAAGTTTGAGGGAATGATTTTCCCATTCCTCAAGTATTTGCTCTGTTGTCAACCAGCGAGTTTGGTCAAATTCAGTCTGTCCAGAGAGTTGAGGGGAGGGGGTATCGCAAATTGCTCCAGCATGAAAATGCAAGAAGCGATTTTCAAAGCGCATTGGAGCAAAGGCAGGGGTTGTGCGTTTGCTAATCATCCTTAGACCATTTACTTCCACGGGCAATGCCGATTCGGTAGCTAAGTTTAGCCAAGCGGCTTTGTCTTCAAGAACTAACTTGCGCGCATCTTCCTCAGCGAGTGTGATTTTTCCTTCGCTAATTACCCAGCCTAATTCTTCAACTAATTCTCGCAACATACAAGCAAATGACGCACCCATTACAGGGTCTTCATGCAAAGTTGGAAATACCTCCGCTGCCGCTTTATCCACACGACTAATTCCTCCTCCCGGGAATGCCCAATATCCAGGAAATGAAGGCATAGATTCTACACGGCGACAGATTAGTATTTCCACCCCATCTTCACCATCACGGGTTATCATTAGAGATGCCGAAGGGAGTGGAGGGCGTTGTTCTGAGCGAGTGATTTCCCAGTCACTTGGTACTTCGCTCATATATTGTGCCAAGCGACCAACCCCTTCAAGCCTACTCCCGTTTTGGCCAAAATGATGAGCCGAGAAAATCCTCTTGCTCCGTTGTATGAAGAAATGGAGCGAGAAGGAACACAAAAACAAGCCAAATATGCGTTGGCTCGAACTAGAGCAGGTTGGTTTATGACCATTCTAATGATTGGTTGGGTGTCAAAATACGCCTTTGGCGTTTTATGATATTACAGAATGAGGTTTGTAGGGGCGAGTTTCTGTTTCTTAACTCACCTATTGGAAGATATGTTTGACAACTCCCGATTTGAGAGCAAAAAGGAGATAGATTGGCTTTCCCTAAGGCCCTTTGAATGTTCACCTAATTGTGGTTTATTTGATATATGGCAGGCATCTCCCCGACATCATAGTCCCTTAGTGTAGCGGTCCATCATGGGAGGTTCTGGTCCTCCCGACTTCGGTTCGAATCCGAGAGGGACTACCAACTGCTGCAATTATCTTGAATTACCGGCCTAGTAAACATAATGCGGGAAACATATTTTATTGTAATAAGATTTTATTGTAATAGTGGTCTGTGTTACTTTTCCTCAATAACAAAATCATCATCAGATTTTTCATCCCCTTCAACCGAATCTTCCTTAGGTTCAGCAACCACAAAAGTATGAATAAACTTCATCGGGTCACCACGACTTAACTTTCCTGCCAACTCAATTGAGTCCTCAAAAATACGCACCCTTACTTTGAATGGAGTGGGGTCTTTTGTTCGCCAACGACGATGTCTTGAATAGTGATGGATTGCGATTTTGTATTTACCTGGAGGTGGCAATTCCTCCCAAAATACATTTTCAATTGGAGTTCTTGAAGTAGGCTTGACATTCATGTCAACATCCAATTCACCACCGCAATCGGAGTGGCGGTTATTGAAGTAAATTCTCTCTCCAGAAGGAGTAAATAGATGCAAATCTAAATCGTTGTAATTATCCCACATTAATGAGACTTGCATTACGCCGCGTTTACCGCCTTCGCGCTCAAGACGCTTGTCAAATTGGTCATCTTGGGTTTCATCTTCATCAACGATAGACACACCAGTAGTTGAACCGCTAACTACATCTTGCGCATGTTCGTCAAGGGCGTTACTATTTTCGGATGAGGATATCCATTGGGCTCTCAGACCAACTAATTCCTCCCTTGCTACTTCGCCAACAAGTGCATCTTCACCCTCAGGGGGGTCTTCAGTAGGAGGATCCGAAACTTCAGTGGAGTCGGAAAGGATCAATCCTAATCGAAGAGGATGCCACCTTCCTGTTGCAGTGGGTGGGGTAATAGTTTCGAGTTCGCCGTATTCTGCAAGCAATTTTTTTCGACGGCTATTGAATAGAATTATTTTCATCACACCCCAAAGTAGTGCAAGTGAAATCATTGCAGCCCATGCGGCAGTTACAGGGTCGGCCAAGGCCGCCGCTTTCAGTGCGTCTAACTGCTCCATTAATTGCCCAAACGGGGTGCTTATGTATAGCACTAATGCATGAAACGAAATAAATGAAGATAGAAAGAGGTTGTTGACGCCCAACTCTATTTATTCAACTTCGGAAATTAGTAAGGATATCAGCCAAAGAGGCTTCATCTGGCCGCATATCCTCTTCAGACAACTGATAAAGAGGTGTATCTGACAGATTCAAGGATTGAGAAAGCGATGGTTGGCCGGCATTATAATAGAGCAATCCGGTCACATGTTTTGAGTCAATTTCTGCTTCATGAATAGCAGTTAATGCAGCCACAGGACTTGATGAATCATGGCCCTTGCCAACCGTTTCAAGACGAAGTATTGAACCATCATGCATTTCAATATCCTCATATTCTCCAGCAGGAATATCAACTTGCTCAACCGGAGAAAAATGTGGTATGTAATCATAAACATGTAATTCTGTATCATTATCTTTTACATAGTTGTAGGAACGGAAAGATTCATCGTTATTTGCAAAAGTAACACATGGGCTTATCACATCAATAATGGCAATACCGTCATGACTGAGCGCTGCTTTGAGTAAAGAAGTTAGTTGTTTCTTTGCTCCACTAAAGGAACGGGCTACGAAAGTCGCACCGAGATTAACCGCTAATTTACACATGTCAATCGGTTGACTTTCATTAACGAGCCCCTTTTTCTTCTTTGAGCCCTTTTCAACTGTTGCAGAATACTGTCCTTTGGTGAGGCCATAAACTCCGTTGTTTTCTATGATGTAAACCATGTTCACATTTCGGCGAATCGCATGAATGAATTGTCCTATTCCAATACTTGCGCTATCGCCATCACCTGAAACTGCAAGCACTTTGAGGTCTGTATTAGTCATTCTTGCGCCAGTGGATACACTTGGCATACGGCCGTGTACCGTGTTGAAACCATGTGCTTGACCAAGAAAATACGCAGGTGTCTTTGAAGAACAACCAATTCCACTCATTTTTGCTATTTGATGGGGTTTTATTCCATTCTCCCAAGCAGCATTTATCACCACATTAGAAATTTGATTGTGCCCGCAACCCGCGCACAGAGAGGTTGGGCCACCAGTATAGTCGGATTTTGGTAAATCAATCACATTCAATCTAATTGTCATGTCCACACCTCCTCAAGGTTTCCAAAATAAGGTCAGAATAGATTCTTGCCCGTGGAGGCAACCCATCAGAATATGCCACGCTATGGACCTTCGGAACTAACTCAATTGGAATTTCTTTTCTAATGATTCCGTACAACTGGCCATCGCGGTTGATTTCAAGAATAATAGTGGTTTCATGTTCGGCAATAAACTTCTCAACTTCAGGAGATAGAGGTAGCGCCCTAACTCGGCACTGGCTGACCATCAACCCTGTTGCTTCTAATTGATCATCGATTTCTTGGATTGTTGTTTCCATGCTTCCATAGTAAACAATTCCTACTTCCTTTTCTTTTTCCAAGCGCAAAAGAGGTTGAGGAAGGATAGTCCTTGCACCGTTTATTTTTTCCTTTAGGCGTTGCATATTTTTATGATAAACTATGGGGTCTTCGGAATAATTACCATCTTCATCACGTCCGGTTCCGCGCGTAAGATAAGGTGCTAATCCAGAACCAGGTAAGGTGCGATATGGGATGCCATCACCATCAACATCTCGGTATCGGCCATAATTTTCAATCGCATCTAATTCTTCTTGAGTTCGTAATATCTTGCCGCGATTCATTGGTTGGTCGGGATATTTGAAATCTTTACACGACCATTGATTCATTCCCAAATCCAAGTCGCTAAAACCAAAGACAATAGTTTGTAGTTGTTCAGCATAATCAAAAGCACGCCATGCAAATTCAAAACATTCTTCCATATTTCCTGGTATCAATACAGGGAATTTGGTGTCGCCGTGGCTGGCTTCATAAAGCATAGATAAATCACCTTGCTGAGTACGTGTTGGAAGGCCTGTTGAAGGTCCAGTTCGATTAACATCCCATATTACGCCAGGGACTTCAGCAAAATATGCTAATCCGATAAACTCTGACATGAGAGAAATACCGGGGCCACTAGTGCAGGTCATTGCTCTCCCGCCAGCCCAACCTGCTCCGACAACCATTCCGACGGCGGCGAGTTCATCCTCCGATTGAATAATTGCACATGTGGACTTACCATCTTTATCTTGGCGGAGTTTTGGTAACCATGCCGCAACACCCTCTGCAATACTTGTTGAGGGAGTTATTGGATACCAAGGCAACATGGTAATTCCGCCATAAATACTACCCAAAGCAATTGCTTCATTTCCGTTGGTGAAGAAATTATCAGGGTCTTTTTCTTCTGCCTCAATTGTGTATGGGTCTTGCTTTTCAATATTTTCTGCAGACCATTCTCTTGCCATATTTATTGCTTGTAAATTAAGGCTGATTGCTTTTTCCTTACCGTTGAATTGCTTGGCGACTGCACCTTCAAGAATTGCTTGGTCAAGGCTAAGTAAATCCGCCAATACTCCAACATATACCATGTTTGCAATCATTCTTGCTAATTTTGGGTTAATGGAACGCGCCATTTTAGTCATTGCAGTCCCGTAAATGATGCAACCTTCTTTTTCAGGGGGAGGCATTTTAACATCGGTATTGTAAATAATTACAGTGCCGGGAAGGCAATTGTCTAGATCCTTCTCCCAAGTAGTCTTATTCATCATTACTTGAATGTGAACTCGGTCACCAGGCGCCTGATATCCTTGATTTGAAACTCTCAGGATATACCAAGTCGGAAGACCCGCAATATTGCTTGGAAAGAGGTTTTTTCCACTGACTGGCACGCCCATGTCAAAAAGAGTTTGAAGAAGAATAAGGTTTGCCGATTGAGAACCGGTTCCATTTACAGTTGCAATACTAATTGAAAAGTCATTTACAATGGGTTCCATGTGTCACTTGTCCCCTAATAGGCAGGTATAGTATTTGCGAAACCAAAGTGGCTCCCCTCTACACGGCCCCCCTCATTAAGTCACCTCCCTTGCATGGGCTCTTTGAACATATTGCCTGTGAAGCCTGAAAAATAACACTCTCCTGACTAATAAAAAGCGGTGGAATAAGGCGAAAAATCACAAAATAGATATGGGTTGCTTTCAAAAGCGAAAGACTTTTCGGATTGAATATGGCGGACAAAAAGATGGAGGAGGCTTGGGAAAAAGCGAATTCACTTATTGAAAAAGATGAATTTGATAAAGCCTTAGATCTTCTTCGTGATATTGATCTAAAAGGAAAGGAATCTCGCACTTGGCATTTGGCCGGCGATGCTAAACTAGGTCTTGCTCGAGAAAGTAGCGCATCAAAGCCAGTCGGACTATATCGTCAGGCCAGAAATCACTATCGTGAAGCGATAAAAATCGACCCCTCTTCAAAGGCATCTCGCTCAGCACTTGATAGCCTCTTGAATGAAATGCAAAACAATTCTATTTCAGAAACTAAATTCCCCGTACTTTACAAAGACGGAACACCCACAATGGCCGGACTAATTGGTATACCGTTAATCGTATTGGGTGCATTTGCGATATTGAAAATTGTAAGTGAAAACGGTGGACTCGATTTCTACGACAACTTCTTTTCAAATGATGATGATGGAGAAGTTGGCGGGAGTGGAGACTACATGGTCGAAATGGATATATCTTGGACCGAAGATGGAGCTTCTCAATCGGGTACTATCATAATTGAATTGTACTATGATGATGCGCCAATCCATGTGCAAAATTTCGTTGAACTAACTGAAAACGGAAATTATGATGGAACTATTTTCCATCGCATTATAGATGGCTTCATGGTTCAAGGTGGAGATTTCACCAATGGAGATGGAACCGGCGGACATGCCGCGAGTTGGCAAGGTTATTGTAACGGAGAAGCTGAAGTATCTTCTTCAAACTGCCCCGAAACTTCTTGGACAATTCCCGATGAAGCAAATAATGGCCGCATCCATGTTCCTTATGCCCTTTCAATGGCAAAAACAAGCGCACCACACACGGGCGGTTCTCAATTCTTTATCGTTGACGGCGGTTCTTCTCCATCACACCTTGATGGAGTGCATACTGTATTCGGGCAAGTGGTGAGTGGAACCGAAGTTGTTGATTCAATCAGTCAAGTTTCAGTTGGTCAAGGCGATGTCCCTAATAATGCGGTGACAATTACCGATGCAAAACTAATTCCGCTTTGATACAACCACGCATATGAGTTTACCACATTCAGCAACATCCGTTAGTGCAAAATTTTCTCCCTCTTCAATATACCCTTGAGGGCCATTTGGAGAATTATCGCGTGCCGAGATTTGAACACGCAAATCCAACCACGTATGAACACCTACTGATCATTCGGGGATTCCTGCTAGGTCTCAATGCTTCATCCAGATTATTATGACTAAATGAACCTAATATGTTTGAACGGCAATGGTTAATTTGTGAAAACCATGCCATAGGCATGAGCCGAGTAGTAATAGTACTGATATGTTCAATCTTAGTAACAATGTCTTTGACTAATTTTTTCTTGCATGAGAATATCATCAAAGATGAATCAGCAGAAAATTTCGAATTGAACGATCATCCTAAATACACGCAAGCATCATCAGGCCTTCCTTTTGGTTTTCTGTTCGGCCATCAGGCTGGATACCCAAACGGCACAACCCCATATCTTATGCCAACCGATCACCGAAATAGCATTGCAGTAGATGACAATTTTTTATTTGCTGCAACTGGTGATTCAGCGGACCCCCACAACATTGGAGCAAGTGAACTTCGATACACCCATTTCACATCGGCAGATGTTGGTGCCTTCACAGATTCATTAGATTCAACCTCTGATTGGGCATCCACTACTCTGTTGGCCACCAGTATTCCAGATAATGATTCCGTGATTGTTGCCTATTCAAATTGTCACAGTCTTGGAGTTCGGAATTACAATTCGGGAACAACTTATCAGCCAGCATGCACCGATGAGGGTATTGAATCTGACGGAACTTTAGTTGACATCATTAAGATTGAGAATTTCAATAGTAGCACGATAGTGAACATTGGCAATGTGACCTATGAAAATTGTGGGTATTCTGTGAACTCAGGTGGTGGAAGTAGTTGGAATCGGGCAGTCAGCACACCAGTAATTCAGAAGATGCGAGTGAATCACTTTGACAATGGAGGATTTCGATTATTGTTGACTCATGGACATCACAACTGGCCAACTTCGGTGAATGGAGCAGGGGGTCAGCCCAATGACTTCTCCGCCTGTGATATTTTGGTCAACGGGCACAAGGTGGGTGACCTCCATGGTAGTATAATTAATACCATTGATGTTATCACATTTGACCCTAACATTGGCACACCATCCCTCACACGAATATTATCCAATTCATGGACGGGAACCGAATCGAAATTAGCCAATGATGTTGTGATTTATCAGATCTACATTGATACATCTTCACCCAGTTTGTATTGCCATAATTTAACAACATCAACTACAGTAGCATATCCCGAAAATTCGACATTTTTTGCACAAGGTGCAGATAATGTGTATTCAGATACACTATTGGTGCCAATAAAAGTCAGCGTTCCAGCACCCTCGCAGGACCAATTTAAATTGATAAATCCGTCAACTTGTTCGTCAGTTTATTCGCAAGATAAATTTCATGGCAACTCCAAATTGAATATGTATTCTACTGAGGACGGCAATACCCATATCATCGGGGGCCGAACCAGCAATGATGTTAACTTCGCGATGCCATTCAACACCACAATGTCCATGGACACACAATTCCACGTGACTGTTTCTCCGAATGGTACGGTTGGTAATGTATCCGTTGTTTCCCCTATAAGTTCTTGGGCCTATATTGCAG
>Ga0233449_1002984_pt1 | contig 12762 bp, 13 predicted proteins | sample SI_124_October20_FD_183012 | JGI IMG/M metagenome (GOLD analysis project Ga0233449, IMG submission 183012) | Seawater microbial communities from Saanich Inlet, British Columbia, Canada - SI_124_October2016_200_MG | ecosystem: Environmental > Aquatic > Marine > Inlet | place: Canada: British... | reverse complement strand
AATGAATGCAGTCATGGCGATAACGCCAGATTCCATCATTAGTTTGGCTGCTTCGCCAATTCTTCTAATGTTTTCTTTACGGTCATTATCACTAAAACTTAAGTTTGATGATAGACCGTGGCGTACATTGTCCCCATCTAGAACATAGGTTCTACAACCTAGATTATGCAATTTCTCCTCTACCGAGTGAGCAAGCGTCGACTTACCAGAGCCTGACAAACCTGTAAACCAAATAACAACAGACTTATGGCCATTTAGTTGATTGCGCCTTTCTCGGGTGACGGTTGCATTATGATAGATGGTGTTTGGAGTTTTCATATTATTGATTTAAATACCATTCATAGGTTTTTTTAAGGCCGAATTCTAAATCTATATTGTATTTCCAGCCCATATTTGATAGGCGCGATACATCAATTAGTTTGCGTGGCGATCCATCAGGTTTTGTACTGTCAAAAGTTAGCTCACCCTCAAACCCAACAACTTCTTTCATAGTTTCTGCCATTTCTCTAATGGTTACATCTTTGCCCGTGCCAACATTAATATGCGATAGCATTGGCTTCGTGTTGGCTTGGTAAGCTTTCTCATTGAGCTCAAGTACAAATAATGACGCTTCTGCCATATCATCAACATACAAAAACTCACGCATGGCATTGCCTGTACCCCATACAACCACTTCGGTATCGTTATTAATCTTTGCTTCATGGAAGCGTTGCATGAGTGCTGGGATAACGTGTGAGTTCTCTGGATGGAAGTTATCATTAATACCATATAAATTAGTTGGCATGATTGAGCGGAAATCCGTGCCGTGTTGACGATTGTATGATTCACAAAGTTTAATGCCTGCAATCTTGGCTAGTGCGTATGGCTCATTAGTTGACTCTAATACATCGGTGAGTATCACCTCTTCACGCATTGGCTGCTCGACTGCTTTAGGATAAATACAAGTGCTGCCTAAAAATAACAAGCGCTTAACTTTATTCTTATAAGCTGAGTTAATAACATTCGCCTCTATCATCATGTTTGTATAGATGAAATCTGCAGGATAAGTATTGTTCGCATGAATACCACCTACTTTGGCAGCAGCCAAAATAACGTAATCAGGCTTTTCTTGTTCAAAAAAGGTTTGTACTTGCGCTTGATTGGTAAGGTCTAGTTCTTTATGTGTACGCATTAAAAGATTAGTAAACCCTCTTGATTCTAATTGTCTGACAATGGCAGAGCCGACTAAGCCACGATGCCCTGCAATATAGATTTTGTCATTAAGAACCATTTCTAAATCAATTACTCGTTAAAATCTGGCGCTTTAAAGCCGTGCTCTTTAACTAGCGAATCACGCTTGGCAATATTTATGTCACTTTCCATCATTTCATGCACCATCTCTTCCAGTGTAATCTTTGGCTCCCAGCCTAATTTTTCTTTGGCTTTGGATGGATCACCTAGAAGCGTTTCTACTTCAGTTGGACGGAAGTAGCGTTTGTCGACTGCAACGATCAAATTACCTGTTTCAGTATCGTAACCTTTTTCATCCATACCTTCGCCTTCCCAGCGAATCGTTTCACCTAGATGACCCCATGCGAAGTCGACAAAGTCGCGAACTGAATATTGAACACCGGTGGCAATACAAAAATCATCTGGCTCATCCTGCTGTAGCATTAGCCACTGCATTTCAACGTAGTCTTTGGCATGACCCCAATCGCGCTTAGCATCCATGTTGCCTAGGTACACAGTGTCTTGCAGGCCTAATGAGATACGAGCTAGTGCTCTAGTGATTTTACGAGTTACAAAGGTTTCACCACGTACTGGAGATTCGTGATTAAACAAGATGCCGTTACAGGCATACATACCATAAGCTTCACGGTAGTTAATGGTTATCCAATAAGCGTATAGCTTGGCTGCTGCGTAGGGAGAGCGTGGGTAAAAAGGGGTGGTTTCTTTTTGTGGAGTTTCTTGCACTTCACCATATAACTCTGAGGTAGAGGCTTGGTAGTAGCGGGTTTTTTTCTCAAGACCTGAAATGCGAATAGCTTCTAGTACGCGTAGTGCACCTAAACCCACTGTGTCTGCTGTGTATTCAGGGGTTTCGAATGATACGGCAACATGTGATTGCGCACCAAGGTTGTATATTTCATCAGGTTGTAACTCTTGAATAATACGCACCAGGCTTATAGAATCTGCCAAGTCACCATAATGCAGTACGAATTTTCCGTCAGATTCATGGGGATCTTTATAAAGATGATCAATACGGTCTGTATTGAATGATGAAGAGCGGCGCTTGATACCATGAACTTCGTAACCCTTATCTAGTAGAAATTCTGCTAGGTAGGCGCCGTCTTGGCCGGTGATACCAGTGATTAGTGCTACTTTATTGTTTGCCATGTTTAATTCCTAAAATAATCTTTTGTATATTTTTTTGTTTTAATAAATTTACTGCAATGCATCTATACAGATATATACCGTTTCAGACTTTGCATTAATTTGGCTAATTGGCAACAAAACTCCATTCAAATACTTCTTTACGGTATTTTTCTTCGAGTGGCCGCTTATTATTTTAAAAACATTAGTTGAGCGATTTAGCCTTGAATAAGACATGGTTACCCTTTCTTTTGGAAATTTTGGAGAATTGTATTCAGCCACAACATCCATGTTCTTATTATGATGACGATCTGGAAATAGTGAAGCCACATGTCCATCTTCCCCCATACTCAACAGAGCAACATCAAAATCACCCACACCACTTAAAACTTCATTGTAATGAAGCGCGCCATCATTAGGCCCTAGTTCAGCGTGAATAAAATGGATATTTTTCTTAGGAATTATACTATTCTTCAACCAAATCTGATTGATTAAATTGTCATTTCTATCCTTATCTCCGACTGAGATACAACGCTCATCACCTAAATAAACATGCCATTTACTCCAATCTGATTTTGAATTGCTTAGTATTTTGTAAGTATTCAATATACTATTACCCCCAGTTAGGACTATTTTAAAATCATTGTTTAATTGAATTGAATTGCTAGCAATATTAAGAATATCACACGCTAGACTTTCTGAAAGTTTGTCTATATCTTTAAAAACAATCCAACCATCTCTCAGCATTACTTGCTCCTTTATTCATTCAATAAAATATTTACCGTAAACATATATCAATCAAAATGATAAAAGTTATTTTTGATAGTGGTGTTCGTATGCCAACAATTTAGAATTTAAAATGCATTAAATTATTCTAACTTAAAAAAAATTATAAGCAGCAATTGCAACTTTCTTTATATTTACTCATCTTTCCAATACCAGGATTGAATACGTTTCCTGGATCTAATTTTTTATAAAATTTTTTCAAATTATTGTCAGCTTTATATAAATGACCAACATTATGCTCAGCTGGATATTTAGCTCCTTTTGCATTAAGCAAAGTAAGCATTTTTGACTTAATTTTATCTTTGTTAGCTCCTTTTTTTAAAATGTAATTCCTATGAAAAACATTACATAAAAAGTGACCATAATAAAGTGAATAAATTATATCATCACTTAAATCTTTTGGAATGCTATCAACCCAATCTTTATCATTACGGCGCAAAGCCACATCTAAAGAGATAATACCACCAACCTTGTTATTATGAATTGATTGATAATTGCCAGCAGCACCTCCTGCAGCAAAACGATGCAACAAAGCCTTAGACCCCTCATCATTTGTACAAGAAAAAAAATCAGAACTAGGATTGTTATCCCATTTTTTATCTAAATATTCTTGCATTTCACGAATACCTTCATCACTCACACTTAATATTAAGTGATGCTCATAATTGTTACGATACTCAATCATTTTATCTGGCAAATGCTGTGGAATTAACTTTGCTATATAATACAAAACCTTACTTAGTATGTCAGCAGATAACAATGGTACTCTATTAATCAAAAACTCCAACTTTGCTTTTATTTTGAAAAATTTAGGCATACTTTTGACGCCTAGATACTTAATGGCTAAAAACGTATCCTTACCATACTCTTCAGTTATATTAAAAATTGTACTGTGCAAATATTCTGCCATATCTGGTAACTCTTTAAAATTGGTCAAAATATCCTTTCTTAAATTGGTCAAGATATTTGCATCGTTAGTGCCAAGGTAAAAAATTTGCTCTTTTTTTGGCTTTGGAAATGTATCAGTTCTTACCGCAAAAACTCCAACCTTTCCAGCACAGCCACTAGACTCAAACAACCTTCTATCATCTGCATTAAACCTAGCTGGAGTATTAGATTTAATATCTCTCATCCAGTCGATATACTCTATATCTGAAGCCATTCCTTTATTTTGCACTTTCCTGCAATCAATATCTCCATTTTGAATATTAGTTAAAACCTCCTCAGGAGTGCAGCCTAGTCCACCAATACCCAAGTGATTCACTAAATTTAAGTTACCATCTTTGTCTACTTGTGCATACAATGCAAACTCAGTATATGCAGGGCCTCGTTTAACAAGCGCGCCCCCAGAGTTGTTAGCAATACCACCTATTACGGTTGCACCAATTTGGGAAGATCCGATGACAGAATGCGGAGTGCGATTAATTTTCTGCAATTCATTCTCAAGACTGTGCAAGGTTGCGCCTGACAAACTTATGGCTTGCTCACCATCATTAATTAAATAAATATTATCAATTTTCAATGTATTGATAATAACAACATCCCTATCGTAATCATTTCCACTTGGTGTCGATCCACCAGTCAAGCCAGTATTTGCTGCTTGCATTACAATAATGCAATTTCCTTCAACACAGGTTTTTATTATAAACCACTGTTCTAACAGAGTTCCAGGAGTTACAACAGCCAATGCGCCTCCCTTCCCAAACCTAAACCCTTTTCTATAAAACTGGGTTTCTGAGGGTTGTGTTAGTACATTTTTTAAACCAACAATCTTTTCAAATTCTTTAATTATTTTTGCTTGATTTGAAGTCATACAAGAAAATCCATACTAATGATAAATAAACATAACTATCTTATCTAATTGATGCTACCGCACTACAAAACCTTGAATTAAAGCTATTTGATCCAGTTTCACTCTTGAATGATTCGAATTCAACCCCTTTAAGATTTTCATTGTTTATTTTTTAAAAGGCCTAAAAACTCAATAGCGCTCTTCCCTCTCAGCCAATTCTTTACTATATCTTTTGGTGCGACAGAATTTTTTGATTCTGGCAACATCTGTGAGAGAAGCATAACTCTTCTCATCTATTTTTAGCAGAGCTACTTCAATATCTTGAACAATTAGTTTGTTTTTATTGGTCTTGTTGGATTCTACCATAAATATCTTCAAACCGAACAATGTCATCTTCACCCAAATAAGCACCACTTTGCACTTCGATGATCTCTAGTGGTTCGTTGGTTTTATTCTCTAAAGCATGGCTAACGCCTAGTGGGATGTAGGTGGATTCACCTTTATTGAGCGTTAATACTTCTTCTCCATTGATGGCTGTGGCTGTGCCGCTGACTACCACCCAATGCTCTGCGCGTTTTTGGTGCATTTGTAGTGATAGCTTAGAACCGGGCTTGATATGTAGTTTTTTTACTTGGAAGTTTTTACCCGATTCAATAGAATCGTACCAACCCCAAGGACGATAGACTTTGCGGTGTGTGCCACTCTCGCATCGACCGCTGGCTTGTAAAGATTCAACAATGGATTTTACTTCTTGCGCTTTGTCTTGGCTGGCGATAAAAGTGGCATCTGGTGTATCTACAATAATGAGGTTGTCTACGCCTATGACTGCAACCATGTGATGATCAGCGTTGATGTAACTGTTGGTGGTATCTTGGGTAATAACATCACCTTTGATGACATTACCATTTTTGTCTTTTGTGCCGATATTGTAGAGTGCTGGCCAAGCGCCGATATCGTTCCACTGCGCATCTAATGGTACAACAACAACGTTATCACTTTTCTCCATGAGTGCGTAATCGATAGAATCAGATGACGAGGATTCAAATGCTTGTTTTTCTAGACGGATAAAGTCTAAGTCTTGTGTAGCGTTGTTAACGGCGTTGTTAACTGAATTAACAATGTCAGGCGCATGTACTGTTAACTCTTCAATAAAGATACTTGCTTGGAACATGAACATGCCAGAGTTCCAGAGATAGTCATTAGACTCAAGAAATAAGTCGGCCGTTTTTTGGTTGGGTTTTTCAGTAAATTCTGCCACTGTAAAAACATCTTCTACTGCTGTGCCTTTTTTTATGTAGCCATAGCCAGTATTTGCACCTGTTGGCACAATACCAAATGTAACCAATTTACCACTACGCGCCTGACTGTTTGCAATATTAATTGATTGATGAAACGTCTCAACATCTTGAATAATATGATCGGCTGATAAAACTAACAACACTGCATCACTTGTTATTTTGAGTGATTGTAGCGCTACAGCAGCAATCGCAGGGGCGGTATTCCTACCAACAGGCTCAAGTAATATTACTGGATTTTGAATATTAATTTGTTGACATTGTTCTGCCACTACAAAACGATGATCGGCGTTACAGACAATAACCGGATCCGCAAGATTATCTAGGCCATCTAGACGCAATATAGTTTCTTGGAGCATGGTGTTATCACCAGCTAAAGGTAGATATTGCTTGGGGTATTGTTTACGAGACAGTGGCCAAAGGCGTGTACCTGAACCACCTGAAAGGATAACCGGAATTATTTTCATTTAGGATCCATAATCAATAATTCAGTGAATATCATTTTTTTTAATTCAATTGAAAATATAATGCCCATAACGCCACCACCTACAATAACAAAGTCATATTTTCCAAGATTCATTTTAAAAATAATTTTGAAATTTTTGCTTTAGTTGGAGTAAAAATTACACCCTTTTCAGTAATAATCCCTGTTACTAATTCTGCAGGTGTTACATCAAAAGCAGGGTTGCGCACTTCAACTCCTTTTGCCGCCCACTGACAATCACGATAACCTGTTACTTCTTCAGTTGGACGCTCTTCGATGGGAATATCTTTACCACTCTCGATAGAGCGATCAATTGTTGATAAGGGGCATGCCACATAAAATGGAATATTATGCCTTTTAGCCAAAACTGCGACCATATAAGTACCAATCTTATTAGCCACATCGCCATTACTAGCCACGCGGTCAGTGCCAACTACAATAGCATCAATTTCACCATGACTCATGAGATGTCCTGACATATTGTCAGAAATTAAGGTGACAGGAATATTTTCTTGCACCATCTCCCATGCAGTAAGACGCGCACCTTGTAAGAATGGTCGGGTTTCATCAGCAATAACCGAAATTTTCTTACCAGCTTCAATAGCTGAACGAAATACTCCTAAAGCTGTCCCATGTCCTGCAGTGGCAAGTGCACCTGCATTACAATGTGTTAATACACGTGCGCCATCAGCTAATAATGTCGCACCATTACTGCCTATTTTTCGATTAGTTTCAATATCTTCTCTTTTAATTTCATGTGCTTCATCTAATAAAAAACTGGCAATTTCTTTTGATGATCCTTGGAATTCATTCATTTTATTGCGCATTCTATCAATCGCCCAAAATAAATTAATTGCGGTTGGTCGGCTTTGTGCTAACACTTTGAAAGCTTCTTTCATACCCTTAGAAAATTTATCGTTACTCGTATCTTGTAAATTTAATGCTGCAAGTGCTACACCGTAAGCTGCTGCACAACCAATAGCTGGCGCACCACGTACCACCATATCACGAATACCATTTGCAACTTGATTTGCTGTGGTGTATGAAACGTATTTAAATTCAGTAGGTAATATGCGTTGATCGATCATTTCTAAACAATCTTTATTCCATCTTAATGTTTCAATATTTTCGCTCATTTAATCACCTTCAAATTCACACTGTGCAAATACTTTTTGCCCCATAGCCTCTAAGCGTGCTCTACCACCAATATCGGGTAAATCAATTACAAAGCAGCATTCCACTACTTCAGCTTTCATTTCTTGAATCAGTTTCACTGCAGCTTCTGCAGTACCGCCAGTGGCAATTAAATCATCTACAATAAGTACTTTCTCACCTGGATCAATAGCATCCGTGTGAATTTCAATACGATCAATGCCGTACTCTAATTCATAATCCTGGCCAATAGTATTAGACGGTAATTTTCCTTGCTTACGAATTGGTACAAAGCCCACACCTAATAGATAAGCTAACGCCCCTCCCATGATAAAACCACGAGATTCAATACCAACAACTTTGTCAATTTTCATATCCTTGTATCGATTAAATAACTCATCAATAGAAATACGAAAACCAACTGGATCTTGCAACAGCGTGGTGAAATCTCTAAACATGATTCCTTCTTTAGGATAATGTTCAATAGTTCTAATACGCGATTTAATTGGCATAAATTTTCTCCTTATTAATTCAATACTCGTCCTGCGACGACTGATAATTTTTCTAACATTTTTTTATCTCTGACTTCTGGTGAAGTAATAATGGCATTATCAAGTGCAGTTTTACAAGTACAGGTCATGCCACATGTATCAGTGTCAACATTTAGAGCAACGTTTTTAACCAAAGAACGGGCATTATCAGCATTAGCAGATAATACTTTAATAATCGCATCTACAGTTACATTATCATGGTCCGAATGCCAGCAATCATAATCAGTTACCATAGCCACTGTTGCATAGCACATCTCCGCCTCTCTAGCGAGTTTTGCTTCAGGCATATTAGTCATGCCAATCACATCACAATTCCAAGAGCGGTAAAGTTCAGACTCGGCTACTGATGAAAATTGCGGACCTTCCATCACTAGATATGTGCCACCACGTACCACTTCAATATCGCTATTTTTAGCGGCTAATTCAAGATGATCTCCAAGACGACTACAAACTGGATGTGCCATAGAAACATGAGCTACAAGCCCTGTTTCAAAAAAACTTTTATTCCTAGCAAAAGTTCGGTCAATAAACTGATCAATAATCACAAACATACCTGGCTTTAACTCCTTCTTCAAGGACCCAACTGCACTGACTGAAATTACATCGGTCACACCCACCCTTTTCAAGACATCAATATTAGCTTTAAAATTAATTTCTGACGGGGGAATAAGGTGTCCACGACCATGTCTGGGTAAAAAAACCATTTTCTGACCATTTAATTCTCCAAATAACAACTCATCAGAAGTCTCGCCAAATGGAGATTCTATCTTTTCCCAGTGAGTATTGATAAGTCCATCGATATCGTAAACACCGCTACCGCCAATAATTCCAAGCATCGTTTTTCTATTACTCATGATTTCCTGATTAGTTTAAATTACTCGATCGTTACCACCATCAACCGGCACTTCTGCAGCTGTGGTTCTAGAAAATAAAGCACCACACATTTCAGCGGCAAGTTCTGACACATCTATACTTCTAACTTCAACTTTTAAGATATTGTTGGTTTTGTACTCATCAACACTAAGTCTATAATGTTTTGCTCGTGCTTCTAAAACTTCATCCGTCCAGATACCTGTATCAAATACTGCATTAGGGTGTAGTATATTAAGCCGAATACCATCACCACCCCATTCCATAGCTAGCACGCGCATAAGCTGATTAAGTGCTGCCTTAGATGCTGAATAAGAAGCTGCCCCAGGTCCTGGGGCCGATACATTTTTAGAGCCAATAATTACAACCCTACCTTTATTTGGCGCAAGTTTCAGCAAAGGATAAGTCTCACGCAAAAGAATTAAATTTGCATCTAAATTAACTGAAAATACCTTGCGCCATTCATCTGTAGCTAGTTCAGCAACTGTTTTTCCGCCGGGGAATATGCCGGCATTAAGTACTAGCATGTCGATACCGCCAAAATAACGTACACTACTCTCAAGCATATCTTTAAGCGCGTTCTCATCAGTTACATCACAGACCAAACCTAAATAATTAACACTACTTGAGGTGCTTTCAATTGAAATATCTAAATCAATACCAACTACAGCGCAACCACGAGCAAGAAAAGACTCTACACAAGCCTTTCCAATACCTGATGCAGCTCCAGTAATTAACACTACTTCACCTTGAAATTCTGGTGCATTGCCACTTTTTTGCAATTTTGCCTGCTCAAGATCCCAATATTCAAGATCAAAAATATCTGATGCTGGTAGTGCTTGCCATCCACCTAGATTTTCAGCTTTAAGTATGCATTGCATTGTATGCTCATATAAATCAGCAATAATACCAATTTCACTCATATTCTTGCCTACTGCGCAAAGACCAAAATCTTGATCTAAAATTACACGTGGAGCCGCATCAAGCATAGATTTTCGTTCTTTTGCATTAGGCTCATAAGTATTAAAATACGACACATATTCTTTAACGTACTGTTCAACATCACGGCCAATCATTGGAATACGTTTAGTACGGATTACGTGGTCTGGCGTTACAGGGCCTCTTGTTGCAATATCTACCACATCATCCCGATTAGAAAAATCAATACCACGTTTACTATTAGTCAGATTAAGCAATACTGGAGAGCCGATAACTGTTGAAACACTCTGTCTTAGTTGTGCAATCTCATTACGTATTGATTTAGAATTTATATTGCCTAATGGTTTTTCTATTTTCCAGGCATTTTGACTAATTAGATATTTTTCTGCCAAGTCCACCAAATCAATCATTCGATCGTAAGACTGCTTTGCTGTCGAGCCAAAAGAAAAAATACCATGATTAAGTAGCACCATACCTTCCGTTTTATCTGTGGCCTGCTCTGAAAACAACCGACTTACATCTTTTGATAGGTCAAATCCAGGCATAACATAAGGCACAATAACGACTCGATCGCCATAGATTTCTCGTATTCTCTCCTCTCCATTTGCTGTATTCGAAATAGTAACTACGGCATCAGCATGCGTATGGTCAACATACTTAAACGGCAAGATTGCATGAAGAATAGTTTCTACTGAAGGTGCTGGCGCTAATAAATTGGTAAGTTGAGTTTTTAACTCATTAACCATTTGTGGATCAGAAAGCGATTCTAGCTTACCAAGCTTGACCATATGTGCCATACGTACTGGTGAAAAACCAGCTTTTTCAATTGAGGCCAAATCCCAACCACTGCCCTTCACATAAAGAACCTCTTCCTGTTCACCAACAATATTGGTTTCGGTAATTTTGACCGAAGTGTTCCCGCCACCATGCAATACTAAAGACGAATCCTGGCCAAGTAAACGAGAGGTGTAGACTCGAAGCGCCAAATCACTTTTTAACTCTTTAGTATCAGCATCATTCCATAAATTTTTCATAATTTCTCATTTAATATAGACAGCATGTTCCAATTGTGTGTTTTAGTCGTATCCTTTTCAACACCATCTAATCCGTTAAGGTACAGGATAGTGTTATCACCCACCAAAGGTAGATACTGTTTACGAGATAATAGCCAAAGGCGTGTTTTTGAACTGCCTGAGAGAATAACTGGAACTATTTTCATATGAAATTTAAAAACTCGTTGAAGACAATTTTGCCTGAATAGTTTTACAACAATAACCTTTACACATTAATATCTTGCAGGTTATTAAAAACGATAATGGCTACTATCTATAATTAAAGATGCGTAGATTTTATCTTCATTTGATTCACCATGGCTACCGCACTGTTGCCTCTATTTTAGAGCTAACAGTGCTAATAAATTTTGCGTTTTCTTTAACTATCAGAACGCAAAAAAAAATGCTTATCAAGTGGTTCATAATAAACGCATATTATTATATATAGATAATTGAATTTTTGAGAAAGATTGCATTTACTCAATAGATTTTTTATACACAGATGATATTTTTTTAAACGAGCTAAAGATAGGCTAGATTAAGCCCTCAACCTTTGCAAAGTGATTGGTTGCAACCACAAAGCCTTTAACATTGCCACAGTCAAATCTAGCACCTTGGAACTTATAGGCAACGACCTTGCCTTCTTTAGCTAATGTCATTAATGCATCGGTGATTTGAATCTCGCCATTTTTATCTGGTGCTGTGTTTTCAAGTACATCAAAAATCTCTGGCGTTAAGATGTATCTACCAATAATGGCGAGGTTGGTTGGTGCATCTGCTGGGCTGGGCTTTTCCACCATGCTCTTAACTCGATAAGCATCGTTAGAGCCCTCTAAAAATTCGCCATCAATCACGCCATATTTATCCACCTCAGTCATTGGTACTTCTTCAATGGCGACGATGCAGCAATCAGGATGCTGTTCATAGAGCTTGGCCATTTGTGTGAGTACTGAATCGCCATCGCTCGTACACAGATCATCCGGCAGGATAACCGCAAACGGTTCGTTGCCAATGAGTGGCTTGCCGGCATAGATGGCATGTCCCAAGCCCAGCATCTCTTGTTGCTCAATATAAGTAAAGTCACACTCACTTGATGCGTGATTAACCTCATCAAGCAATGAGGCTTTAGCCGTGCCTTTAATGCTGGCTTCAATATCCGAATGGGGTTTGAAATGATTTTCAATCGCTTGCTTGTATTTGCTAGTGACCATGGCCATGGTATTCATGCCTGCACTCATCGCCTCTTCCACACCGTATTGAATCAGTGGCTTGGTGAGAATTGGTAGCATCTCTTTAGGGATGGCCTTGGTAGCAGGTAAAAAGCGTGTGCCGTAGCCTGCAACCGGGAATAAGCATTTATTAATTTGGGTCATGACAACTTAAGCGACTCTTTTCTAAACATTCCAAGCAAAACTTTATAAATATCTTGCTTGCGATTATTAAATCTAAATTCGCATTCTTTTAAGTGTAAATTAAACATACTTTTATC
>Ga0233449_1002983_pt1 | contig 12769 bp, 10 predicted proteins | sample SI_124_October20_FD_183012 | JGI IMG/M metagenome (GOLD analysis project Ga0233449, IMG submission 183012) | Seawater microbial communities from Saanich Inlet, British Columbia, Canada - SI_124_October2016_200_MG | ecosystem: Environmental > Aquatic > Marine > Inlet | place: Canada: British... | reverse complement strand
AACTTTGCTTTGAGTAAAAACTTTAATACTTACTTGCCCAAAGCTAGGTTTGTTGTCGCAATATTTTCTGTCACGATAGGAATCAAGTTACTAGGAACTTAAATATGATTTATGCCGTTGGAATAGGGCCGGGCGACCCCGATATGATGCCACATAAAACCGTTCTGCTTTTAAATAAAGCTGATGTCATTTCTGGGTTCGATACGGTGCTGAAGTTAGCTGAAAAACATTTTAATCCTAAAGCAGAAATTGTTTCCATGGGATATAAAGACCAAAGTGAAAAACTTGAACAAGTTGGAGAACTTTCCAGAGATGGGAAAACCTGTGTTGTTTGCTTTATGGGAGATGTGAACTTTTCAGGCTATGAATATCTTGAAAGAATCCATACTAGCAGTCAGGAACCCAATCCAGTTATTATTCCAGGAATCAGCTCAGCTCAAATTGCAGCATCTAAAACCCTGACAGCATTTGAGACAAGTGTTTTCCTGACATTCCACAAACGTGGGGATATCTCTAAAGATAAGGAATTTCTGGTCACTGCTTTGAAACAGGGGAAAGCTGCAATAGTTATTCCGCTTCCCTGGGATTTCATGCCAGCAGAAATTTGTAAGTATCTAATCGAAAACGGAATCTCAAAAAACACCAAGGTACATGTGTTTGAGCATTTGACCTGGCCTGAAGAAACATCCTACTCAGGAACACTCGCAGAGTGCGATCAAAAATTCAGCGATGTCTCCATTATGGTGATTTCATCAGAGTCTAATACTAATTAATCAGCTGGAATTTTAAGAATTACTATGTCTTCCTTTCCCTTCACAGCCGTAGTTGGCCAGGAAAAATTAAAAGAAGCTCTTGTCTTAAATGCTATCAATCCAGCTATTGGCGGGGTTCTTGTCTTTGGAGAAAAGGGTACTGCGAAATCTACCACGGTCCGTGGACTCAAATCCATTCTTGATCTTTCAGGTTCAGAGCATTCTGTGCCTTTGGTTGAGTTGCCTTTATCTTCTACAGAAGAAATGGTGGTAGGAACCATCAATATTCCAGAAACCTTAAAAACATCTCAGACTAAAATTGAATTTGGTTTGTTACATAAAGCGCACAATGGAATTATTTATATTGATGAGGTGAATTTGCTGGAAGACCATCTTGTGAATATTATTCTTGATGCTGCGGCAATGGGTGTCAACCGTATTGAGCGTGAAGGAATTAGCCACGAACACCCTTCAAACTTTATTCTGACGGGTACAATGAACCCCGAAGAAGGAGAATTACGCCCGCAACTCTTAGATCGGTTTGGTATTTCAGTAGAAATTAAAACGGAAACGGATGTCGATATTCGTAAGGAAATAATTCGCCGACGGCTAGCTTGGGAAACTGACAAGGAAAAATTCGCCAAACTTTGGAATGAAGAAGAGCTTAAATATTTTACACGGATTAAAAATGCAAGGAACTTACTTCCCAAAATAAACCTGCCTGATTCCCTTTTAGATTTGATAGTAGAACTTGCTATAAAATCTGGATCAGAGGGGCATCGCGCAGAACTGGTAATAACAAAGACAGCTATCACGCTGGCGGCTTGGAATGGTAGAGAAGAAGTTCTTGAAGAAGATGTGTTTAAGGCAGCAGAATATGCCTTGAATCATCGAGGTCAATTTAACCCTCCTAATAATAACGACTCTACAGACTCGACAAATTCGACAAATAATACTGAAAATAAAAATAGCTCTGACTCTTCTAATTCTGTTGATAACAACCGTTCGTCTACGAATGAGGGGCAAAAAAGTACTTCCTCCTTTCAAGCGGAACAAGAGCCTGCTCCGCAAAAATATGAAATGTTGGAATTGCTTTCTGCGTTAAAGCATAAGGGGAGTGCAGGAAAAAATACCTCTTGCAAACAGGTGGGCGACCGTGGAAAAACTCGGGGTTATTCAGAGAATAAAAAACTGGCACGAAATCCGTCAGATATCGCTTTTTTCCCCACCCTCGTTGCCGGAATAAGGAAGGGGAAAAAGAAATTATCCCAAATCAGCATAGATGATTTGAGATATAAGAAAAAAATCTCAGGAATGAAACAGCTTCATCTTTTGGTTGTGGATACATCGGCGTCAATGGGAACGCGTGACAGGCTGGCATTTGCGAAGGGACTTGTTCAGCGGATTCTAAAGTTCGATTACCAGAAGAAGAACCTGGTTGCTATTGTTGCAACAGAAGGGGCCGAAGCTAAAGTATTATTACGCCCTACGCGGAATTTATTCCAAATATCCCGTGTTCTGGATGCGATCACTGCCAAGGGTAAAACACCATTGATGCAGGCTATGGACGCGGCTTTGAAAATGGCAGAAGGGTTTTCCAGAAAGAAGCAGCACTTAACCAGTTTGATGGTTGTTATTTCTGATGGGCGCGTAAATGTACCCTTTAAAAGTTCACTTTCCAATGATCTGGCGTGGTTTGGGGAGCGAGTGAAAAAACTTAACCTGTTAAGTTTTGTTGTAGATTCGAATATGCGATTTGCCGGGTCTGCATTGATGAGAAAAATGGCCGATACCTTCCAGGGGCGCTATGTGTTTATGGCAGATATTCATCATCAGGAAAAAATTCTGCTTTAAGGAATTAAAATACCTCTATGGCCATATATATATTTGTTTCGACTTCCTCTGATTATCATGTCTTCTCAAAAAATATTACATCAGCAAAAGAATTAGGAATAGAACTTCATACCTCTTATCTTTCACAATTTGATAGTGTTGAAGGAGAGTTGAAAGAAGGCGATATTCTTGTCACTCGAAACCTTGGAGGATTGTCATTTAATAAAGAATCCTTGGAGAAGATGAATCGGGTTTCTCACAAAAAAAACCTTCCTTTTATCTGTCTGCCGGGATACAAGAACGACGATCCGTCGATTTTATCCTTATCCACCGCTCCGGTTCCGGTCTGCCAAAAGTTATTTTCATATTATGAGGCGTGTCACTCCAATCATATTTTGGAATCTCTAAAATATTTGAGTGACCTTTATTGCGGGACTTCCCTGGGTTGGCAAGAACCTGAGCGATTTCCAGAGTTTGGTTTTCTCCCGGGATATGAAAATCTAGACCGTATTAAACAGGCGAGAATCGCCAATAAAAAGATTATCGCTATTCTCCTGTATCGCACGCATTATCTTGCGGATGATATTCAACCGATCCAGCAGTTGATTGAGGAAATTGAAGCGTTAGGTTCTGTGGTGATGCCTTTGTATTGCAGCATGATGAAACAACCTCAGGATGAAATCCATCCCGTCGAAAAATATTTGGTCGATGAAAAAGGCGTTCCTTTTCCTCATGTCATTATTGATTGTTTGTCCTATGCCACTGTAGATGTTTCTACAACTGGGAGTGTGACTGAGGGAGGAAATGATTTAAAAGGATTATTTGCGCGATTAAATATTCCAGTTCTTCATGCTCTTTATTGTTCCGAGTCCGAATCTCAGTGGCGAGAAAATAAAAAAGGCATGAGTCCCAGAGATATGGGAATGAAAGTTGTTTTGCCTGAGTTCGATGGAAAAATTATTGCGCATCCAATAGGGTTTGTTGAGGAAAGTATTTTAAAAGGGCAACCCATCTCCCAGTATCAAGGCAATGAGGAAAGAGTAAAGAGTTTAGTGGGGCTGGCTAATCGATTTGCGGCTTTAGCGCTAAAAGAAAATAAGGATAAAAAGATTTCTATTATATTAACCAATTATCCGACACAAAACGCCCGTATAGGAAATGCTGTGGGATTGGATACTCCCGCATCTTTGATTTGTGTTCTCAAGGAACTTAAGGAGAAAGGTTATACAGTAGATTCGATACCAGAAAATGGGGATGATTTAATCCACTCCCTTATTGATCAGATTTCATACGACACTGAGTTTTTAACAGACGATCAAAAAAGATTAGCTCCTGCTCAAGTTCATCATGATACATATAAAGAATGGCATAGTGAATTTCCTGAAAAAGCTCAGAAAGAGATGCTGAAAGACTGGGGCGAGCCGCCTGGCAACGTATATTTGCATGAAAATAAACTGTACCTGCCTGGAATATTTTTTGGAAATGTTTTTGTGGGCATTCAACCTCCGCGAGGATTTGGCGAAAACCCCGTAGCTATTTACCACAGTCCCGAAATTGTTCCGACACACCATTATCTTGCCTTTTATAGATGGCTAAAAGAAGACTTTAAGGCCGATGCTGTAATTCATTTGGGCAAACACGGTAATCTCGAGTGGCTTCCTGGTAAAGCCGTTGCTCTCTCAGACACTTGTTACCCTGATCTGGCAATAGCCGATCTTCCTTTTTTCTATTATTTCATTATTAATAATCCGGGAGAAGGTTCACAGGCAAAGCGGCGAACTCATTCTGTACTTGTGGATCATATGGTTCCACCCATGACCCGTGCTGATCTTTACGACGACCTTGCGCGTATAGAGCAATTGATTGAAGAGTGGACCTATATTCAAAGTGTCGATCCCGATAAACTTGAGATTGTGCAAAACCAAATTTGGGAACTTTGTGAGTCTACCCATATCAATCATGATTTGGGATTTGAAGAAGCTCCTGAAAATTTTAAGGAATATAGAAAGGCCATAAACGGTTTTCTATGTGAAATCGGAAATACGCAAATTAGAGAAGGGCTGCATATTCTGGGAAAAGTTCCAGAAGGCGATCAGTTGATCAATCTTTTTGTGAGCCTTGCTAGAATCGATACTCCACCCGTAAAAGGGACACAAAGTATTTTTATGGAGTTTTGTGGTATCACCCATACCGGTTATTTCAGCGATCAAAGTCTGCCTCTCGATCATGAGGTACCACAATGCCTATTGGAATTTTATCAAAAACCGGTAACCAGTCGTGGAGACTTATTAAAACTTTTTGATATCCTTTCTTTTGCAGTTTTCGAAAAATGTTTTGATTCTATTTATAGGTCAGAACAAAAATTAGAAGAGAGCATATATAATTTGTTGCAGGTGAAAGTGCCTGGGTTGACTGAGACTGTTTCCTTTATCTTTCAGGAAATTTATCCAAAACTTCAGCAAATGAAAGATGAACTTACGAGTTTGTCTGAAGGATTGAATGGGAAATATATTAAGCCGGGTCCATCCGGGGCACCGACTCGTGGAATGGCTACTATTTTGCCAACGGGAAGAAACTTTTATTCCGTAGACATCCACTCGTTGCCAACCACCACTTCCTGGATAATGGGTAAGAAGCTCGGTGACAGTCTTTTGGAGAGGTATAAAAAAGAATCGCAGTGTTATCCCGAATCAATCGCAATGGTTTTATGGGGTACGTCCAATATGCGTACCAAGGGTGATGACATAGCGCAAATATTATATTTGTTGGGCGTGCGTCCTATCTGGAAGCCAGAAAATAAAAGAGTCATTGGGGTAGAACCCATTCCGCTTGAAGAACTGCAACGGCCTCGAATCGATGTCTGTATTCGCATTAGTGGTTTTTTTCGCGATGCCTTCCAAAATTTGGTTGAATTAATGGATAAAGCTATTCAGTTGGTAGCGGAATTGGATGAACCCGTAGAAATGAATTTTGTTCGCAAACATTATCTGGAATCACAGTCCAAAGAATTATTCCGCATTTTTGGTTCTGCTCCAGGAAGATATGGAACAGGCATTCTGGAGGCGATCAACGCAAAGAACTGGGAGAGCAAACAGGATCTCGCAGATATTTTTATGAATTGGAGCGGGTTTGCCTACACTCAAAACGATTATGGATTGGAGAAAAAGGAAGAGTTTAAAAAACAACTTTCTCAAATGGATATTGTCAGTCAAAACCAAGACAACAGAGAGCACGATATTTTCGATTCCGATGATTATCTGCAGTTCCACGGTGGTTTGATCAATGCTGTAAATCAGATCAAAATAGGACAAGGGAAACAGAAAGTAAAAGAGTATTTTGGAGATTCCTCGAATCCAACTGCGGTTAAAATAAAAAGCTTAAAAGAGGAAGTGAAACAAGTCTATCGCGCCCGGGTTGTGAATCCAAAATGGATTGATGCCATGAAACTGCATGGTTATAAAGGCGGACTTGAAATGGCTGCAACGGTCGACTATATGTTCGGCTACGATGCAACCACAGACGCCATTGAAGACCATATGTATGAAGGTGTGACAGAAAAATATTTATTGGATGAGGACACACAAAAATTTTTAAAAGAAAAAAACCCCTGGGCCATTCGAGCTATGGGCGAAAGACTTATGGAAGCTGCTAATCGAGGCCTCTGGCAGAACCCGGATCAGGATCAGTTAATGGAAATTGAATCTCTCGTTGCATCCATAGAAGGGGATATTGAAGAGAATCTTTAACCAGGTTTTGACAAAATTCATTATTATTTTCAGGAACACGAAAAAAATTGCAAAACAAATCTAAATCCCCTCCCGGCTTAATCATAGCTGGGACACATAGCTCCGTTGGAAAGTCGTCTTTGGCAATTGGGCTTATGCATCTTTTAAAAAGAAAGGGATATAAAGTCCAACCCTTTAAAGTGGGCCCAGACTATATAGACCCCGGCCACCATTTTCGCGCTTGTGGAACCCCCAGCTATAACCTCGATACGGCTATGACCACACCCAGATACACCAAGGCACTTTATACCGATGCGATGTATAAAAAGGATTTTGCGGTGGTCGAAGGGGTTATGGGGTTATTTGATGGAGCCTCGCCAAAATTGGATAAAGGTTCTACAGCACAAATTGCCAAACTGCTCGACCTTCCCATTATTTTGGTTTTTGATGCAAGATCTCTTGCCAGATCAGCTGCGGCTCTTGTTAAAGGTTACCTCAGTATGGATAAAAAACTGCGGTTTCTGGGGGTTATTGCAAACAATGTGAACAGTTTAAAACATGAAAAATATTTGAAGGATGCCATTGAGCATTACACTTCCGCAAAGTTACTTGCATGTCTTCCTTATAAACCAGACTTGAAAATTCCGAGCCGGCACCTGGGTCTCATTCAGGGGATTGAGGAGAAGGATAATATTTATAAAAATTGGGCAGACCAAATTGAAACTCATCTTGATTTAGGCAAGTTAAAGAAGGTGTTGAGTATTAAAAATTCAAGTACTGCTAGCATAAAAATGCCATTAAGATGGAAATCATCCAAAAACCAAAAACGTTTTACGGTGGGGATTGCAAAAGATAAGGCGTTTCAATTTTTTTATCAGGATACTCTGGAACTTTTTGAGCATCATGGGGGGAAGATTATATATTTTTCACCTCTAAAAGATAAAAACCTTCCCGATGCTGATTGGCTTTACTTTCCCGGCGGCTACCCTGAGTTAAATGCTAAAGCCTTAAGCAAAAATCAATCTATGCTAAAAGATATAAAGATGTGGAACCGATCCAATAAATTAATAGTCGCAGAATGCGGGGGATTGATGTATCTAGGCAAAAGTATAAAGGATGAAGAGGGTAATTCCCATAAAATGGCAGGTGTTTATAATTTTTCTACTACAATAAAAAATAAAAAATTGACCCTCAGTTATAGAGAGTTGAAGGCCTCAAAGAGTATTGAATTGGCAAAAAATTTGAAAGGCCATGAATTTCATTATTCCGACTTTGATAAGAATTTGGAAAAACCTCTCTGGAAAGAAGGAAATACAGGCAAATCTTTCAATAAAGCGGATGGATTCAGAAACTTGAACAGTTTTGCATTTTATACTCATATATACTGGGGAGAAAATCAGGCTTGGCTAAAGTTTTTGTTAAAAATTATTGAACAACAAAAGTTGATGAAAAAATAATGAGAAAATCATCGGGAGCAGATCCAAGAAAACGAAAAGGCCTGATTATTGTCCATACAGGTGAAGGTAAGGGTAAGTCGACTGCTGCATTTGGTCTGGCTATGCGAGCTGCTGGCAATAAAATGAATGTGTTTATTTTGCAATTTATGAAAGGTCAATGGAAAGCTGGAGAAAGAAAATCCATTGACAAGCTTGCACCTTATATAGAAATTGTTCCAATGGGTGATGGATTCACCTGGGATACCGAAAATATCGAACAGGATAAGGCAACAGCGCGAAAAGCTTTTGAGATAGTCAAAGAGAAACTAAATAGCGGTAAATACCAAATGGTAATTTTTGAAGAAATAAATTATGTCTTGGACTATAAGTTTCTTCCAGAAGATGAAGTGTTGGAGACGATAAAAAATAAACCAGAAATGACTCATGTTGTCTGCACGGGCCGGAATGCCTCAGAAAAACTAATTGAAATGGCAGATCTTGTTACTGAAATGAAAATGATAAAACATCCCTTTAAAGAACAGGGTATCCCTGCACAAAAGGGTATAGAATTTTAGTGGGCCTATGCTTTGAGCTTTTTATCCGCAGTCGGTTTTTTGACAATTCTACCTGTACCTGCATCGGCAAGAACATTCGATGAGAAGCAGGTAGTTTATTTCCCTTTGGTGGGGCTCCTCATTGGTGGAATGCTTTGGACGGTGGACTGGACTCTTTCACGCTTTGCCTATAATGAGATCAGAATTATTGGAGATGTTTTATTCCTTGCCATTATAACTGGAGCCTTTCATCTTGACGGGTTAGCGGATACCGCAGACGGTTTTTTTTCGCATCGCCCCAGAGAACGGATTCTGGAGATAATGAAAGACTCTCGGATTGGTGTAATGGGTGTTCTGGCTTTAGTTTTTTGCCTGTTGTTGAAAATTGCGGGAATTTCTGGGGTTCAATACCCGGCTTCTTCATTGTGGCTCATAATAATACCGGCACTTTCAAGATCTGCGCAGGTTTTGGGGTTAACTTTTATGGAGCATGTTAATTCCCAAAAAGCTTTAGCTAATAAATTTTATCAAAAGGGCAGTTGGTCTACACTGTTGTTTATTCCTGTACCATTAGCCATGGTTTTTTACATGGATTTGTTTTTGGGTGTTATTGGATTGGTTTTATTCTTTTTACTCATCTTCGGATTGTTTTATTTTTGCAAAAAAATGATCGGGGGAGTGACCGGAGACACCTTGGGGGCAACCACAGAAGTGGTAGAGGCTTGCTTTTTTATTTTTGCGGGTATAACAAGTTCCTTATTATAGTTTTGCAGTATATTTAAATTTACTTGAGAAAGTTCTATGTCTAATAAAACAACCTTGGTTACCGGAGGCAGTCGTAGTGGGAAAAGTCGGCATGCCTTGGAAATGTCTCAGAAATATAATAAAAAATACTTTCTAGCCACTGCCGAGCCTCTTGATGAAGAAATGCAGGAAAGAATTAACAGGCATCAGGCCGAAAGAGGACAGGACTGGGTCACCCTTGAAGAATCTTTGAATGTGACCGAGATCCTTGAAAAAAATACGAACCAATATGACGTTCTGATTTTAGATTGTGTAACCCTTTGGTTGAGTAACTTGATAATGAAGGGAGCCAACCGTGAAGCAATTTTATCAAAGTTGCACAACTTCATAGAGGAGTGTAAAAAATCTCAGGGCCATATTATTGTTATCACAAACGAGTTAGGGTCGGGAATTATCCCAATGGAAGCTTCTGTACGTGCATTCAGGGATGTGGCTGGAGAGGCAAACCAGATTCTTGCATCGGAATTTGATGAAGTGATCAATATGGTTTCAGGCATTCCCGTTGTCATCAAAAGTGTCGATTCTACCAACAACGACAAACTAAAACCTGAGAGTTCAGATCATGCGTTTTCATCGCAAAAAAAGCAGGGATTATACGAAGCCATCTATAAACGTCGTGATATTCGACACTTCAATTCCAAGAAAATTGATCCCGCTACGTTGGGGCGAGTGTTAGACGCAGCGCATCATGCTGGGTCGGTGGGCTATATGCAACCCTGGAACTTTGTGATTATAGACGATCCTCAAATCAAAAATAAAGTGGCAGAAAATTTTAAAAAGGCCAATGAGCAAGCTGCGCAAAAATTCAGTAATGAGCGTAAGGACCTATATAACTCTTTAAAGCTAGAGGGGATTGAGGATGCAGCAATAAATATCTGCGTAACTTGTGACCGAAACCGCTTTGGTCCAAATGTACTGGGAAGAAATACCGTTATCGATACGGATATTTTCAGTACTTGTTGCGCTGTTCAGAATTTATGGTTGGCGGCTCGTGCTGAAGGTTTGGCCGTAGGTTGGGTAAGTATTCTGTCCTATGACCAACTTAAAGACGACTTGGACATCCCCGACCATGTCCAGCCCGTGGCCTATTTATGTATTGGGCATACGGAGGCATTTTATAAAAAACCTATGCTTGAAACGAAAGGCTGGGCAAAACGTCTACCTGTAGAAAAGCTTATTTCCTATAACAAATGGGAGGGGCAGCCAGAAGATTTTAAAGTCCTATTTGAAGAATATCTCCCTGAATAAAATCCAAAAATATTTATGATTAAAAAAAGTAAGCCATCGTCCCTTAATTTATATCCCGAGCATGGAGGCGACCCTAAGGCGACAGCAAAAGCTGCGGGTATCGACTCAGAAAGAATTATTGACTTCAGCGCTAGTATTAATCCTCTGGGGCCCCCAGGTTGTGTAGCTCAATTATTGTTAGAAACACCCCATCTGATAAATGAATATCCCGATCCGCATTGCTCTTTAATTTTAAAACGTATATCCGAAACGACAGGAATTCCTCAAGACTGGATTAAGGTAAGCAATGGCTCTACAGAATTAATATACCTTCTACCGCAATTGCTACTTAAAGGGCAGGAGGTGGCGATTATCAATCCGTGTTTTTCCGAATATGAAAAATCATTTACGGCATTCGGTTTTGTCTCTCATTCAATAACATTAACTGCTACCAATGATTTCCAAACTAATGTCTCTCAGCTTTTTCCCGAGTTGGATATTATCAAACAGCTTGGGGCCGTTGTAATAGGTCACCCGGCCAGCCCTACCGGAAAGCTATATAGTGAATTTCTTCCCCAATTGCAGGATTATTGTGAAAAAAGGAATGTCATTTTAATTGTTGATGAAGCTTTTATTGATTTTTCTTCTACCGATAACTCAGCCTGGAATTTATTGGAAAGAAATTCAAACTTGATTCTGGTTCGATCATTGACTAAATTTTATTCCATTCCAGGACTTCGATTGGGTTATGGGGTATTGCATCCAGATAAACTTCTGCAAATAGCTAGCTTTCAATATCCCTGGTCGGTGAACGGTCTAGCTCAGGCAGTTGGAGTTGAGGTTTTATTAGACAAAACCTTTCAAGAGAAAACTCGACACTGGATAGCTAGCGAAAATGAATTTATGTTCAAAGCATTAAGCCCAGTATCTGAGATAGAAGTTTTCTCTTCTGATGTGAATTTTTTCTTGTTCAGGGTTCGTGACGATAATGCATCTGTTTCACATGATTTATATCAACATCTTTTATCTCATTTTCTTCTTATAAGGAATTGTGGGAATTTTAGGGGACTTGATGATAGCTTTTTTCGGGTTTCGTTAAGAGAGCGAAGCGAGAACCAAAAATTAGTGGATGCAATATCTGAGTTTTTCTTGTCCTGAAAGAGGGGCGTGTAGAAAATGAACTTGGCTGTTTAAAGCGCCTTCCTTTGTGGTCCAATTCTAGCTGGTTAGAATTGAAAACTTCTTAAAATTGCGGTATCACCTGTACCGCAATAAAAATGCCAACGATGATCATCAATGCAATGATGACGATAAGTTCGGTTTTATATCTTTTGGCGTTGGGAATTTCGGGTTCTTCTGGCATTTTAAAACCTGATATTATTTTGAAGTGTTGCTTAATATCTCTTCTTAAAAATTAACCTATCATAAATCGGAACTTTATAAAGATGCAAAATATAGACTTTGTATATTTTGATGTTTGGCGAAAAGATTTAAGTCGTATTTTAGAGGGATTCCAAGCCTGGCGATTCAATACCCGATTCTATTTTTTTAAAGTTTTTATATTTTTTGTGATTTTAAACGACTTGGCTTATTGGTTTGCAATGGCCACAGCCTTCCCTGAAATGCTTTCAGGAGATGACTTGGTACATTATTCAAAAATACAGGTGCCCGTTGCGATTTTAGGAGCTTTGTTTGATAGCTTGTCTTTGTATATAACCCTTTTGGTTGTTCGCAGTGCTCTGAACTCCCGGTCTAATTTCAGTTATATTTCCCACCTTAGTGTTGATGTTTTAATCGCAATTGCTGCAACTTTTTGGGTTTTATTTGTTTTTTCGATTTCCGCCTGGATCGTTAGCTTTGTGCCGACAGAAGAAATTATAGTAAGAAAGGAAGTGGTGGTTAAGAAACAAACTTTGTCAGACAGGGGTAAGCTTTATGAAGGTCGCGTTTCTGCTGCAATTAAAAATCCCACAGGGGAAGATGAGATGAAGAATATCTATTTTGGAATTGTGATGGGCTTTTCTGCAATAATTCCAACGGCAGTGCATATTTCTTGTGCTTTTTTTTCTCTACGTTTATTTTTATATCGAGAAAAGACATAGATTAAGGGTTTGTTGATCTCGGAATGCATATTTGAGAGAAGCCAAGTGCCAGAATAATGACACTTCAAAAATCTCTAAATCCACCCTTATTATCCTTCACCATTGATAAGCCAAAACGCTCTAAGCTACCATAAAATATACTGCTGTGGATATGGATGAACCGACTATACCTGCTGTGATGAACCGAAAAAAGACTTCTAGTACCATGACAAACTGATACGCCCCTAGATTTGTAGACACCTTGTAAGGTAAAAATGAATTACACAACAAGGAGTTTATGATGACAAAAGGGATACGTTATACAGTAGAGTTTAAGAAGGATGCTGTGTCTCAGGT
>Ga0233449_1002972_pt1 | contig 12801 bp, 18 predicted proteins | sample SI_124_October20_FD_183012 | JGI IMG/M metagenome (GOLD analysis project Ga0233449, IMG submission 183012) | Seawater microbial communities from Saanich Inlet, British Columbia, Canada - SI_124_October2016_200_MG | ecosystem: Environmental > Aquatic > Marine > Inlet | place: Canada: British... | reverse complement strand
ACATGACATTTACAATAGAGAATTTCCCTGATGCTAATAATCCTAAAACTAGTAGATTAGCAATTTTGTCTGCCATTGAAACATTGAGAAAATATTGCTCAAATGGTATTCAGATTGGTACCTAGCTTCTGTTACGTACAGTTACTTGATTTCCTGTTGTATGATTAACTCCAACTACTGCACCTGGTTGAGATGTAATTATCATTAAAGTTTCACAGGATAGACATAATGTGGATGGTACATAATCTGCATCTCTCTCAGAAGGACCAGTGGTAGCTAAAACTGCATCATCTTTGAGTTCTAAATTACCACAACTAGGACATTGTGATGGTTTTTGTGATGTGTGTTTTATTTGACTAACAAAATAATGAACCAATATGTGGAAACTACAAAATTCTTGTTCTTATCATTATCTTATTTTATCTCCAAAATAGTACTTGAATTCCTGTGAGTTATGGCAATTATTGCCACATTTGAGAGGATCTGAGAAAATTCTTGTCAACTTCCCATTCTTTAAATTCCAATAATTTGGAATTTTAACGAATATGCTCGTACAGCAATCCTCAGCGCTCAAAGAAGAGATTCTGAGACTCAAAAAAGAAAAAGATGTAGTAATTCTAGCTCACAATTATCAAATTCCTGAAGTTCAAGATGTTGCAGATTTTACCGGTGACTCTTTAGGATTATCTAGACAAGCAGCAACTGTTCCACAAAAAACAATTCTGTTTTGTGGTGTAAACTTTATGGCAGAAACTGCAGCAATAATTAGTCCTGAGAAAAGAGTATTGTTACCTGATTTAGAAGCTGGATGTTCTCTAGCTGATTCTATTACCATTGATGAATTAAAAAATTGGAAGAAACAACATCCAGATGCAATCGCTGTAGGATATGTAAACACAACTGCTGAAATTAAATCAGAACTTGATTACTGTTGTACCTCCTCCAATGCAGTAAATGTTGTAAAATCAATTCCTGCAGATAAAGAAATTTTATTTTTACCTGACATGTTTTTGGGTTCTTATGTTGCAAAAATGACTGGTAGAAAAAATATTCACATTTGGGCTGGTGAGTGCCATGTCCATGCAGGAATTACACCTGAAGATGTTACAAAAAAATTAAACTCTATGAGTGATACTGAACTAGTAATTCATCCTGAATGTGGTTGTACTACTCCATTCATGTATGATGTGGCTGATGGTAGTTTTGATAACAACAAAGTATCTATTTTATCTACTGAAGGAATGCTGAATCATGTATCCAAATCAAAATCAAAGAACTTTGTTGTTGCAACTGAAACTGGAATTTTATACAAAATGAGAAAAGATAATCCAGATAAAAAATTCATTGCAGCCTCAGAAAAAGCTGAATGTCAATACATGAAGATGATTACATTACAAAATGTACATGATGCATTAGTTAGAGAACAAAATGTAGTTACTGTTCCAAAAGAAATTGCTGATAAGGCACGAATCGCAATTGATAGAATGCTTGCAATTAGCTAAAACTGGTAATAATTTTGGTTGGATTATTTAGTAAAACTCCAAAGGATCCTAATTTACAAAATAATATTAAAAAGTTCAAAGAATTCAAAAAAATACTAAAGGCCAAAAAGTATCCAGAGGCTCTAAAGGCTGGTTTATTGTTACTAGAAACTGCTCCGCACCATCATGATACGCTATTTATGGTTGGCAGCATTTACTATATGAAAAACAAGTACAAGACTGCCCTATCATACCTTGACAAATCCCTTGAAATTGGTGAATACGATGTTGATGCATTACTACTCAAAGCATATTCTCATCAAAAACTAGGTGAAAACAAACAGGTAATTTCCTGCTGTAAAAAAATTATAGAAGTTGACCCAAAAAATAAATCAGTAAAACAACTTTTAGAGCAATTAGAATCCTAACATCTTAAATCATATCTAGATGAAATAAAAAAATTATCTAGAAAAATCCCATATCATACTTCGATGTTGTCAGTAATTTGGTAATCTCCAAACTTTAGTTTTCTAATACATTCTTTTAATGCGGGATTACTCAATGGTTTACCTGCTTCGTCTTCTAGACATGCTTGCTCAATTCCGGACATTACCATTAGTTCAGTAATTACTTGTCTTACACCAATGTATGATTTGATTTTTCTATTCTCATCATATGTTGGAGCAATTGAAGTCTTTACCCAATAGATGGTATCGTCTTTTGCTCTGTTACGGACATAGCCTTTGAATGTTTTACCTGCAGAGATTGTTTTCCATAATGCATCAAAGAGTCCTGGATCATGCCAATCGGATTTTAGAATTCGGTGGGACTGTCCCATTAATTCCTCAGCTGGGAATCGAGCTACATCCCGGAAATATTTGGTGGTATAGTTCATGTTTCCATCAGTATCAGTTGCAGAAACAATCACTGATGACTCAAAGGCATCAGTTAGTTCTGCTAGTCTCTTAGTAGCTGTTTGTGCTTCATCTAACACTTTAGCTTCTTGGTCTTTTGACACAACAATGCCTTCAAAGCTTTTGAGGTTTGTTTGAGCTATTGAAAGAATTTCTTCTCCTGCTGCTGTTGCCTCTTCAGTACCAGATGATACTTCTTCAGTTGCAGCTGATATTTCTTGCATTTGTGAAACAACTTCAGTAATTGATGAGGTAATGTTTTCAATTGACTTTAGAATACCTGTCACCATATCATGACTCTCTTGCACTAGACCATTTCCTTTCTCAATTGATTCAGTTGTTTTATTTGATGAATCTTTTAGAGATGTAATTAATTCTGAAATATCTTCAGCACCTTTCTTTGAATTTTCTGCCAGTCTTCTTACCTCATCAGCAACCACTGCAAATCCTCTTCCTACGTCCCCCGCTCTTGCTGCTTCAATTGCTGCATTTAGTGCCAGTAGGTTTGTTTGCTCGGCAATTTGTGTGATGAATCCTGTCATGTTATCGACTTTGACTAGCTCATTTGCTAATGTCTTAACATCATTGGCAGATTCTGAAACAATAATTTTCATGTTGTCCATTTTTTCCATACCTTTTTCTGCATCAACGCTGATTTGTTTTGTGATTTGTTCTGATTGATTCATCATTTCCATAGTTTTTGATGAATTTGTTGCAACTCCTTCAATTGCAGTAGCAATTGATTGAATAGATGAAGCAACCTCTTCAATTCCACTTGTCTGTGTTTTTGTTGCAGCTTCTAATTCTTTAACAGTTGATGATAATTGATCTGATACAGCAATTGCCTCATCAAATGAATTTAGCACCTGTGTTGTTAGTGGAACATCTGATTTTTCTTTTGAAGAATTACTTGTTGTTTGGATTGTCATGACTAATTCATGACTCCTTTTTGAATTTTTGAAATTTTATTGAACATGATAGAATATTGTAATTTTTATTTTTAATTATTAACATGAATAATTAAAACAAACAGCAAAAAACTCAGTCTACAATGCATTGCAATGTCTTGCAAAATTAGAAATCCCTGTTGGGAATAATCTTGTTGTATTACATGAAATAAAATCTATGCCTAAAACGGGGGTTTGGCTATCTATTGAGATTATAATATGACTGAATCATTATTTCTTACATGAGAAAAATCATTCTTTTCATAGCATCAAGCTTGGATGGTTACATTGCAAGAGAGAATGGTGATATTGATTGGCTCCCAGAAACTGGTTCATCTGGATATGATGATTTTATCAAATCTGTGGATACTGTGGTGATGGGTAAAAAAACATACGACCAAGTTCTGACATTTGGAGGTTATCCTTACAAAGATAAGAAATCTTATGTCTTTACTAGAAACAAAAATCTCACTAAAGATGAGGATATTGAGTTTGTACTGGATGCTGAAAAATTAATGAAAACTATTACTCCTGGTCCGGGAAAAAATATTTGGTTAATTGGTGGATCTGAAATAATTTCTACCTTTGTGAATCTTGATTTTGTTGATGAATTGATATTGTCTCTGATTCCTGTTGTACTTGGCAAGGGAATTCCGTTATTCAAAAAATTAGAAAAGGAACTGAAACTGGAATTGATAACAACAACTGATTATGAGAAACTAGTTGAGTTACACTATAAAATTTTGAAATAGATCACAATTCGGTTCATTTTAGCCATATTTCGTACTTTCAAATCTCTTAGATTGTACGCTGACTAAATTAGATGAATGATTATTTACTATTTTCGCCTTCAATTTTCCCTTTGATAAACGCCAAGTCATATGTTCGAAGTAGTACTTCCTCACCATCTTGTGGATGAGTTTGTAGGCGTTTTGCCATATTTCTGAGAATTTCTTCTTTTGATGGAACTTCTGATTCACTCATTTTAATTCTGAAATTCTTTAGATAATTATAATTTTTTCTAATCTATAATGAATGAATTATCTTTGTATGTTGAAACTATACGAAAAGTTGCACCAGCTGTTTTTTCTTTATGATTCATTGTGTAATAGTTTAGCAAAACAGATTCTTTACCTGAGATTGAACAGTTCTCCTCGTGTTTTTCAATGTAACATAAATCAGGACTAATCAAATAAGTCTGATCGGGACCAACAATTTTTAAAAAATCCCTGTAGAGTGCTTTACTGAGCATTTGATTTGGAGTTTGCAAATTACCATTATGTTCAATGTGTCGTTTTATTTCCTCATTTACAGGAAGATGAGATAGCGCAAAATATTTTGTAGTTTTATTACATAATGGGCAGATAATTTTGAGATTCATCTTGTCTTTTAGCTTTGGATTTTTTTTAGAACCAAATAGTTTCATAATTTTTCTTGGATTTTATGTGGTAAAAGCTTATGATTTTCCTCTTTTTATGTTTGAAATGAATTACAAACAATTTCTTTTATCATAATTTATCGTTCTATTAGTTAGACAACCTTTGTTTGTCTTGACTCTTTTCTAGGGTGTCAAGCGTTCATTGTTGTATTTCATTAGGGTTGGGCGTCGTTTCCCAACTCGCTTTTTTATTCATTTTTTCAACAAGCTTAAGTTCATAGAAAATTTTACCATTGTATTGAATAAACGACGAATGGGGATGGTTTTGATAATTGCTTCAGCCATCAATGGAATTATTACTCTAAGCTTTAATGGCTTACCTCTGGAGATAATGATGCCACTTTTAGCAATTAGTGGTGTTGGTTTTATCACTGGTATTGTCATGCTAAATTACAAGGCAAAACACTCCAAACGCGATAAAGGTAATTTCAAAAGAACAAACACCAAATCTTGGGATACCTGATATTATAATTGAAAAACTCGTGTTAAAGGAGAGAATGACGTCTCGACGCTCTTTTCTCTCACTTACACTAATGTATCATAACAAAATTTGTATTTAAATTCGTATTGATTCTATTATAACCTAAATCTCTAAACTGACATCAATTCCCTTCACAGAATTGGTAATACTTCCAACTGAGATGATATCTACACCTGTTTTCCCATAGTTTGTAATATTTTTTGCACTAATTCCACCTGATGCTTCAAGAAGTACTTTATTTCGTAGTTTTTGATTTTTCAGTGTTAGGATGGCTTTTTTGATTTGAGCTGGAGTAAAATTATCAAGCATTACAATTGTTGCACCACTTTTTGCAGCAAGTAATAGGTCTGGAATGTTTTCTACTTCAACTTCAAACTTTTTGTGTTTTGATTTGGCTTTTTTAATTAAAGATTCTAGTGAATCATGTATTGCAATGTGATTATCTTTGATCATTACCATCTCATCTAATCTCAATCTGTGCTTTTTTCCTCCTCCAATCTCTACTGCTTCTTTGTCAAAGTATCTCAAACCCGGGGCAGTCTTTCTTGTGGCGTATAGTTTTGTTTTACTAGGAATTTTTTTTACAAGAAAACTAGTTTGAGTTGCAATTCCACTCATTCTAGTTAGTAGATTCAAAGCTGTCCTCTCACAGGTTAGAATTTTACCTGCATCCCCTGTTATTGTCATTATAACACCATTTGGTTTTATCTTGGAACCATCTTTTTTGAGAATTTTAACTGCGCATCCCTTTAGCTTGAAAATCTCTTTTGCATGTGTAGCCCCAGCTACAATAGCATCTTCTCTTGAAATAATTTTTGCAGTAATTTTTTTCTTTGATAGTAAAGCACTAGTAATATCACCTTTACCAATATCTTCTGCAAGAAACGATTGCAATTGTTTTTTTGAATTAAATGACAATGTTATGGTACAATACTAGTGTGATTTTAAGGATTTTGAAATTATACTACTTTGATTGCATACTTGCCTTTTTTAGTAATGCCTAGTGTTTTTGAGATTTCAGAATTAGTTGGGTCAACTACTAGAACTACACCATTCCAATCAGGAGTTAAATCAGATGATTTACAAATTGGACAAACTTTACCGGTTGTTACACTTTTGCATTTTCTGCATGCCATTTCTCGTGCCATTTTATGAGGCCTCTACTTTAGCTTCTTTGGCAGGTTTCTCATCGCCGCCTTCAGCTTTTTTGATTTCTTCTGCAATCCAATCATCAGCACCTAAGAATGGTTGTCTACATGTGATACCAATCTTGCCCATTGCTGCAGCTTTTCCTAATGATACTGCAGTAATTCTTGCACGAAGTGTGGAGCCAACTTTAAGAGTTCGTCCACTTTGATTAGCTAAAATCATTCCAGACTTTACATCACTTTTGAGATAGTCATCCATGACTTGTGATAAGTGAAGTAATGCATCAGTTGGTCCGATTCTTACAAATGCACCAAAGTCTGTAATGTCTACAATTTCTCCTTGAACAATTTCTTGGAGTTTTGGATAAAATGTTAATGCTTCAAATTGTACTTTGTGGAATGTTCCGCCATCGCCTGCAATCATTTTTCCCATTTCGTCGACTTTGGCATCTAAAATCATAATGATGTAACCTAATTCTGCATTAATCATACTCTCGTACTTTTCTTTGAGGATGTTTGTTGCAGCCTTTTTGAGTGTGGTTCCAAACAAGCTTGGAGGAATCCTAACAACATCAACTAGGGTAGATATAGAAAACACTGTGATTTTTCTCGGATTTGAATTTATGAATGTTTAGATGATTTAGGCATGTATTTTCAAAAATTTACTAATTTTTCTCAAAAATATCAATTTTTTTAGTTTGCTGAATTATCTTTAAATAAAGTAAATTGATTTTTTGACGCTATGGTTGGAATCGATCAGGTATTAGAAAAACTCAGTACAGTCATTGATCCTGATTTGAAAAAAGATATCGTATCAATGGGTATGATTAAAGATTTAGAATTAAACGATGGAAATTTGAATTTCACTTTAGAATTAACTACTCCTGCATGTCCATTTAATGTTGAGATTGAAGATGATGTTCGAGCAGCAATTGCAACTCTAACTGACTTGAAGAATTTTGAATTAAAAGTAACTGCCAAAGTAATGGAGGGACGTTCATTGGACGATGACACTGGAATGAAAACTGTCAAAAACATTATTGGAGTTGCAAGTGGTAAAGGTGGCGTAGGAAAATCTACAGTCTCTTTGAATTTAGCTTTAGCATTACAGCAATCAGGTGCCAAAGTTGGATTACTTGATGCAGATATTTACGGTCCTAGTATTCCCTTAATGCTTGGAATGAAAGATGGTTCCATGCAAGTTGAAGAAAATAAACTTCAACCAGCAGATTCACATGGACTCAAAGTTGTATCATTTGGATTCTTTGCAGACCAATCAAACCAAGCAGCAATTTATCGTGGACCTATAATTTCTGGAATCCTAAAACAATTTTTGGTAGATACTGATTGGACTGATTTAGATTATCTTATAGTTGATTTACCTCCTGGAACTGGAGATATTCCATTGACACTAGCCCAAACAATTCCAATTACAGGAATTCTTGTAATCACAACACCGCAAGATGTTGCAAGTCATGTTGCAGTAAAAGCAGTATCAATGTTTGAGAAACTAAATGTTCCAATCCTTGGAGTAGTAGAAAACATGAGTCACTTTATCTGTCCTAATTGTGATGACAAACATTACATCTTTGGTGAGGGTGGTGGATTAAAAATTAGTGAGCAATTTAAGATACCATTCTTAGGTGAGATTCCATTAAACTCAGGAATTATGGCTGGCTCTGATTTGGGTAAACCAATTATGATTTCAAGTGTTGATTCCCCAAGTGCAGAAGCTTTCCGAATTAGTGCAAAGAACATTGCAGCACAATGCAGTATTCAAGCAGCAAAACTACAAGAAGAGATGGCAGCAGAACCTGCTGAAGAAACCGCTGAAACTCCTGAAAGTACAACTCAGAACTGATTTTTTTGAAATTACCTGATTCAAAACGTGATTCATTCAAGAATCCTCTTGGTATATTACTACCGGAATCACAAGCTGACAAAGCTGGTATAGAACAATATTTGCAAGATGACTCGTACATTATCACCGTAGGGGATAGAACCACTGAGAAGCTGGTTAATTTTGGAATCATTCCTTCACTGCAAATCATTGATGGTATAGAGAAAAGAGAGAAACGAGAATCCATACTATCTGATGTTACTAATTACTTTGAGGCTGCTAATCCTCCAGGCGAAATTACTCTTCCTGCCATTGGAATAATAAAAAAAGCATTTTCCATGTTACCACCTGCACGGATTATGGTGGATGGTGAGGAGGACTTGCTTGTAATTCCTGTCTGTATACATGCACCAGAGAATTCTGTGGTAATGTATGGGCAACCAAATGAGGGTTTGGTAATAGTAACAGTAACTACTGAAATTAGAAATAAAGCACAAAAACTACTTGATTTAATGGAATGATTAAGGAATGATGAGACGGTGGCTGTATGATTGATGATTACCCCACTAAACTTCTGACCCTACTTCATAATTTTAAATAATTTTCATGGAGCATGATGTTTGTACGTGAGCCAACTTTCACTACACATCTCTTGGTCTGTAATCCATTTTGGATTTTAATCTTGATTATTTTTGGTAAAGTGAAAATTTCATCAAATATTATCTCCAAGCATATTTCCAGTTAATCCAAGCTTGCAACCATCCTCAGTAGCAATGAATTCATTTACAAAAAATGATTCGCCACCTAACGCTGCAGCTTTGAGGGACTTTAGAAAACCTCCTTTTCTCATCCTAGTTTCAGTAATGATATTACCTTGCATGAAAACCATGGCAGCAGCTTCTGCAACTATTTTCTCTCCTTGGTTTAATGTAAATTCGATTAATCCCATTGGGTTTTTTACAATATCGTATTCCAATGATTGAAACTATGATCATAACATCTTAAGCATTACGACAATACGGCATATTTTTGTGAATGAATTTAGAATTTGAGACCGTGTTTTTTTTGAACTGCTTTGATAGTAGATAATTCTGCAGAAGAAAGTTCTACTTTTAATGGTAATTTTGGTGCAATGCCGAATTTTACCATTGTATCACGATATTTTTTATAAAATACTTCAAGCTCAGCTAGTAGAGTCTCATAGTGTACTTGGAATTTTTTTGATTCTGAAACCATGTTGTTATTTTTGAGGGTTTTTGCTTTTTGTTGTACTATTCTCATTGATTTGTCTCGAACTCTATACTCACCTACAATTCTTATCTCAAGTACATCATCCATTAGAATTACCTAAGATGTTATTTCGATAATAATTATTAATTTCATCTAGTTCACCTGAATGATTCCTTGCTGAGCTAAATATTGAATTCCTTTAATAAAATCTGAATCAGTAATTAATCCCTCACTCCACCAGTTGGCATTAGTTCGAATCCATTGAGGAATTTCTTGGGCAGGATCAGCTTGAATCCCGCTAGTATTATCAACTTGAATAATTTTTTGTTGCGCCAAATATTGCACACCCATTACAAAATCTCTATCGCCAATTACTCCCTCGCCCCACCATTTTGCATTATTTTTAATCCATGCAGGAATGGCAATGCTTTCTTTTGGAGCAAAATTACTTCCAGTCCCTTCAGTTACAGTAAATGTGAGTGTTTCACTATCGTATCCCATGTATGTTGCATCAATTGTGTACACTCCAGTTTGAATTTCAGAATCTACTCTCATCTGAACTGAAAATTGTCCATTACCTACTGCCAAAACTTTACGCTCCTCATCATGTCCATCAGGAAATACTATAGTAAACAAAATATTTTGTCCCTTTGCAAAAGCTTCTTCTGAAACCTTTCCACTAATTGTTACAAAATCAACATTACCTGGAATTTTTGCATATTCTGATGATGATGTAAAAAATGAGTCAAATCCTCCTAGTTTTTTTTCTTTAAAGCTTGGAACCTTTTGTAATGTGAATTTTTTAGCATCTCCGAATCCCGAATAATCATAGATTTCTTTTACCTTATCAAGATCTAAGCTTCGAATTTTATTTTTAGTTTCATCATAATGTACTGATAACGTCATTACAGATGGACTAGCATACGGATCTGAACTCCATTCATAATTTTCGTTTGGATCGTCTGATTCATAGTGTTCTAATCCTAACGCATGACCGAATTCATGAGTTGCAATATTTCCAATAGCTTTTGAACGCGTGAAATCTTCTTTGTAACACCATTCTTGATATCGAATATACCCTTCAGTCCATGTTCTACATACTTCTAAATCAGTATACACTATTCGAATCTGACTTTTTCCATTCTCAAACCAATGTACACCAGCATATGCAGCTCCAGGTGCACCTGCATCAAATTTTATTTCCACATCACAATCAGTATTATCAAAAATTATTTGTAAATCAAGTGGTACTTTTTGAATTTCTATAGTCCATTTGTCTTTGTCACGATATTCAGTTGAATGTAATTCATGCTGCCAATCTTTTACTCCTAATTCAGTTTCAGAAACCCATAACCCTTTGATAATCTCAGTAGCTTTTGGTTCATCAGGTTCGTAAATACAAACAAGTGGTTGATTGTAGAATCTGTTATCTAAAATCTCATAACTTGTTTTTGCAAATGATGGTGATACATTTGAAATTATTACAATTGAACAAATTACTAGTATTGCGATGATTATTAGAAATTTCATTCTTCTTTATCTGATTTTTCAACTTTATCTTTTAAATCTTGAATTCCACTAGCAGTTATTTTTCTTGCCTTGTTGTTTCTAATTTGTCTAATAATTGATGCAAGAATTAAGAAAACAATTCCTGCACTAAATATGATTATGGTAATTGACCATAAGCCAGTATAAGGTAAATCCATTGAAATATCTGATGATAACATGGGTAAGAAAATCATTTGTAAAATACCTGCCACAATCAACAAAGTTCCTACTATGGCTAATGATTTCAATAATATTTTTTCAATTATGTAAACTTAAGAGTTTAGAATCTAACCTTTACTATCCAGATAATCAAAGTAACAAGAAAAAGAAACTACAAAGATATAAAATGACGATAGGGAAAAAATGAATAGAAATGACAAAGAAATTACCTCGTGGACATAATCTTGGTGGTAGCACTAAACAGAAAAGACGCAAAGAGCATAAACAAGAATCTGACAAAAACTAAGTATAAAATCTATTTTCTACCTCAAGTCAAACCAATTCTATTCTATTTACACAAGATCTTGACTTGCGAGGATAAACACAAATCTCTACACCAATACATGTGAAGCTAGACGCAGACCTAGAATTGCAAATATTAGAAAAAGTTGGAATCTACTCGAATAGATTCTCAATAGAAGAACCAAAAATACTACTAACTACAAAAGCAGTGTTAGATTCTCCAAAAGAGCAAACTGAAGGAAGAAGGACTTCTGCCTACAAGTATTACGGAGTATGCTACTATCAACATAATCTAGTATTCATTAATGTAAGAAAAACCCCTGATGAGAAAGTACTTGAAAACACCATAGTCCATGAACTACTTCATCTGAGATTCCCCTACTTAGCTCATGGAAAGAGATTCAACAAGCTAGTCCGCCAAGGACTTAGAGGAAAAACATTCCCACCATACAAACCAAGATCAAAATCAAGCGGTATTTGATTTATATTTCCCAGTCAAAGCCAAGCCAAGTATAGACATGCAATTCGCAGAAATTCTTCCATTTATCGCAGGAATTGCATCATTTTTGGTAGCTGGAGGATTAGTTTTATGGATTACAAAACAACCTGCAGGCACAAAAGAGATGATGGATATCTCAAATGCAGTCAAAGAAGGAGCAGCAGCATTTCTCAAAAGAGAGATGATGATTATTGTCCCTGTAGCAATAGCACTAACTATTATCATTGGATTATTCTTAAACGTCTCAAATGGAATAGCATTTGCAGTAGGTGCAGCATTATCTGCAGTAGCAGGAATTATCTCATTAAAAATTACAGTAAAAGCAGCAGTTAGGGCTGCAAATCTCAGTGGTGAAGGATTAGGAAAGACCTTTGCTATGGCATTTAGAGGTGGAGCAACAGTTGGCCTTGCAGTTCCTGCAATGGCATTACTTGCAATCACCGGATTATATTTGATTTACCCAGACCCAATCACCATTGCTGGTGTAGGAATTGGGGCTAGTCTTATTGCATTATTCATTAGAATTGGTGGCGGTATCTTTACAAAAGCTGCTGACATGGGAGCAGACCTTGTAGGTAAAGTTGAAGTCAACATTCCAGAAGATGATCCTAGAAACCCAGCTACAATTGCTGACAACGTCGGAGACAATGTCGGGGACGCAGCAGGAATGGGTTCTGATGTTTATGAATCATATATTGTAACTATCTTAGCAGCATTTCTAATTGCAGCATTAATTGGCGCACCAAACTTTTTCTTGTACCCAATACTCATTGGTTCAGCAGGAATGATTGCATCAATTGTTGGTGTAGTGAT
>Ga0233449_1002969_pt1 | contig 12813 bp, 10 predicted proteins | sample SI_124_October20_FD_183012 | JGI IMG/M metagenome (GOLD analysis project Ga0233449, IMG submission 183012) | Seawater microbial communities from Saanich Inlet, British Columbia, Canada - SI_124_October2016_200_MG | ecosystem: Environmental > Aquatic > Marine > Inlet | place: Canada: British... | reverse complement strand
TTCATCGTCTTTAGGGCTGCTACGCCGAGAAGAATGGAAAAAACAACCACCGAAATGATCGATAATGGTCCGGCAGCACCGGCCATGCTGGAAAATACATTTCTTGGAATAAACTGTACAATCATTGAAGCGACACTTAAGTCCGATACGCTTCCCACTCTGCCTTGAAGGGCAATGGCACGGGCCGCTTCACGGTCACCGGCAACCATACCTTCTGCCGTAAGGTTGAATAAATCGGTTACCCCTATTGCAACAAGTGACGCTATCATGGTCGTAAAGACCAAAACGCCTATTACTGAGCTACCAATTTTACCAAGTGAGGCTACTTCATCAATTTTAACAACGGCCGCGACCATTGAAATCATAATAAGCGGCATGATGATCATATAAAGAAGGCGGATATAGCCGTTGGCGACCACATTGGTCCATTCAAGCGTCCCATTAATGGCATCGCTTCCCACTCCATATAAAACCTGAAGAGCAAAACCAAAGGCTACACCTGCGATTAAGCCCATAAATACTTTTCTCGAAAGCTTCATGTCCTGCTTGCTGAATTTCGCAAGCAAAGCCAAAAGCCCGACAAAAACGGCTAAATTTAATATTACTGTTAATGACATAACGTTATTCCCTTTAAATAAGTGGTGCTAATCCCCAACACCACATTTCCCCTATTGTAAATTTATTAATATTTTTTTATTCGTGAAGGGCGAAGCTTAGCTTAATAGAGTGAGGTTAGTCAAATAGTTGTTATGATGTAGCATGCTGTTTACAATTTATGACGGTGCAGTATAGTCGGTAAAGCACTCTAAATATAAAAACAAAGTGGAGGAAGAATTGAAAAAAATAATTAACCTGATTACGGGACTGCTTGTTACAATATTGATAAGCCCTGCTTCGGCCCAGGATTATTCGAAATATAGCGAAGATGCCTTAAAGAAAATTCTAAAAGAAATTGCTGTTGTTGAATCAAAGGTCCTTATGCCTATGCGCGACGGTATTGGCCTTTCGTCTGATATTTACCGTCCTAAAGATGCTGAGGGTACTGTGCCAACAATTTTTGTCCGCACGCCTTATAATATGAACACGCTTCGTGGCACCACACTCAGAAATACCGTGGAAGCCGTCAGTCGTGGTTATGCCTATGTGTTACAAAATGAACGTGGGCGTTATTTCTCCGAAGGTAAGTTTGAAATTCTTGGCTACCCGCGCACCGACGGATATGATGCCCTTGACTGGATTTCCGGACAAAGCTGGTCAAATAGTAAAGTTGGCACCATCGGTTGCTCCTCTACTGCGGAATGGCAACACGGCCTTGCCGCTATGGACCATCCGGCCCATGCTGCTATGATCCCGCAGGCTTCCGGCGCTGGCATTGGTCGCGTTGGTGACTTTTGGGAACATGGCAACTGGTACACCGGTGGCGTACAGCGCATTCTCTTCTTTATATGGCTTTACGGTGTTGATAATCCGCTTCGTGCTGAAATCCCCGCAGGCTTAACACCGGAAATGAGAACCCGCATCAGTCAATATAATGACCTATCAACCAACAAACCTTCTATTGATTGGGAAACACAAATTTCTCACCTTCCAATTCAAGACCTGTTAACAAGCATGGGCGAGCCTGAAGGAACATTTGAAGAATTTGTTTCGCGCACTCCGGCTTCACCAGGCTGGTTTGAAGGCGGCCTTTATCATGATAACGAGCCATGGGGCGTACCCGGGCTTTGGTTTAATTCATGGTATGACGTATCCATCGGCCCGAACATGACGCTGTTTAATCATGCTCGCGCTAATGGCGTGGACGCGGAAGTTCGTGACAACCAATATGTTGTTGCTGCGCCTAACCCGCATTGTCGCTTCGCTAGCCTCGGTCCTGACTTTGTTGTTGGTGAACGTAATATTGGTGATACGAGCTTTGACGTAAATGGCTTGGTATATGACTGGTTTGATAAATGGCTTAAGGGCGACGAAGACGCCATGGACCCTGAAACACCACATGTACAATATTACACAATGGGCTCAAACATATGGCAAGGCGATGATCAATGGCCCCCAGTTGCTGCTGAACAAGTTAAGATGTATCTGACATCAGACGGAAATGCCAACAGCCTTTATGGTGACGGTAAGCTCAGCTTTAATGCCCCGAGCGGTAACGGATCAGACAGCTATGATTATGATCCGATGATCCCGGTTAAAACCATTGGTGGCGGTGACTGCTGTAATGGCGGCATTGTAACCGCTGGTGCCTTTGATCAACGAACCATTGAAGCAAGACAGGACGTTCTTGTTTATACCAGTGATCCGCTTGACGAGCCGATTGAAGTCACCGGCTTTGTTGATGCTATTCTTCACGTCTCATCGGACGCAAAAGATACCGACTTTGCTGTGAAGCTTGTTGATGTAGCCCCTGACGGTACGGCTTATATCATTGATGATACGATCTTTCGCGCCCGCTACCGCGAAGGATACGACAAAAAGGTTCTGATGGAAAAAGGTGAAATATATGAAATTGATATGACACCAATGACCACCAGCATCAGCTTTGAAAAAGGCCACCGCATCCGCGTTGAAGTAACCTCTTCAAACTTCCCGAAGTTTGCAAGAAACCTCAATACTGGCGGCAATAACTATGATGAAAGCGAAGGCGTTATTGCTCATAACACCGTCCATCTTTCAGCAGAACATCCGTCTTATGTTGTTCTACCGATCGTGAGATAATTCAATATAATATAAGCCCGCTGAAAAACTATTTTTGGCGGGCTTTTTTATTCAGAATTTCGCCGACTGGACGTCATGATATATTTTTTTACCCAGCTTAACCCACCATCATATGAGTGATAAACGTGTTTGCGAAAGCCGTCCTTGGTGACATCACGGTCCACGGCTTTAATATCAAACTCTTCCTCACCGCTATAACCGCCAGGAACGATTGTGGTCATTTCACCGTCAAGTCGGTAGGCGTCAAATTTGTGCCACCGCTGCGCTTTTGAATTTAAAAACATTATCTGCCACTTATTCTCAGCCACATTATAGCTTCTTATATCCGTTGAAAAAAAACCATTATCCATTGTAAATTCGCTTTGAAAACTGCGACCGTCACTATGGTAATATGCTGTAACATAGGCAACATTTTCTAATTCTTTAAAATTACCGCGCTCATCACTCGCTTGCATATGTACCACCCAGTCCCCGCGCATATATTCAAATTGCGAAAGTTCCTCGATATCGGTAGCCGCTGCGCCATACTCTTTTTGATCGCCATAAGCCGTGCTTGAGCACAAAATAGAAAGTAGAATAATAAATAGTTTCATTTCCAATCCTTTTATAAACTGGTTTAATTCGCCAGTTGCTTTTCAAGTTCAGCAATCTTGTCCTGTAAAGCTTGAGTAGTCATCATTACCTCCGCCTCAGTATATCTTGGTGTGATATGCTGTGGACAATTCCAATCGAAGGCTTCGATTTTAATAATTAATCCGCGTTCCACCCGTGCACGATAATCGGCTACAGTGAGTTTTTCAAGAATATCCGTCTCTGCCGCATCCACAACCGCTACTCGGCCAAGCATCTTTAAACGTCTTTTGTTTTTATAATCCATAAAAAATAACGAAACACGGTCGTCTTTATTGAAGTTTCCCACGCTGATATATTGTTTGTTACCACGGAAATCGGCAAAGCCGATGGTCTGCGCATCAATTATTTTGATAAAACCCTGTGGCCCGCCGCGGTGCTGAACATAAGGCCAGCCGGTCTCACTAACAGATGCCATATAAAAGCTGTCGCGCATCATAATAAATTCGGCTTCTTTCTCGCTCATAACATTATTATAATCCTCGCCTTGTTCCATCTTGGCATAACTATTCCGGCTGCCTTCAGTTTCTTGAATGCTTTTTACGCTACCGGTAAACATTAGTTCTGCATATTTATGGGCCATTTCACTTTCCTTTAGTTGGTGCCGTTCAGGCTTGTCACCCGAACGGCTATTGGTTTTATAATTATGCGGCTTTTAACAGCTCTATTTTTGGAAAATCAATTTCCACCTGCACAGCTTTGCCAATTAAATTGGTTAAAATATTCATTCCTACATGGGTGATGATCTCAACGATTTCTGCGTCGCTATAACCCGCGGCACGAACGGCTTCAAATTCAGCCTGGGTAAGATCACCCTTATGCTCATTTAAGTTGCGAGCAAATTCTACCGCTGCCGCCGCTCTTGCGTCTTGCGAAGATCCGGCTCTATTGCTTTCTATTTCACTTGTCGTAAGCCCTGCTTTGCGACCAATTGCCGTATGGGCGGCAACACAATATTCACAGGCGTTTTCTTCGGCAATGACGAGCGCAATACGCTCACGTGTCTGTGGATCAAGCGCGCCGCCTGCTGCAATTTCATGAAGCCCTAAAAAAGCTTTCAGTGCATCAGGCGATTGTGCCAGCACGCCAAGGAAGTTTGGGACCATGCCCATTTGGCCCTCAATAGCGTTCAATAAATTTTTCTGGTCCAAATTTGCCGTTTCTGGTGTCACGGTGTTAATTCTGCTCATAATGATATCTTTCTAAATTAATGATTAAATTGCTAATCGGACAATTTGTCCGGTTGATCAATAAATAATCTATTTCATTAAATGACTGAATATGTATAATATTGAATATATAATTTCATTTTATGGAATAATTAATGGACCGCTTTCGATCAATAGAAACATTTATCAAAGTAGCAGAGTGCGAGGGTTTTGCTGAAGCGGCCCGTATGCTAACCATGTCTCCCCCCGCAGTCACCAGGGCCATTGCCCAACTTGAAGAGCATCTTGGCACACGTCTTTTTATTAGAACGACCAGATCGGTGCGCTTAACCAAAAGCGGTTTAAACTTCTATCAGGATAGCAAACGGGTTTTACAAGATCTCTCCGAAGCCGAAGCGGCGGCCACTGGCACTCACACAACACCACAAGGAAATTTATGCATTACGGCGCCGGCTTTGTTTGGGCGAACTTATGTGTCACCTATTATTGGTGAATATGCGGACATGTACCCGCTCGTTACCTGCCACGGAATGTTTGTGGACCGGATTGTCAACTTAATGGATGAAGGCATTGATGTTGCCATCCGCATCGGCGAACTCCCTGATAGCTCCCTTACCGCGACCCGGGTTGGTTCAGTCAGGCGGGTTTTCTTTGCTTCACCGGATTATATTAAAAAAAATGGCATGCCCTCGCATCCCAAAGAATTAACGGATCATAAATTAATCAAATCCATGGCGCTCGGTGCGGCAAACGAATGGCCCTATAGGGAAGACAGTAAAATTAAAAATATAAAAGTAAATTCGCAGATTAAAATGAATACGAACGATGCCGTAATTGAACTTGCTTTAAAGGGATGGGGGATTTCCAATCTTTTATCATATCAGGTTGCCCCTTATCTCGCCAAGAACCAGTTAAAAATAATATTAAGCTCGTTTGAACTACCTGCTGTACCAGTTCATATTATTCATCAGGAAGGGCGTATTGTATCTGCCAGAGTACGATCCTTCGTTGATTATATGGCCCAGCGACTGCGCGCCAATCCTGATCTCAATTAATTTATTATATTAGAATAGCTCTAGACAAATGTATTTGAGCAGAATAAAGTTCACTCATAAAAAAAACAGGGTCTCAGGTAAAATAGTAACTTAATATCATGAGGCATTCTATGCATGTAGATACCACTAAACAATTTTCAGAAATTGCAGTCGTAAAAATTAATTATTTCAGAAGAAACCCGGTTGGCTTTCTGCTTTCGACCATGATGGCGGGCGCTTATGTGGGCATTGGTATTATGCTGATCCTTACTCTGGGCAACGAAGCTGAAGCGGTTTCACAGAAATTGATCATGGGCTGCTTCTTCGGCATTACGCTGACCCTGATCGTCTTTGCCGGAGCCGAGCTTTTTTCCGGCCACATCATGTATATGACTTTCGGCTTTTTCTATAAGAAAGTATCCTTTTTCACAGTCGTTAAAGACTGGATTATCTGCTGGTACGGCAACTTATTCGGCGCCGTCCTGCTTTCCTGTTTATTTGTTCTTGGTGGTGGTAGCGGTTTTCTGGGTGACAGCACGGCCCTCGTTCACACACTCGCAGATTCGAAAATGAACAGTGGTATCATTGAGCTTCTGGCCCGGGCCAGCATCTGTAACTGGCTTATCTGTCTGGCGATCTGGATGTCATCCAAAACTGATAATGACACGGCAAAATGCATTTTGATTTTCTGGTGCCTGTTTGCCTTTGTCGCCGCCGGGTTTGAACACGGTATTGCCAATATGACCGTATTCGCCATTTCACTTCTTGGTAATCACCCTGAAGGTGTTTCCATTACGGGAATGCTTTATAACCTCGCCTGGGTGTCTGTCGGCAATATCATTGGTGGTGCCGGTTTTATTGGCGTCGCTTACTTCCTGACCTCAAATCCCCTTATCAAAGGGACCGCCCCACTGATTACAGATAATGAGCCTGCCGAATAATTACATTCTGCTCATCAATACTTCTTTTACGCGCTGACCGACGGTTATTTCCTGACCTTCGGCTAGTGCGGCAGTGGAGATATGAATGCGGCCACCAGCAAATTTCAGTGCCCGAAACCGTATTGAAGGATTGCCTGCTTTAAGCTCATCAATCAATTCTTCGTTGGTCATTTTAATAACCGCCTGGTCCCATTCCAAATCAAGATAAAGCTCACTCACCATCCCTTCATCGACAATGACATTTTGTTTGAGTGTTGGCACATCATTCATCTGATCCGACATGCGGGAAAAAACGACCCTTTTTCTGGCGAAATCTTCATCTTCATTAATGGAAAGGGCCGTTTCAAACGCGACCATCATGCCGAGATATTCTTCAGGCGCCACCTTCATTCCCCGGCCTAAAGCCCGTGAATAAGGTGAGCCGTTAATCCGTGCATAATGAACCAGATCTTTTCTGCCGAGGAGTAACCCCGCGCTATAAGGACCGCGAAGCCCCTTGCCGCCGGAAAACCCGACCAAATCAAAACCAAGATTACAGGCGTCTATTACGTTGCTCGCTGGCGGTGTCATTGTCGCACCGTCTAGATAGGTCGGAATATTATGCTCGCCGGCGATGGCTAGATAGCGGTCCATGGGTATGCTGTCCCCATCAGGATTATGGTTAGCTAGCAACCAGAACATCATCGCAGTTTTATCGCTTATCGCCGCGAGCAGCTCTTGTTCATTTGCCACTTCAACCAACGTCGCCCCGGCAACGGTTAACGCCCGGTCATAAGTATAGCGATGATTTTTTTGAATAATCACTTCACTTTTAAGCCCGTCAGTGGTGGGGAGCTGTTCTATTTTTTCCTGGTCGCCCATGGTCATGCAGCCTGCCGTGGATAAAACCATCGCTGCCGTCGCACCAGATGTAACCATAGCCGCTTCCACCTCAGCCATTTCAGCGATACGCTCGCCGACCGCATCATGAAGGTCATCAACCTTGGCTTTATTATAAGTGCCGTAACGTATCGCTTCGGCCACTTCGGGCCGCATACGCGCACCGCCGAAAGCAGAATAACCCCCCGCCGCATTGATAAGCGGCGTGACACCAATTTCGCCGAAATAATCACGGGCAAATGTGGTCGGCGCTTTATATGTTTCTTGCTTTACTTCCGCAGTGGCCTCATCCGACTTCTCAGCGGCGCATGCCATTAAGCTTAGCGGGTAAAGGGCGGTTGCTGTTTTTATAAATCTGCGTCTTGTTGTCATGTCCATATCCCCTTACAAATTCTCGAGTAAAATTGCTTTTACCCGGTTGGCGACGATGATTTCTTCGCCCGCCTTTAACATATTAGCGGTGAAATGAAATTCACCGAAAGCCAGAAAAATAGCCCTGATCTCAATACAGGGATCACCATTTCGCAGCGCCAATTTTAAATCATCTTTGTTAATCTTATATTTGTTCTCGTCCCATTCTAATTTAACGAACGGTTCATAGCCCTGCTCAGGATCAATCACAACCTCCGCCGTTACCCCGTCAAGCTCATTTATAGACGCCGCCATATAGTTGGTAAGCTTTTTATAATGAACCAAGTCAGCCTCTTCATCATGCTGAAGGGCCACCTCAACGGCGACCATCATGCCAAGATACTCTTCCGGTGCTACTTTCATGGAACGACCAAAGGCCGCATGATTAGGTGAGCCGTTTGCTTTAGCGGCCATAATTAAATCTTTTCGCCCAAGAAGAAGCCCCACACTATAAGGCCCGCGAAGACCTTTTCCGCCCGAAAAGCAGCAAAGATCAAAACCAAGCTGCACCGTATCAAGCAATGCCTGAATAGGCGGCACCGTCGTTGCCGCATCACATAGGGTCGGCACATTAAGCTCTTTGGCTATTTCAATCCAGCGCTCAAGGCTTATCTGCCCTTTCATTTTACGAACATAAAACATCATCGCCGTTTTAGGACCGATCGCCGCGCGGAGGTCTTCTTCGCTATCAACAAAGATGAGCTTTGCCCCGGGCGTCCGCAGGGCCCTGTCGTAGAGATATTGATGTGATGTTTGCAATATTACTTCGTCTTTTGCCCCTTCAGGTGGATGAGGAAGAGCGTGAAGTAACTCCGGATCAAGCCCCGACATGCATCCGGCCGTCGCCAGCATAATAGCCGACGTTGCCCCAGCCGTTACACAAGCATATTCAGAACCGACCAGCTCAGCTATCCTTCTTCCGACCGCATCATGAAGCTCTTCCATATCGGCTTTGTTGTGGGCGGCATAGTCCATCGCCTCTATCACTTCGGGCCACATTTCTTCGCCGCCTAGCGAAGAATAGGCACCAATGGCATTGATGAAAGGCTTCTGGCCAAGCTCTTTATGGTAATCTCTGGCAAACGTTGGCGCGCCAACAGTAGAGGCACCGATGAGCATATATTGTAAAAAAGACCGACGATCTGACATTTTATTTCCCTATATTTATTTATTGACTATAAATGAAAGAAGACAAAACACAAATAGGGATAATTAATGCTTAAAAAACTTTGCCTGACGGGATGTCTATGTTCAATGATTATGTCCTGTGCCCCTGAGCCTAAATCAGTTGCTCAAGGTGATATAAGTTTTTATGTCATGGTAAAATCAGCCAATTATTCACAAGGCCCCGATGACAGCCTCGAATTTCTAAATAATCACATGTTTTCAGAAATATTCTTTAACGAAGGCAGGGACATTAAAGGCGCGACCATTATTCGTGATGCGGATCCTGATCGTCCAATGTCTTACGTAAAACGCGACCATGATTATTATTTCGAAGGCGGTCATTTTGACAGCGTAACCGAGCTGGATGCGGCTTACCCCAACGGCGATTATACCTTCACGATTGAACTTCAAGATAGATCAGTAAGTGCGACCATGAATATTGCCGGGCCGGGCGGTAAAACAGATATTCCCGCCCCCGTTACCATCACTTTTCATCAGGACGAAAACAAAGTCCCTTCCACCGCCATTGATCCCGCCAAGCAGCTGACCATTCGCTGGACTGATTATTCAAATGGCAGAAAGGATCCAAAAGGCATTGTCGATGATATGATTTTTGTGGTGATGGCCGATTGCTACGGCGAACGGATCACCCATACCGGACTGCCGTTTCAAGGCGAATACACAAAATTTGATGTAAGCGAAATAGTCGTTGAAGCAGAGTTCCTAAAAACGGGTCATCCATATTCAATCTTCGTCGAATTCCCCCACGTGGTTGATAGCAGCATAGTAGACGGCGTTCCCGGCTTCACATCCTACGCCACCGCAACCTATATGGACGTCTTCACCAGCGGACCCGATACATCCTCCACCTGCCCCGCCAACAAAATTCCCATGGATACGGGTCAGACAGACAGGATGGATGTGCAGTAGTGACAGCCGAAATCAATATTGGTTTAGTATTTAGGCTAAATTCTGAGAGTCTGCTTTCGGCCCAAAGCAGACATTCGCGAGAAGCTATATGGCTCCAGTTAATTAACTTAATTTAGCAGTATTCTGTAGTGGTAAGGAAATTGTAACTGTTGTTCCTTCGCCTACTATACTCTCGATATTTAATTCACCCCCATGAACATCAACTAAAGACTTTACGATAGAAAGGCCCAATCCCGTACCCTCTTCATGACTAATTAATGCTGAAGGTTCAGCCCTCGTAAAGGGTCTGTCAATTATTTTAATGGCTTCTTCCGATATACCCCATCCTGTATCTGAAATTTGGAAAAAATAATTATCATCAGAGACGTTATAACTAATAGTTATATTCCCGTTGGGTGGTGTAAACTTTATAGAGTTTGTAATTAAGTTCATTAATATCTGCTTTACAGCTTTTTTATCCGCATAAACGTTAGGTAACTTTTCTGTATTATTTATAGCAATATCAATATTTTTATCATCAGCTAATTTAAAGACAATATTTTTACATTCTAAAGTGAGCTGTTCGCCGTCAAAACTTTCATAATTAAGTTCTCTTTGATCTGCCTCAAGAGCAGATAAATCAAGAATGTCATTAACGAGGTGGAGTAGGTATTCACCTGATGAATGAATATCATTTATATATTCGACATTCTTCTTATTCTTTATAGGTCCAAAAGTTTCTTGTAAAAGGGTTTCTGAGAAACCAATGATAGCATTGAGCGGAGTTCTTAAATCATGGCTCATGGATGCAAGAAAATCAGACTTTGCCTGGCTTGCTATATTAGCCTTAGTTTCAGCTTGAACGCGCTTTGAGACTTCTTGACGAAGTTTTCCAACCCATATATATGATGCAATCAGAATGATGACAGCTAATCCAATTACATAATAGAGAGGCCCATAATCAACCTTGGGGACAATCCGTTGTGTAAGCCATCTCGTAAATATTACACTTCTGGCTTCAATACCAATATTTGTTAAAGTCTTTTGAATTGCACTGCTCAGAAGTGGTAGTTCGGATGAAATCCCAAATGTCAATGCCTCAGAATATGGTGTTGTTCCTACAATTCTTAAATTTTTAATGCCAAAGTTAGAAATGTTAGCAAGTCCCCCAGGAATATTCTCTATGAGTGCGTCTGCGCCTCCTGAGGAAAGAAGTTCAAGAGCCTCTTTAAAGGATTCTGCTTCGATAATTTTAATGTTAGGATAGTTTTCACTGAGGTAACCAATTATTGCGGTTTCTTTTAATTGCACAAGTGTCCTACCATCAAGAGCATCCATATTCGTATAAACAGAACTATCATCACGAGCAAATATCACACTTTCCAAGTTCAGGTATGCTTCTGAAAACTCAAGAAAACTTTGTCTTTCTTTAGTTGGCGCTATCAATGTGATCATATCAGCATCACGAGAATGAATTTTCAAAAGTCCATCATTCCAGTTTTCATTACCTGCCCAGACAAAATCAACATTTAACCGTTTAGATATTTCATTTAAAAAATCACCTGAAACACCACTAAGTCTACCTTCGTCGTTAACGAAATCAAAAGGAAATGAACTTATAGAGGCAGATACTTTTATAACCTTATTTTCGGCTAACCAATCCAGCTCTTCATTGGTAAGCACCATGGTATGATTATCTGTATAATTTTTTATCCATTTATTAGAAATAGTATTTAATTCTTGGTTGGTTATTGCGGCTACGCCTTTTTTAATGATTGCCATTAAAATAGGATTGTCTTTATGAACGGCGATGCGATCATCTATTACATTATTTTCTAAGACATAATCATTGCCAATAATTTCTATTCCCGGGATATTATTTTGTGCTAATAAAAATTCAATCGCCGTGGAATTCGCCGTGTAAACATCAATTTGGTCTAACGTTAATGCTCTTATAATTTCTGAATGAGTGTTAAACTCTATAAGATTAAAATAAGGATAAGTTTCCTGATAAGCATTGTGAATTACATGGCCTTTAAGAACACCAATTTTTTTCCCCTCAAGATCGCTAATGCTGTTAATCCATTGTGATCCAACGCGTCCAAAATTTACAATTGGCACATTAATATAAGGGGCTGTAAAATTGAAATATTTGGATCGTTCTTCATTTTTAGAAATAGTATGCACAATGTCTATTTCTTTATTTATCGCCTTTTTAAGCATTTCCGACCATACTTCAGAATTCACGTAATCGATTTTTAAACCGACCTTAGTTCCAACTAAATTTAAATAATCAATTGAAAACCCTGCAGGTTTACCCGCACTCATAAAGTCTAATGGTGCGAGAGCCGTATTACTTGAAGCTCTCACGACAGGGTGTTCCGCAATCCAAGCCTGCTCTTCAGGTGTAAGAGTTTGCCCGTTGCTGTTTTGAGCAAATCCGATCATTGCACAAATTACTATAGCAAAAGTTTTTATAAAAAGTTGTCTATAAAGCGCCATATTATTCACTACTATTTCTATCTCATGTATGATTTAACCAGTGTTTTATATGAATATTCACATTAGAGAAAACACAGTTAATTATCAGTTAATTATACGAGGTAAAATCATTATAAAACCTCTGTCGTGCGGAAGTGTATTCTTTCTTTTAATAACAAGCATAGCCGGTAAACAAGACAAACAAGTAAAAATCGGTATTGAAGAAAATTTCTTTCATAATATATCAAACTAGCAAGTAATTGGAAAATCGATCATATTTTAAATTAAAGATATTTAATAAACATTGCTTTAAATCAATTATAGGTACATAAATTGAATGTCCGCTTCTGGCCGAAAGCAGACTCTCAGGAAAGCGTGTAGGGTTCGTTAGACATCATCGTGTAGAATGACTACTTCCGAAGGCTATTTTTACTTTGGCCGTCCTTTATTTTTCTAATCCTGCTTTCCACATTT
>Ga0233449_1002966_pt1 | contig 12825 bp, 12 predicted proteins | sample SI_124_October20_FD_183012 | JGI IMG/M metagenome (GOLD analysis project Ga0233449, IMG submission 183012) | Seawater microbial communities from Saanich Inlet, British Columbia, Canada - SI_124_October2016_200_MG | ecosystem: Environmental > Aquatic > Marine > Inlet | place: Canada: British... | reverse complement strand
AATATTAGTCCAGGTACAAAATTTATGAATACAATGTCTCAAGAATTAAAGGACCGTCGTTTTCTAGATGAATGTAAGGAAATATGTTCAAATATTGAGGGTATATTAGTGTCTGATATATATAATCCAGGTGAAGGTGAAATGAAGATTATGACTTGTTTGAGAAATCTAAAATCAAGTAGTAATAAAATTTGTGTTTATTCTCCTGATTCGGATATGATTCTTTTACTTATGATTTTAGATATTGAAACGGTATTATTAAGATTTGATCAACAAAAATCAAAAATAGAGAATAAAAAAATATTTAATTTAATTAATGTTCAACAGTTTAAAGGAGAACTTATTCGTTATTGTAAAGAAAGAGTAGATTTGTTAGATAATGATAGATTATTAATAGATGAAATTATTTATATTTTTACATTATTTGGCGACGATTTCTTACCAAAATTAGAATCAATAAATGTAGGTGAAGATATAAATACAATTATTGATAACTATTTATTAACTTTAATAGATGTAGGTAATATATTAGAAACAGGACAACATGGTGGAAGTATTAACTTATTTAAAAGTGGAAAAACCCTGTTAAAAAAACAGGTAGATGAAGACTCTCATGAAACTAATGAGGTAGAAGATACGAGAGAACAAATGAATAGATACAGTATTAATCATGATAACCTAATTCATTTCTTTTCTTTATTAACAAAAAATGAGTTGATTGATATAAATAGAAACTTTTATAATTCTAAATATAAAAATTACACTTGGGCTAGAAATAATAATTTTAACAAAGATTTAACTCAATTTAAATATGATATTAATAATATTATAACTAAATTTGTTGTTAGTAAAAGCATGTTATTTAATAGAACTGGTCAAGTATGTACAACTTTAAATGCTACTACATGTATTGATGTCCAATACTTTTATGATTTTTTTAAAAGTGAACTTGATAAAACATACAAGTATAACAAAAAATCATCAGAATTTGATGGTAAATCATACGAAAAAGGAAAAGGAAGTGATTTAGAAAGAAATATATATTCTGACTTGTTGACCAAAATTATGACCAATCAAGTTCATACTCAACCATATTATAATTTTGTTTATAATATATTAAAAATAATAGATGGTCATCATTTATATCATACTTTATATGGTGATGGTATTTTGGGTAGATCATTATTAGGAAAAAGAAGTAAAGAATTTCAAGATAAAATTAACAAGTATAAATCACTTTATTATTTACAATTATCTAATGAAGAAATAATAGAAGAGCTTGTCTTATACATGTATTTACAACCATTACAATTTCCATTTAATAATTTTAGATTAGAATCAACTACAATATTTCAAAAATATGATGAAAGGTCATTTAAATCAAAAGATCATAAAAACAAAATGAAAAAAAATGAATTATTAAATAAAGGAAAAGAAAGAGACCAATTAGAATATATAATGAATAATAAATTAGATGATTTTTTTTATCTTTTTAATCCAGAACATTCATTTTATAAAAGTAAAATTAGAAATCTTAATGAATATTATACAGAATTTTTTCCAAATAAAAATAAAGAAGAAATCATTGATAAATATATAGAAGGATTTGAATGGGTTTTAAATTATTATTTTAATGATAAGATGGATAGTATGTGGTATTATCCATATATTAGAACGCCATTATTGAGTGATATTATAAGTTTATATAAACCAAAAACAGATACTCTAAATTTTAATCAACCGATCGTATTTAATCCTTTAGAATCAATTATTTTTATATCACCATTAGAACCAGAATATCCTTTAACTTTTTTCCCAGATTTAGTATCAGATGAAATAAAAGAGAAAATTCAAGAATTTATGATTAGTAATAGACACTTCTTTTTACCATTATCTGAAATAAATATTAAATTACAAACAAATATGGCTGAATTAACTGATTTATTAGATTGTAGTGTATCAATATTCTTGAGTAAATGTCATTTTAAATTATTAGAGGGTAAAACTGATCCTATATTATTTATAGAAAAGTTTCGCAAAGTAATACCACTAGAAGAACAACCGCTTAAAAATATCAACACTTTTAAATGTGTTAACTTAAGATTAAATTAAAAACTAATTTCATCAGAAAAATTAGATTTATTTAGGAATACATTCAAATTTAGTGTAAGCTAATATTAATGAATTAAGTTTCTTTTGAATTTTATACTTCAAAAGTCCATGTTTTTCTACTAAACATCTATTCAAATTATTTAAGTCAGGGTTGCTTATAGTAAATTCTGTTTTTGAATCATCAATTATTGGATTTTCAAAATATTTAACTGTCTCCTTATAATTTATATTTTTTCCAATTTTTTTTAATACTTCATCGATATTTTTATTCTCTTGAAAAATATCGAACATTTCGAAACAATTAATATCAATTATGTGTTCACAATAGTCACATCCTAATAAAATACAAAATTCTATAAACTGTGTATGAGTCCAATTAAATTTATTTTTTATATTGTTTAGACTAATTTCTATTGGATTTCTTTTGAAAGATGTTAAGTTCCTAATAATATAAGGAGAACCAAATGTTAATATATCCATATCTTCAGTTAAAACAGCATCTACATAACCATTTTTTGCTAACCATGCACATTGAGAATCTGCTTCTTCTGGTGCATTAATGTATGGAACACCCATTAAATCTAATAATTCTCTACAATCTTCTAATTGTTTTTTTGTTATGATTACACTACGTTTAAAATACTTTATTTTTTCTTTATTTGTTTCTGCCAATACTAGTTTTTCTTCTGCTTTTTTTCTTATATCTTTCCTCAAATCAAGAACTTTCCTTTTCATGTCTGGAGGTTTACCGTCAAATACGTAAACTGGAATTATACCTTTATTTAATAGTTTTACCGTTTTATTAAATAATCCTAATACATGTGATGATATTTCTCCTTTTTTGTTAATTAAATCTGCACCAGAATTTCTAACAGAAATAACAACCTGATATAATAATATACTTATATCTATTGCAATTTTCTTACCTGAAAAGTCAGTTATATCTTTGTCTTGTACTAATTCAGGATAAGTATTTAAAAATTTTAACAAGTTTTTAATACCCATTTATAGGTCTATATTGATTAAAATATTTATTTTTAAATAAATTAATCAATTTTTCTAATTAATTTGGTTTATTCTTCTGTTGGTCCAATAAATAAATTTAATAATTTTTTCATATAAACATATATATATTGACTCACAATTAATGGGAAAATTAACATTTCTTTCATATTTGGTATGCCTTTCAATATCATTGGAACACCGTATTTAATACAATATTTTATAAGAAGAAGAAGAATAAAAAATCTTATAATAATCATTCCTATATTCTTCATAATCATATTAATAAATAAAAGGGACTTTTGTGCAGAATTTCTACCTCGATATCTAAAGAATGGGTCATTTCTAGGAAGACCGAATGCTAATTGCATCACATATTTTATTGGTCCAGTAAATATCCAAATAATTCCATTTAACAATCCTGTTTGTATTCTATATACTAATTTTGTTTCATTCCAAAATAAATGTAATGTAATAAATATAGCTGGAAGTATTACAACCGGAAATGGCACTTTACCCATCTCAAATAAATTTTGCATATATTTCATTAATACCATTATAATAATAGCAAATAAAAAGAACATGAACATTCCTATTTTAATTAATTTCAGAATCACCAATTTAAAAAAATTAAAAAGACTCTTTATCAGTTTTGGTATAATTTTAAAAATAAGATCCATGATCCACATTAGAAGTTTCCATAATAACATAATAAACTTGGTTAACATACCAAAAATAAATGAACCGATTTGAGTAATACTTCCAATTATTGATTTAAAAGCTTTACCAATAGAAGTAAAAAATTTTGGAAGTGCACCTAAACTAAATCCTTCAATTATTTTTTTATCTCTACTAATAGCTTCAAATTCTTCTTTAACATCATCTTCATATTTTTTTGGTATTAGTTTCATAAAATCTGGTTTTTTACCATCTTTAAAAATAAGATGATGAACTTCATAATCATCATCTTCAAATTTTTTTTCTTTAATTAATGTATTAACATGTTTTAATAAAACCATCGAAATAATAAATTTCTTTTTAATTATAAATTTATTTTCAGGATTTTTGTTATCAAGTGTTTTCATCACATCAAAGTTTCCTTTTATTCGTTGAACAGCATTATCAATATACATTATATTTCTAACAGCTATTGGATTAACATTACTGTCCTGATAATGTGTATTTAATCCATAAAAATTATTAACATGGTTTTCCATAAAAATAATACTTTTTTTCATTTTTCTTAAACTGGCCTTTATTTCTTCTTTAGTCATATTTTTTTTTGTAAATTTGTTATTCATATTATAATTAAAAATAGATTTTATTTATTATTAAACATTTAAATTATTCTTCCTCATTTCCTAAAATTTGTTGATTAACAGCTTTGTATAAAAACACGAAAAATGCTCTAAATAATATAATTGGAAATAGTAAAAATTCCCTCAAAGTTGGTAAAACTTTTATTAAATGATTGGAACCAAATTTTAGAAATATTTTAAATACTATAGCAAATATTAGTCCTCTCATAATAACTTTTCCAATATTGGCAAATATCATCATAAAAAATAAACTAATTTTAGTCCCAATATTTCTACCTCTGTATCTAAAGAACCTATCATTTGATGAAACACCTATTACGTTAACAAAAAATAATTTCAAATAAGTGTCAGAAAATTTCATTAAGGTGCTTAATATTGTAAATTGTATTGTTCTTATAGTTCTGGTTTTTGTCCAGAAAAAATGTATCGTTAATAATAAGGAAGGATAATCAGTAAATGCATCAGGCACAGCATCTGCAGTCGAAACTTGGTCAGTACCAATATCACCTAATAGTAACTCCCAATACTTTTGTATTGCTATGTTTAATCCAAAATACATAAAAATAGTAAAGATACCAATATATCTAGCTTTTAACCATAATAATTTAATAAATGAAAAAACTTTAGCTATCATCCGCGGTATCGTTTTAGTTATCAGAGTGAAAAGCATCATAAGTAATTGAAAAAATAATTTTATCACTTTAAATAATGTCGTTACTATAAACTTCACAATCTGTTCTAACATTTTAAATATCTTTGTCATGGCATCAAAAATACTTTTAAAAATCTCTATAATTTTATTAATTAGAGTTTTAATAAAGTTTACTGCTTTCATGAGACTATCTTTTACAACATTAAGTGTCTTCTTGATACCCTTTACTATATCTTTCCAAAATGGTTCAACAACTTTTCCTTCACTGTTTAATACATAATCCATATTTATTGATTTAAATTCTTCTCTAATATCTTCTTTATATTTTTCTGGGGCACGAGTAATAGCCTTGTTCTCATCATTATCAATCATAGATTGTACTTCAAAATCGAATGAATCAATATTATATTTTTTCATTAGATTTACTAAATGCTCTAATAAAACTATAGTAACCATGCTTTTCTTTTTTGCTATTTCTTTTAATTTAATCTTTAATTTTTTTTTAGTTCTTTTGCTATGTACTAATTTTTTTATAATTGTTATTTGTTTGAAATTATATTTTATTTTTTCAATTATCATAGAAAAATAATATAAATTTCTCATAAATATTTGGTTTAAATTTTCCTGAGGAATTGCGTCCAATAAATAATAAAATTTTTCATATCGTTTTTCTATAAATTTTAATGATATTTGTAATCTATCAATATTTTCGAATATATCTTCTTTGTTTTTCATAATTATATTTTAGTTTAGATTTAAAATATAATTATTTTTTTATATATTAAAATACCATGAATAAAAAAAATATCTAGTTATTCATATATGATAACATATCAAGTAGTTCAACCTTTTTACTACACATTATCTGCAGATACTGTTAATTCTGCTATTAAAAGTTTTGTAAAAATTCATCATGACCTTAATTTAAATAGTATTATAATTAAGGACCAATCAAGACATATTCAAGCTAACTTAAAATACTTTAGTCAAGATGGTAGAAATCGTGTAGGTATTAACACACTCCCATATGATGGAAATATTATTATGGGTCCATCTTATGCTAACTACTTACAACAACTTAATGTATTACCTGGTGCTACTGGAACTCCATTAACACCAATCATGCCTTCAAATATTTGGAGCAATAATTATCCATTAGCTCCATATTCTAATAATATAATTTCTAATGGCGGTGTAGTTTCACATATAGGTCCTATGTCTCCTATTGGATTTGTACCAACAATTATAGATGTTGATTTTAATAGATAAATCTATTTCTGTAAATCTATTTCTGTATTTTTTTAGAATAATTCATTAAATTTATCCATAAATCTTTAATAAATTCTTCTTCAAGACACACGTCTTTATCAACATTATTATGATTAATAATATTATCTATAACTTCTTTTTCTCTACCAGTATTCAATACTTTTATATCATTATCCTTTTTATACTTTCCAATCTTAATTGATACTTTCATTCTTCTTTTAATTATATCAATTATATCATTATCTATTTTATTTATTTCTTTTCTATATTCATTCAAAATTTCTGACATTTAGTAATTAACATATTAATTGTTTAAACATTTACTTGAATTGTTGGTTCAATTTGATATCTTTTTGGAATATTAATAAAAGTAACATATTCTTTCTCATGATGGTCATCACTGCTATTATATTTTATCTTCAAATTAACAAATAATTCTTTATCAGTATTCAGTTTCAGCAATAAACTAGGAATATATCCTTCCTTTGCTAATATATTTCCAGTATATTTAAACCCTTCATCACCCCAAATTTTAATTTCAATTTCTACTTTATTACATCCAATATATTCATAATATGGAATAGTAATAGCAATAAAATTATAGGTTATATCTCTCTTCTTTTTACTTCTATTCATATTTTTATCAATAATATCTTCATGTTCGGTAACTCTCCTTTGAGTAAAAAAATGATCAATAATATCATTATGATTATTTAATTTAATAGTATTTTCAAATTTAGCATTAAATGCTTCATCTATATTAGCCATTAAGAATAAATAGTATATATTTTTAAGTAAATTTTATTTTTTACAAATATATTGAAATTATTGTAAACAAGAAAAAATTGATTAAAATTCCTTCTTATTTAGGGTTTTTATTATATAATGGATTCTCAATTCAAGAATAAAATAAGTAAACAACCAGTACTTAATGTTGGGATGCTCGGCAGTGTATCAGATGGTAAATCTACATGTGTCAGAGTATTAACTGGTATTAAAACCCAAAGACACAGTTCAGAAAAAACTAGAAATATTACCATTAAACCTGGATATGCTAATTTGAAAATTTGGTCCGATGGAGAAAACGTGCATTCTACTGATTCTAAACCAACTAATTATCAAGCCAGTGAAAAAGAATGTGAATTAGTTCATCATCTATCTTTTGTAGATTGTCCTGGTCATCAAGAACTTATTCTAACTATGCTTGGAAGTATAAAGTTAATGAATGCAGTTATTGTAGTTGTATCAGCTGCAGACCCACTTGCAAAAAAACCACAATTGATTCAACATTTAGCTGCTATTAAATTATCGGGATTAGATAATATAATTGTATGTCTTAATAAACTTGATCTAGTTAGTAAAGAAGTAGCAATGGAACGATATCAAGAATTACAAAATCTTCTTAAGAGTTATGATATAGTTCCTAAAACTATTATACCAACCAGTTTCAATAAAAATATTGGTATATCTTGGCTACTAGAAGAAATTTTAACACACTTCAATGTTCCAGAGGAAACATCCGATAATGCTTGTTTTTTAGCTACACGATCATTTGATATAAATAAAGCTGGCAGTGATTGGACAGACCTAAAAGGAGGTGTTATTGGTGGTAGTCTATTTAATGGTACTATTAAAGTAAATGATATTATTGAAGTTAGACCAGGTATTTGTGGAAAAGGCAAAGATGGAAAATTAATTTCACAGCCAATAAAGTCAAAAGTTTTATCAGTTAAAACTGACCAAGAAGAACTTGATAAAATCTTTCCAGGTGGACTAATGGGTATTGGTACTGATATTGACCCATATTATTGTAAGGATGATATGCTAGCAGGAAACATGATTGGTCTAGAAGGAACACTACCTAGTGTATATGATTCAGTGGAACTAAAATATAATATTATTGAAGATTTTGGAGGTTCATGGAAACCAACAGTAAATGATAGTATGTTTTTACAAATTGGTACTCTATCAATCTCTTCCATACTTACACACGTTAATAAAGAAAATATAAAATTAAATTTATCAAGACCTGCTTGTATTGATAAAGATATGAATATTATTGTTAGTCATAAAGAAAATGGAATCATGAAGATTGTTGCATCAGGAACACTTTATAGTGGCAATAAAATAGTCGATTAATTTATTTTAAACTAATGATTTTTAGCATTTCTATGCTGCCAAAGAGAATAATTATCAAATCCAAAGTAATTACATTATGTACAATAAAATTTTTCATAATGATCATTATAATACAAATGGTCTTCTAAATCTTCTTGTGTACTAGTAGAATAATTACATTCTGTATAATAATCTGAATTAATATAAAACTCTTCTAAATTATTTTCAACACCATTAATTGTATTTATACAGTCATTGAATGATCCGTTTGGAAAATGATGTCTTCCTAGGGAATCAGCATCCCTATTATCTAAAATTTCATTATATTGATAACAGAAATGTGTAACTCTTCCATTGTTTTCATGATGTGTCATAGAATTACATCCATCTATTTTTTTAATTAACTCATGACAGCCTGAACATTGTACATAGTTTTCTAGACCATCCAAACTTAATAAAATATTAATTTCATCGGCGTCAATAGGTTTTTTAATTTATTTGAATTATAGAATTACAAATATAACACTCAAATGAATCTTCATTAAAATCATTAGGAGGACAATAAGTAACATCACATGAAACAGTCTTGTCAATTATTGTTTCCATTTGTCTTAATACTAATTTATTATAGTCTTCGCCTGGTATTACATTAAGCGCTATTTCGTCTTGACAACTTGGACACTTCCAAGGAAGCAAATATCTATTTCTTAACAATACTTTTCCTTGATCAACTAAACATTCTTGACACATATAAAAATGATCTTCATGAATATTAATAATTTCATTTTCATTAATTTCAGACATACAAATTAAACATTCTTTTGTTTTAATTTCTATTTCTTTTTTATCCGGTATAATATTATTATCACAATATTCTTTTACTTTATTCTCAAAGTATTCGAAAGGTAACATTTTTTTTCTTTTATTTGAAAAATTATCAGGTACTAACTTTTTTTTCCTATATATTACTTCCATAAAAATAGGTAGTATAAAATATAATAATTTACTTTCAATATTTTGTATATTATTCCCATAATCTCATATAATCTACACTAATATATGCCCCAGTATTATCTTTAATATATACTTTCATATTCCCATTTTCACCCAGTTCGAAATCTTTTCTATCATTCGCACTAAATATTAAAGCTTCTTGATAATTGATAAATACTGGGTCATCATAAATATTATCCCAATTACCTCCAAAGTTTCTAAAAGTACCAATATTTTTAAATTCACACTCACAAATACCACCCTTCTTTTTTATTCTATTAATTTCCGAAATAAATTTTCCAGAAGTTAATATATCCATAACAAAACCTTCACATATAATTTGTTCAATTGTATTATCTGGTATGTCACAAAAAGTACCCTTAGACATGTCTGTTAAACAAGATGGATTCATTTGTTCTAATATATCAATAGTATATACACCTTGATGTAAATGTTCATTTTTATATGCTTCATCAACTATTAGATCCGGTCCGTTCCCACATCCTAAAATTAAAGTTGTTTCTCCATTATAAGGTCTCTTAATTTGATATGTTTTATTAACTTCCATATCTACTGATAATGCACCTCCTTTAATTTTATTTGATAATTTTAGATATTTATTTTTATATTTACGATAAAGCATTTCATAATTATTGCTCATATATAGATTTTATTTTATTGATAAAGAAAAAAATATATTAATTTAAAGATTAAGTAGTATAACTACTTAATGGAATCCCCAAACTTTTTAATTACTGATTATATCAAAAATTTAGAAGATACTGAAACGTTTAGAAATACTTTATATAAGAAAGGTATTATGACAAAACATTACCCTGATGACAAACTACTTTTAGTTTATACCAAATTTGAAGATTCTATCGATAATAATTCTCAATTAAAAAATGAATGCAGATCTTTAATTATAGATGTAGAAGATAAAATTATTGTATCATATACATGTAATACTCCTATTTGCAATCTAGAAGCTATGAACTATTTATTACAACATAATGATAACACAATAGAAATTTATAAATGTTATGAAGGAACATTAATGTCTTTATTTTACAATAAAGGAACATGGTTCTTATCAACAAGAAGATGCCTAGATAGTAAAAAATCTGTTTGGACTGAAAAATCACATTTTGATTTATTTATAGACGTATTAAAAGAAGATGGATATGAAACGTTTGAAGATTTTACTAGTAACTTGAATGAATCTTATTGTTATAATTTTATTTTAATTCATCACAATAATCAAAATATTGTTAATTACACTAAACAATTTGGAGAAAATTACAAGAGATTATGTTTAGCATTTGTTAGAAATAAGAATGATTTAAGCGAAGTTGAATATAAAAATATAGCAGATATTCTACCATTTAAAGTATTCAAAAATATATTTATTTCAGAAAAAGTAGAATCACTGGAAACGTATACTTCAAACTTAAACAGTTATAATAATGAAGACATGTTAAATTGTTCCGATGAAGGAGCCATTATTAAAACAATAAATGAAAATAAAACAAATACCTACTTAAAAATTCAAACTTTCCCATATCAATTTCATAAAGCAATTGGACTTGAAAAAAATATTTTTAAGGGTTTCATTAATCTATACCAAAATGACAAACTAGTAAGTTACCTAGATGGTAATTCTAATTTAAATAATTATAAGAAAATTGTAAATCCAATTAACACTCAAGAATCATATGATACTATTGGAGTAATTGATTCAGTATTTAAAGTATGTACATCTGAACTTTATGAACTATTTAAATTACTTTGGAATCTAAAAACAGGAAAACATACGGATAATACATTATATGATATTCTTCCAAAAGAATATAAATCAATGTTATATGGTATTAGAGGAATTTATTTCAAAAATAAATCAGAATTTTTTAATTCTGAAGATAAAAATAAAAAAAAGATATATCTTCAAATCAAAGATATTTATCAATATATAAAATCTATTGACGTAAATACTTTTGAAGAATATCTTAGAATTAGAAAGTTAATGAATAATTGGGTTAAAATAGAATCAAATAATGATCAATTAAAAAAATTCAATAAAATTAATGAAAAATGTGATAAAGTGCATTTTAAACTAACTGCAATTTTTAGCAATAAATTATTTCCTAATATTATGCCTGATGATTTACCACAAAAAGATTAATCTATTTCAAAATAAAAATCATCAAGTAGTCCACCTTTTTTATAATTAATATTAATATTTTTATTTTTTGGAAATTTTTGGTCATAACCTTTTATTAAATGTGAAAAAAAAGGGTTATCTTGATTTAAATATATATGTCTATAATTTTTAACTGGATTAAATGACATTGACAGTAAACATAAAATTATTTTGATTATCATTAAATAATGATAATCAACCTTAATTTAAAATATGTTCAATATTTATTAATAAAATGGATTATGTTTATTACTAAATATAACCAATTTTTTCCTAGAGTAAATAAATGCATCTTATGGTTTAACCATGTGTATGTGTGTTGAAAGAAATGCTATTTTTAATTATTGTACAAATAATCTAATACAATGTGGTACTTGTTTGTAAGTTTATTAATGAAAACATACAAATTATCATATTTTTTTACCTTAAAAATTTTAAAGTAATTTAGTTATACTATCTTTAATATTATCAAAGATATTTTCATAATATACTATTACATCTTTAATTACACTATTTAAATTACCACTATCTAGTTTATAATGAAATTTAATTTGCTTATTCAGAGGATGCGGTGTATTGTAACCACAAAATCTTACAGCTGAATGATTCTGCATACCATAACTAATAATATTTCCTAAAGTATGGTCTTCATCATCTACTATAATGACACCTTCCATACCTTTGTTTTTTGGTAAATTTTGATTAAACTTTTGTAATTTCTTTTTTAAGATCTGTAACGATAGTAGTAAAATTCTTTTTTCTGTAATTTGCCCAATTGACTCTATTATAAAATCATAATCATCTTTATTTTCTTTAAAAAAGCAAACAGATGTGGCTGAATAAATACTAGAAATCTCTTCTGTACCTAAATCAGCTTTAACTGAAAGTTTAATCTCTTGACCTGGTTGAAGTTTAACAATTTGTACTGGGTTCTTATAAGGAGATTTTATTACACCTTCCTTATAATAAAATTTACAATGTTCAGTTGTTACCGCCGCAATATCTTTAGTAGTATTTTTGAAATCAACATACATAGTTAATGAATTAATAGATGATACATCAAAGTTTTTATCTACACTTAGTTCGATATCATCATTTACTAAACCTGTTGTTTCTGAATACTCTTCTTCTGGAATAATGTCTTCTTTTTTTTTTTTTAA
>Ga0233449_1002963_pt1 | contig 12834 bp, 11 predicted proteins | sample SI_124_October20_FD_183012 | JGI IMG/M metagenome (GOLD analysis project Ga0233449, IMG submission 183012) | Seawater microbial communities from Saanich Inlet, British Columbia, Canada - SI_124_October2016_200_MG | ecosystem: Environmental > Aquatic > Marine > Inlet | place: Canada: British... | reverse complement strand
AAAAACGGCAATTACCGGCTTCATTTTCCCGGTCGCGATTAATCCGTCCATAACGCTGACCATTTCGCCCTGCTCAATATACATGGGGCCATCGGTGACATAAATGGTTGGATAATCGCCATCTGACGTCATGGCGTCAGGCGTATAAACCCGGTACTGAAGTGAATAGCTAAGCACGTCACTTTCAATGCGAATATTTTCAGATAAAACACCCGCCGCATATGTGTGACTAATGCTTGCAAAGAAGCAGGCGAGGATAAGTAAAACCGCAGAATTTTTCATATGACGCTCTCAATTAAATGATTGAGGGTATAGTCTAGCTAAAATAGGTGAAATATTAAATTCACAATATCGTGAAGATAATGATTAGCCCTTTTTATTCCAGCCACCCGTCTCTGTTTGTTGCCAGTATGTCAGATCATGGCCGGCTTCTTTATAGGTGGTCCAGCGTTCCCTTGCCTGCTCAACGATGGTGGGGTTATTGCCGTCGAACATTTCTAACACTCGGGTATATCCATCAAGTAACGAGGCAGCCGCCCCGTCCGTTATGACCAGAACTTCTGCACTGTTCGGGTTATCTTCGCCCGTTGTGATATAAATAGGCTGATCTTCTTTGAATTTGCTTTTTTCTGTATCGTGCGGAAGGAAGCTTTCTTTATCAAAAGTCCAGAGCGCCTGATCTACATCATCCATTTGGACGTCTGACGGCACCTTGATCACCGCTTTCATGTTCGCCCCAATTACTTTTAAGAGCAATTTGGGAAGCGCGACATTAAGCGGCTGTAAGGTCAGATGATAAAAACTTATTTCCATGTTTAATCTTCGTAATTATCTTTTATTAGCCGGTCCAGCAGACGCACGCCGTATCCGGTCGCCCCTTTTGCTGCCACGTCAGACGGTTTTTGTTTCCATGCTGTGCCTGCAATATCAATATGCACCCACGGGGTTTTATTAACAAAGCGTTCTAAAAATTGTGCGGCGGTAATGCTTCCCGCATAACGGCCACCGACATTTTTCATATCTGCAATATCTGAATTAATCAGTTTATCATAACCATCGCCGATCGGCAGGCGCCATACGGGTTCATCCACGGCTTGACCCGCAGCGGTTAACTGCTCACTAAGCGCATCATCGTTTGAGAAAATACCGGCATATTCCTGACCGAGCGCAACCAACATTGCCCCGGTAAGTGTCGCCAGGTCGATCATAAATTTCGGTTTATATTTATCCTGGCAATACCAAAGACAATCGGCAAGTACCAAGCGACCTTCGGCGTCAGTGTTAATCACTTCAATGGTTTGACCGGACATGGAGCTAACCACATCACCCGGGCGCTGCGCCGTGCCGGACGGCATATTTTCCACGAGACCGACAACGCCGATAACATTGGCTTTAGCTTTTCTTCCGGCTATCGCTTTCATTGCACCGACAACAGCGGCACTTCCGCCCATATCAAACTTCATATCTTCCATGCCTGCACCAGGCTTAAGGGATATACCGCCCGTATCAAAGGTTACGCCTTTACCGACAAGGGCCACTGGCTGCTCTTTTTTATTTTTTGAGCCATTCCATTTCATAATAACCATCAATGTCTGGCTTGAACTACCCTGCCCCACACCAAGGATTGCTTCCATGCCGAGCTCTTCCATGGCATCTTCATCAAGGACTTCTATTTCAAGACCAAGATTTGTCATCTCTTTAATCTGCTCCGCATAGCTTTCTGGATAAAGTACATTACCGGGCTCCGACACGAGATCGCGGGCCATAATCACCCCATCAGCAATTTTCTCAAGATCGGCAAATTCTTTATTGGCTTGCTTTGCGTCTTCGGTCATCATCGTCAGTGTTTCAACTGATGACTTTTTAATGTTTTTTTCTGTCGTGTAATATTTATCAAATTTATAGTGTCTAAGAAGTGCGCCGAAAGCTCCTGCTGCAGCAAACTTTCTTGAAAGCAATGTCACTTTCTTTTCACCAGAATGCATCAATTTGACAATAATTTTACCGCCGATTTTTTCGGCCTGTCCGCCGTCAAACTTTTCAGCGTCGCCAATACCAACGAGTAATAATCTACTAGCGGCAATTCCTGTTGGTGCCATGATTTCCACCATCTGGCCAAATTTTGCTTTAAAATCTGATCCATAGGCCGCTTTACTAATCGCGCCGCCTACTTGCCCGTCGAGCTTTTCTGATGGCGGAGGAAGTATATATCCTTCGTCCCCTTTAAAGGCAAATATAACGAGTGCCCCCTCTACGTTACTGTGATCTTCTGTAAATTCTATTATATTTATTTTCATTTTGTGCCTCAATTTGGTCTAGCTTGGCTAATATAGCATTTCTTTAAATTAACAGATAAAGAACGGTTCACACCTTATCAAGTGAAATAGATAACATTATTGTGGATTTTCATTTTATTAACTGTCACATTTAAAATAAATATGTAATAGAACCGCATGAAAAAATTAATTTACATAAGTAGCGTCGCATTCTTGCTTATCACTGTAAGTACGGGTTTGTCCCCGGCACAGTCGATAACTAATGCTATTGCGCAAATTAATTTTGCCGCTGATAAAATTGTCTATGATCAAAAAACCGACGTAATTACTGCCAGCGGTAATGTGGTGTTAAACCAAAATGGTAATACTCTTAACGCGCAAACAGTCATTTATGATGTAAAGACGGGTGAGGTTAAAGCCTTAGGAGGTATCACCATAAAAGAAACGTCAGGCAATATCCTTCATATGCAGGACGCCACACTGGATGGTGATTTAAAAGAAGGTTTTATTAACCGTGCCCGGATGATTTTTACAGACGGATCAAAATTAATAGCAAGAAGCGGAGAACGCGAAGGACAGTTGACGGTCCTTCAAAATGCTATTTATACGCCGTGTGAATTTTGCCTTGAAGAAGGGAAGCAAAGTCCGACATGGCAAATTCGCGCTGATACGGTCACCCATGATAGTGACGAAAAGACCATCAAATATAAGAATGTCAGACTTGAAGTCGCTGGAATACCGATTTTATACTCTCCATTTTTCTCGCACCCAGATCCGACTGTGCGTGCAAGAACCGGAATACTACCTCCTTCAAAACTTGGCCGTTCATCTGAGCTGGGAGCCTTTATACAAGTTCCTTATTATTTTAATCTCGCACAGGATAAGGATTTTACCTTTGAGCCTATTTTTACCAGCCGTGAAGGTGTCGTATGGGCGGGGCTTTACCGTCAGAATACTGGTAATGGCAGCTTCACCACAGGCGGTTCCATTGCCAATGTAAATGAACGAGACAATGATTTTAATAAAACCGGTGACCATGAACTCAGAGGACATATTTTTTCCGAAGGTGCTTTCGATCTAAACACGCTCGAAAAATTTGGTGACGATTGGCAATGGGACTATGCCTTTAACTGGGTCAGTGACGATACTTACCTAAGGCGTTATTATGAGGATAAATCAGACGTTCTTGAAAGCCACGTTAAAATAGAACGTTTCTGGGATCAAAACTACCTTACTTTCGGATCATATCTGTTTCAGGGACTTGATGAAGAAGACAATATTGGCCTAACCGGGCAAGCGTTACCATCATTTGATTTAAATATGAACCAGGACACGGGAATACTAAACAGTAAATTTACCTTCGATGCCAGTGGCGTTCAAATTGTCAGATCCCAGGGGATGAGAAGCCGACGCTTAAGTGCCAAAGCAGGTTGGGAACTACCGTTTCAAACTTCGATGGGTGATTTTTATACGTTGTCCGCTTCGGTGCGAAGTGATTTTTACCAAAATAGCTCATCAGATACTCCTGATCTTCCGCAATATGCAGGAACGGACGGCACCCACAGTCGGGTACTACCAAAACTTGCGCTGGATTGGCGGATGCCTTTCATAAAATCAACGTCAACGACCAGTCAGGTCCTGGAGCCGATGTTTTCGATCATCGCCGCGCCGACCAAACCGAACTTGCCGGAAAATGTGATTAATTTTTCCAACGAAGACAGCCGTAATTTCGAATTTGATGAAAATAACTTGTTCAGTCATAACCGCTTTAATGGTTATGACCGTTGGGAGGGCGGAACCCGACTTAATTATGGCCTTCGCTATAACCTATACACTGATAAGCTAAATATGACAGCCACCCTTGGGCAAAGTGTTCGCTTAAACAATACTGAAACATTCCCTGTTGGCTCAGGCTATGAGGGTAAAGCGTCCGATTTTGTGGGCCGTTTTGATGTTACATACGGTGACTTCATTGATTATATTCACCGCTTCAGACTGGATAAAAAAAGCCTGACATTACGCCGTAATGAGCTTATTTTATCAGCTGGGCCAAAATGGATGAAGGCTTCCGTAAGATACCTTGATCTGGATCTGGAAGATGACGCATCGTTAATCGGAACAGAGCTTGAAAACAGAAGAGAAATCGGCACGGGCCTTAATATTAACTTTGATGAAAAGTGGTCTATGAAGGGAACCTGGATTAAAGATATTCTTAATAACAAGACAATTTCATACGATGCTGGCATTATTTACAGAGATGATTGTCTTGAGTTTGGACTGACTTATGAACGCAGATTCACCAGTGACCGCGATATCGCACCCTCAAATACAGTGCATTTTCGCATAATTCTTAAAAATTTGGGTTAAAAAGCTACCAATTTGGCTTAAAATGAACATAATTATGGAACAGTTTTATATTTCCATATATAAAGGCTTTTTTTTAGAGTAGATATAGAATGTGCTCCTAAAGGTATTTTGAATAATGATGACTATGAATTTTTATCGTAAAATGGTTTTGAACATACTGACTGTTAGTGTTGGTATGTCGCTTTTTACACATGGTTCACTTAAAGCGCAGACACAAAGTGAATTACAGGATGTTCAGGAAATTGTTGCCATCGTCAATGATGAACTTATTTCATTATATGACTTAAAACAACGGATGATGCTTATGGCCCTTTCCGGGTCTAATCAACGTGATGAACAATATCTGCAAAGTCAGGCCATGAACGGTTTAATTGATGATAAGTTAAAACTTCAAGAAGCGGAAAAATACAACGCCTTAAACAGTGAAAGTGAACTTCTTTCTTCTTTCGGCAATTATGCGGGCCAGTTCAACATGGATTCTGAAACGCTGGAAGAAAGATTAAACGAAGCCGGCGTAGAAAAAGAATCCCTGCTCTCACAGCTCAAAGGGGTGCTAGCGTGGAACAGCGTTGTTGGCGGCCTTCTTGAACCACTAGTGAATATTACGGATGACGAGGTTCTTAATTACATTGATGGCCTTGAACGTGACAAAGGAAAGTATGAATATCAGGTAAGTGAAATATTTATACTGACAACTGACAATGCCAAACGTGAAGAGAATGTTGAAGTGGCTAATATTATTTATAGCCAGTTAATGGATGAAGGCGTGTTCAGCGCAGTAGCACAGCAATTTTCCCAGTCTTCAACAGCAACTGTCGGAGGCGATATGGGCTGGATTATGGAAGGCGAAATTCCAGAAGATATCAGCAATATGTTACCTGATCTTGAAATCGATGAAATTACCAAACCCATTGATACAGAAGACGGTATTTATATTATCAAGCTCACAAACAGAAGAAGAATTCTTACCCTTGATGAAAACGATATCAGAGTTACCATTAAAGAAATGATGTTTGATAAAGGCGATGCTTCAGAAGCTATACTAAATTCTCTTAGTGAAAAAGTATCTCCCACTCTAGCCAAGACGGATAATTGTGAATTATTTGAGGAAAACGTTAAAACGTTGAATGCCATCGATTCAAATGATGTAGGAACGTTCAGTGTCGGCCAATTTGTACCAAACTTAAAAAATGAATTCTTAACGATGGAAATAGGCAGCGGCACTAGCCTTTTCGAAGCTGAAAAAGGCTTTAGAAGTTATATTCTATGTGCAAAAGAAATCCCGGAAGTCAAGTTGCCGGAATTCGAAACTGTGCTGGAAAACCTCACTCAAACCCGCGTACAACTGATAGCAAGACGACATCTTCGTGATTTACGAAGAGATGCCATCGTCGATTATAGATAAGTCAGAAAATTGTAATGGGTGAGAATGAAAACAATCTTCCTATCGCCGTCACAATAGGAGAGCCATCTGGTATTGGCCCCGAACTTATAATCAAGTCATGGTTTAAGAGAAGAGAAAATCAACTTCCTCCTTTTTTCGTCATAGGCAGTGAAGCCTCAATTCAGAAACATGCCGAGCAAATTAACATTCCAATTCCTCTTCAGGTCATTTCTTCACCTGAGGAAGTGAATAGCATTTTTCATCATGCTCTTCCGGTGATTGATTTAGGCCTTGATGGTAGCTTTCAATTTGCCAACCCCGCTAATAATACAGCCCCCATGGTTATAGGTGCTATTGATAAAGCCGTTGAATATATAATAAATGGCGAAGCACGCGCCATGGCCACTGCGCCTATTCATAAATCTGCACTTTATGATGCAGGCTTTACATCGCCCGGGCATACGGAATATCTCGGCGAACTTGCCAACACTCATTTAAAAAAAGAATTCCACCCGGTAATGATGCTGGCAAGTGAACAGCTGTGTGTTGTTCCGCTCACAATCCATGAACCTATATCCAAAGTTCCAGAACTTATAAATTTTAAATTATTGGTCCGTACCATTGGCATTATTAACGACTCAATGAAAAAATATTTTGGCGTTAGTTCACCGACTATTGCCGTGAGTGGCCTTAATCCTCATGCAGGAGAAAATAACGCCATGGGTCACGAAGACAGTAAAATAATTGCGCCTGCTATCGAAGCCATGCAAAAGCAAGGCGTTAAAGTGAACGGTCCTTTTCCGGCGGACACAATGTTTCATGCTGCAGCACGCAATCAATATGATGTCGCTCTTTGTATGTATCATGATCAGGCACTCATCCCCATTAAAACAATCGATTTTGATGCAGGGGTTAATGTCACACTGGGCCTGCCATTTGTTCGCACGTCACCTGACCACGGCACCGCGCTCGATATTGCCGGAAAAAACATCGCTAATACCACAAGCATGATTAATTCAATAAAACTCGCTGACCGAATGTCCCGCAATTTACCAACCGCCGAAGATTAACATGATGTATCAAGATGGTCTCCCCCCGCTCAGGGAAGTATTAAACCACTACGATTTACAAGCAAAAAAAACGCTCGGCCAAAACTTTCTAACTGATTTAAATCTTACAGGAAAAATCGCCAGATCGGCTGGAGACCTTAAAAACTCAATAGTTTATGAGGTAGGTCCGGGTCCAGGCGCACTAACCCGTGGGCTGCTAATGAACGGCGCAAACCGTGTAGTAGCGGTAGAAATGGACCACCGCTGTATAGAGGCGCTAGGGGACGTTTCAAACGCTTATGATGGCCGGCTTGTCGTTCATGAAGGCGACGCCTTAAAAGTAGATGAAATGACGCTGATCGGGGATACTGAAGGCAAAGACATACATATTGTAGCCAACCTACCCTATAATGTAGGAACGGCTTTGCTGGTAAAATGGATGACTGCGGAAAATTGGAAACCATGGTTTAAATCACTTACTCTGATGTTTCAAAAAGAAGTTGGTGAGCGGATCATCGCGAAGCCCAGAACCAAAGCATATGGACGTCTTTCAGTTTTATGCCAGTACCGTGCTAGTGCATCGCTTTTATTTGATATCCCGCGTCAGGCCTTTATACCACCACCAAAGGTAACGTCATGCATCGTACAGATTGTCCCGCAAGATGAAAAACCGGACGCACCAAAGCAGAAAATATTGGAAAAACTCGTTTCGGCCGCCTTTAATCAACGGCGAAAAATGCTGAGAGCCAGTTTGAAAACAATGGGTGTAGACCCGCTACCAAAACTTGCGGCGGCAGGTATTGAACAAACCGCCAGAGCGGAAGAATTATCCGTTGATGATTTTTGCAGACTTGCAAAAGAATATGAGTGATCAGTCGCTCGTCAGATCGCCAACAAATGAAGCAAGCCCCGATTGACGGCTGCGTTTCATTCGCTCTGCTTTCAGGACTGTGAATAGTTCCGCCTCTGCTGCGTCAAGATCATCATTGATAATCACATAATCATATTCGGCCCAGTGACTAATTTCCGAGTTGGCCTTGGCCATGCGCTTGGCGACCACATCATCGCTATCCTGTGCGCGGGTTTTAAGACGAATTTCAAGCTCCGCTTTACTAGGCGGCAAAATAAAAACCCGCACCAAATCTTCAGGAATTTTCTGGTTAAGTTGCTGTGTTCCCTGCCAGTCAATATCAAATAGCACGTCTTTGCCGTCTTTTAATGCCGCCTCAACCGGTGCTGCAGGCGTGCCGTAATAATGATCAAACACTTTGGCATGCTCCAGAAACCCTTCGCTCCCAACCATTTGTTCAAACTCTTCAACCTCGACAAAATGATAATCCTCACCATCAACCTCACCAAGCCGCGGGCTCCTGGTCGTCGTCGAAACCGACAGGCTTATATTATCATCTTTTTCAAGAAGTAACCTTGAAAGCGTAGACTTACCAGCACCCGAAGGCGAAGATAATACGAGGAGTAAGCCGCGTTTATTTATTTCATTCGACATTCTGAACCTGCTCCCTGAATTGGTCTATGGCGGTTTTTAGGGATAGGCCAATGTTGGTTAGGGTTATGTCCGATGATTTTGAACATAACGTATTGGCCTCGCGGTTAAATTCCTGGGTTAAGAAATCTAGCTTGCGACCAACAGGGCCTTTTTCATTAAGCAGCGATCTTGCCGACGCAATATGCGCATGCAAGCGGTCGGTTTCTTCTTTTACGTCTGCCTTCGTTGCCAGAAGCACTATTTCCTGCGCCATACGGTCCTGATCCAGACCTTGTTTATTATCAAAAAGTGCGGCTACTTTATCTTCAAACTTTATTTTGAGCGCATCAGGTTGCTTAGCAGCAATTTCTTCACCCTCGTTTAGCAGGCTTTCTATTTCATCAAGCACATTGCTCAGCATATCAAAGGTGGCTGATCCCTCATCTTCCCTTGACTGTGTTAAAGAACGGGTAGCATCCGCAAAGCTTGATTTTAAAGCATCATCACGCTCTTTTACTTTTTGTTCACTATCATCCATATCGGTAATTTCCACCACATCACGGATCGATAAAAGCCGGTCAATAGATGGCATGGGAAGATCATGTTTTTTAGCGGCATCCTTGGCAACGGCTATAAGCTTATCAAGCGCTTGCTCGTTAACATTTACTTCTGCTTCATTGCCCTCTTTTTGTAACTGCAATGAAACATTAAGGCTGCCACGGGAAAATGCCTTTTTAAGTGACGTTTTCACAAATTGATCGAAGGCATCAAGCCCGGGCGGAATGCGCATTCTCACATCGATCCCTTTGCCGTTTACGCTTCTGATTTCCCAGACCCAGCTATAATTTTCAAAATGGCCCTCTGCGCGGCCAAAACCTGTCATACTTGATAAAGTCATGTCACTCGTTATTGTTAGTTTTTAATATCATTAGCTATAGCAGGAAGTTGCCCCTTGAAAAACCCTAAATCCATATTGATTACCGGCGCGAACTCAGGCATCGGTGAAGCGCTTGCAAAAGAATATGCCGGTCAAGGGGTAACTCTTTACTTAAGTGGTAGAAATCTTGAGCGTTTAGATAAAGTCAAAACGGCTTGTGAAGTCATGGGAGCAACTGTTTTAACTAAAATAATTAATGTCACCGATGAAATAAAAATGTCTGAGTGGATCAAAGAATGTGGCGCGCTTGATCTCGTTATTGCCAATGCAGGTATTTCAAGTGGCGGCAATGTACCGATAAAGGATATTTTTGATGTCAATGTGAATGGTGTCTTTCATACGGTCGAACCTGCGCTCATAGGAATGAGCAAACGCGGACAAGGTCAAATCGCCATTATTTCTTCAATTGCCGGATATAGAGGCTTGCCGTCTTCACCGGCTTATTCCACCAGCAAAGTCGCCGTCAAAGCATATGGGGAGGCCCTACGGGGACTATACCACGATCAAGGAATAGAAATTAACGTCATCTGCCCCGGTTTCGTGCGAAGCCGCATCACCGATAAGAATAATTTTAAAATGCCATTCTTTATGGAAGCAGAGAAGGCTGCCAAAATCATCCGAAAGGGTCTCGCCAATAACAAAAGACTGATCACTTTCCCATGGCAAATGCGCATAATTATGGGAAGTCTGGTTAGGTTTATGCCGGAATTTTTGTTGGGTAAAATACTGCGTGGTCTTCCTATTAAAAAATAATCACGGCGCTTCGAATTTCGGATCATTGCCGGTAAAGCTACTGACACGCAGCCAATTTCTTAAGTTATTTGTATAAATAGTATCCGCTACAATAATAAGCTTTTCTTCTTCAATAGCACGGGTAATAGAAATCTCTCCATACCATATTTTTGTCATATCGGCGGCTGAGGCCGTAATATAGACATCCACATCAAAGCCTAGGTTTTGACTACAAACCTGCGCTTCTCCTTCTCTGATATTGATAAATTGTTTTGAGCCTTCGGGGGCATCAGTGAAAGTGAACTGAATGAAGGTATCGCAGGACGGAAGCTCGTCTATATTAAGGGCTCCGCTAAAATCACGCATCAGGCCAGAAACAGTATTTTGCTTATCGGTCATACCTTCACCAACAAATCGAATACCCCATTTCCCCATTTCAGTCAGAAGCGGGCCAAGGGCCTTACCCGACGGAGTAAGATGATATTGAAAGCGACCTTGAGTTGGGGTTTTCTTACGCAAAATAATACCGTTCTCTTCCAAAGAACGTAAGCGGTTCTTAAGAAGGGTCGGCGAAATATTGGGCATATATTTCTGGAACTCGGAAAATTTTGTTGAACCTAAGAATAACTCACGGATAATCTGTAGCGTCCACCGTTCACATAGAACAGATGTGGCCATGGATATTGGACAGGCTTCGCCGTAATCATAATTATCAGACATATAGTCTCCCCGTTCTTTCACTACATTTTTTGTAGTGAATTACTACATTTGAGTGACTTAAATAAAATACACCATCCTCATAAGATTGCAAATATCAGATCAATTAAAGGAGAAATGAAATGATTTATCAAAATATTACCCAGACTATTGGCAATACGCCTATTGTAAAACTAAACTATATCGCCCCCGAAGGTGCTGATATTTATGTAAAACTTGAAAGTATGAACCCTGGTGGTTCTGTTAAAGACCGCCTTGCAAAAGCTATCATCGAGGACGCAGAAACATCCGGCGCATTAAAGCCCGGGCAGACAGTAATTGAAGCCACTTCAGGCAATACCGGCATCGCCCTTGCCATGGTATGTGCCGCCAAAGGATATCCGTTTGTTGCCACAATGGTTGAAACATTTTCTGTTGAGAGGCGTAAAATTATGCGCGCTCTTGGTGCCAAAGTGATCCTTACCCCCGGCCCTGAAAAAGCCAGCGGTATGGTAAAACGGGCCGAAGACCTTGCAAAAAAGAATGGCTGGTTTCTTGCCCGTCAATTTGAAAATCCGGCTAATCCCGGCTGTCACCGTGAAACTACGGCACCTGAAATATTAAAAGATTTTGAAAATCGCGCCCTTGATTTTATTGTCAGCGGCTGGGGCTCAGGGGGCACAATTACCGGCCTCGGCGAAGCCATTAGGCAAAACCGTCCCGAGGTCAATATTGTCGCATTCGAGCCGGAACCATCACAAATGCTCCGTGGCAAGCAGTGGTCACCTCATAAAATTCAGGGCGTTGGTCCTAATTTTATGCCTGATGTACTAAACCCTGATGTGATTGATATTATTGAATCCGTCACAGATGAAGAAGCCAAAGAGATGGCTCTGCGCCTCGCTACTGAAGAAGGTATATTTGTAGGGCTTTCCGCAGGTGGTGCCGTTGCCGCCGCCCTCAAAACGGCGGAAAAAGCGGATGATGGCATAACAATCCTTGCCATACTTCCTGATACCGGTGAACGTTACCTTTCAACTTATCTGTTTGAAGATCTTAATGAGGGAACAGATGAGGAAGCGGATATTATCATCCTAACGGCTGAATGATTATTTACGAGATCCTTCAATTTTCCGCCACGCCGCCACGTTTTTCTGATGCTCTGCTAGAGTTTCAGCAAAGACGTGGCCGCCACTTCCATCAGCGACGAAATAGACATCATTTGTGTCCATCGGGTGAAGTACGGATTCTATTGATGCCCGCCCCGGGTGAGCGATGGGGGACGGGGGAAGTCTGTCTATTTGATAGGTATTATAAGGATTATCCTTGTCTTCAATTTCACTGCGCCTAAGACCACGGTCAAGAAAACCTTTCTGGTCAATACCGTAAATAATAGTTGGATCAGATTGCAGGCGGATACCACGGCGCATACGGTTTACAAAAACACCAGCAATATGAGCGCGCTCCTCAGGTAATCCGGTTTCCCGCTCAACGATCGAAGCAAGGGTAATTACCTCATCAACACTGTCTAGTGGCAAAGTAGGGTCGCGAGCATCCCACAAACGCTCAAGCAGAATAAACTGTTGTTCCTGCATTCTCATAAGAAGATCAAAGCGGCTCGTGCCACGTGTATAATTATAGCTTTCCGGTAGAATACTGCCCTCAATGGGAGGTTCTTCAATAGTGTCGGTTAGATTTTCAATTGAGTTTAAATATTCAGCTATCTGCCAGCTGGTCCAGCCTTCAACAATGGTAAGTTGATGTTGAATAACCTCGCCTTTTACTAATATTTCCATAATCTCGTTCATGGAAAGTGATGGCGGGATCAGAAATTCTCCGGCTTTAAGGTTTCTTTCCTGGCCCTTTATCATTACGCCTGCTTTAAATATATCAGCATTTGATATAGACCA
>Ga0233449_1002954_pt1 | contig 12859 bp, 12 predicted proteins | sample SI_124_October20_FD_183012 | JGI IMG/M metagenome (GOLD analysis project Ga0233449, IMG submission 183012) | Seawater microbial communities from Saanich Inlet, British Columbia, Canada - SI_124_October2016_200_MG | ecosystem: Environmental > Aquatic > Marine > Inlet | place: Canada: British... | reverse complement strand
ATATGGAATGCCTTTTACCCAAACACTTCGTCATGCCGGACTTGATCCGGCATCTACGCGGCCGGTTTAAGCTGGGAGGCAAACTGGTACAGCAAAATCCCCGAATTTTATTGGAATTAGCCCAAGGCGTAGACCCCGCATCAAGTGCGGGGTGACGGAGTGCGTTAATCCGGGTGGGTCGCGTTAACGACAGAGGGCTGAATCCGTATGCTATGCCTGTCCCCCAAACACATCGTCATGCCGGACTTGATCCGGCATCTATGCGGCTGGTTTAAGCTGGGAGGCAAACTGGTCTTCGCCAATTCCGAATCTTTGCGGAATCAACCCAAGGCGTGGACCCCGTAAACCGCAGGGGAGGCATCAAGTGCAGGGTGACTGAGGGCGTTAATCGGTTGCAATGCATGGCATTCAAAAAACGCCGTCACTCCGGCCTCCGAGCCGGAGTCTCTGGTGAAACCGGATTACGCCTGGCCGTGCAAACGGAGACGCTGCTGAGACTCCGGGTCGAGCCCGGAGTGACGGAGCGTATTAGCCCTGATCAAGCCCGATGATACGGATGCCCCTTCAGGATACTGTCCGCCCGGTACAACTGCTCGGCCAGCATCACGCGGACCAGCATATGCGGCCAGGTTTGCGGGCCGAGAGACAAGGTATAGTTGGCGCGGTCGAGCAGGGACTGGTCGTGGCCGTCGGCGCCGCCGATGACGAACAGGGCGGTGCGCTGGCCATCGTCCTGCAAAGTCTGGATTTTGGTGGCAAGGGCTTCGCTGGAAAGTTGTTTGCCGCGACCGTCCAGGGCCACGACATATGCATCATCGGGCAGGACATCCAGCAGCAACCGGGCTTCACGGCGTTTGAGTTCATCGCCTTTCAGGGGGCGGCGTTCCTCGACTTCTTTCAGGCTGAGTTTCGGGGTCAGGCGGGTGGCGTAATCTTCAAAAAGATCTTTCATCGCGCCTTTGCGGGCGCGACCGACGGCTACCAGACCATACTGCATCTTGCTACGAGGGGGTTAACCCACAGCCGTTTCGGCTGACGTCGCAAAATCATCTGTCAGTTCCGCTGACCACATTTTTTCCAGGCCATAAAAGTCACGGACTTCAGGCCGGAACAAATGCACAATGACATCGCCGGTGTCGATCAGGACCCAATCGGATTGTGCCAGACCCTCAACGTTGGGGCGGCCCATGCCAATTTCTTTTGCTTTTCGGGTAAGATGATCGGCCATGGCGCTGACATGGCGACTGGACGTTCCAGAGGCGATGACCATAAAGTCAGCCAGACTGGTTTTGCCCTTGAGATCAATGGAAACAACATCTACCGCCTTGTCGTCGTCAAGCGACGAGAGAACGGTATTCAACAGCTCTTCTGAATGAGAGGCTGTGTTAGCTTGTACAGATATGACTTTTTTCTCCGTTAGTCTGTTTCAGGTTTCGCACTCCTTCTGTTGGCCCCTCATATGAAATGGGGTGGTTGTTGTCAGGTTGCGAATCCATTATGGCATAATTCTTCTGAAATGGCTTCTACGAATTTCCCTGGGCCTGTCCGGCTGTTACCGACACAATCTATGACCCGTTGGTCCGGATTTCCGTCGCTGAAACCGGGTTTTGCACTTCCTGCAGGAAAATCCATGCTGGCGGTGCTGCTGTGACCAGGTTCTGGCGCTGGTCGGGATCAAGGCGGGCAGTGGCGAACTGAAGGGCTGCATCACCTGACAAGGCTTTTTGGGTATAGCCCGGCCGGTCAAACACAGCGATTGGCACGGCTTCCATCAAATCCTGCCAGCGCTGCCAGTCCGGCATCTGGGCCAGATTATCGGCGCCAATGATCCAGACAAAGTGATCATTAGTATGGCGTTGTCGCAGGGCCGTGACGGTATCAATGCTGTAGCGGGTACCCAGTTCCTGTTCAATATCACTGACCTTGATCTGGCTGGCTTTGGCGCTTTCTGCCGCAACAGAGTTTGCCGAGGCCAAACGGTCTGCGAAGGGTGCCATATCGGCGGTATCCTTCAGCGGATTTTGCGGTGACACCAGCCACCAGATCTGATCCAGTGCCAGGGTCGTCAGAGCGTGCTCCGATATTTCCCGGTGCCCATGATGGGCCGGATTAAAGGAGCCGCCCAGCAAGCCGATGCGTTGCCCCTGGTGCGCCTCTGGTTGGGCTTGTGTTTTGTCTACGATTGTCTGGATCCTACGGTCGGGTCTGGCCCTGGCCACGCACGACATATTTAAACGTCGTCAGTTGTTCAACACCAACCGGGCCACGGGCATGCATGCGACCGGTCGAGATGCCGATCTCGGCACCCATGCCGAACTCGCCGCCATCGGCATATTGCGTCGAGGCATTGTGCAGCAGGATGGCGCTGTCGACTTCAGCCAGAAAACGCTCAGCCGTGGCAGTGTTATCTGTGATGATGCATTCCGTGTGATGGCTGCCATAGTGATCGATATGGGCCATGGCTTCATCAACCCCGTCGACCACGCGCACAGAAATTATCATGTCCAGATATTCTGTGACCCAGTCATCTTCCGTGGCCGGGATTACCTTGTCGTTGGCGGCACAGGTTGCGGCATCACCGTGAATCTCAACACCGACGGCCAACAAATCATCCAGCAAGGGTCCCAGATGTGTTGCGGCACAGGCCTTGTCGACAAGCAGGGTTTCGGCGGCACCGCAAATACTGGTGCGCCGGGTCTTGGCATTCAGGGTGATGTCACGCGCCATTTGCAGATCGGCTTGCCCGTCGACATAGACATGACACAGGCCTTCAAGGTGGGCAAAGATCGGCACCCGGCTATCGCTCATGACGCGCTCGATTAATGATCGCCCGCCACGCGGTACAATCACATCAATATGCTGGTTCATGCGCAACATCTCGCCCACAGCTTCGCGGTCGCGGGTCGGCACCAGCTGCAGGCTGTGCTCAGGTAATCCGGCAGCGGCCAGACCTTGTTGCAGGCAGGCGAAGATCGCCCGCGCCGAATGATAACTGTCGGTCCCACCGCGCAGGATTGCGGCATTGCCGGCTTTCAGACACAGGGCACCGGCATCCGCCGTCACATTCGGGCGGCTTTCGTAGATGATGCCGATCACCCCCAGGGGCACGCGCACGCGATTGATTTTCAAGCCACTGGGCACTTCCCAATCGGCAATCACGGCACCCACAGGATCATCCATGGCGGCGATGCTTTCCAGGGCCTGGGCCACACCATTGATGCGGTCCGCATCCAACATCAGCCGATCCATCTTGCTGCTGGCCATGCCGCTGTCGACGGCGGTCTGCATATCCAGTTTGTTGGCGGCGATGATGGTATCTGTATTTTCACGCAAGGCAGTGGCCGCTGTGGTCAAGGCCAGGTCCTTGGCAGCGGAAGATGCCTGTGACAACGGACCGAGAGCAGCCCGGGCATTTTTACCCAGGCCCAACATCATGGACTTGATGTCTTCGGTTCCCATTTCTTCCACGGCACTCATCTGCTTTTCCTGTTTGTTTGTATCGTTATCCGGTGGCCGTTTGGCATGGCCATAAAATCCAAAAAACTCTAACTACTCGTTTGATCATTCAATGCCAGATCATCTCTGTGAATCATTTCGTCGCGTCCACGGTAGCCTAATAATTCTTCTATTTCACCGCTTTTATGGCCCATGATCCGTCGGGCATCCCTCGATGAATAGGCACACAAGCCCCGGCCCAGGTCACTGCCGTCGGGCCCACACAGCATGACGGTATCGCCGCGGTCAAAGTCACCTTCAACGTCGTGAATACCGGCGGGCAGCAGGCTTTTACCATTTGTCAGGGCCGTCAGGGCACCGGCATCCAGGATCAGTTTACCAACCGGCTTCAGGCTGCCAAGTATCCAGCGTTTGCGGGCGGAGCGTGGCGTGGCTTTCGAGACAAACCAGGTGCAGTCCGCCCCGTCCGTCAATGCCTTTATCGGGTGCAAAACGGTGCCATTGGTGATCACCATATGACACCCGGCATGCACGGCAATATGGGCGGCCGCGATTTTTGTCACCATGCCGCCCTTGGCATGGGCACTGCCCGTACCAGCCGCCATGTTTTCAATTTCAGCTGTGATCTCGGTGACTTCCGGAATCAGTTTGGCACTGCCATCGACGCGGGGATTGGCATCGTGCAGGCCGTTCACATCGGACAATAAAACCAGGCAATCGGCAGACGCCATTTCCGCCATACGCGCCGCCAGGCGATCATTGTCACCTACCCGGATTTCGTCGGTGGCAACTGTATCGTTTTCGTTGATTACTGGTACGGCCCCCAGCTTCAACAAGGCGTTCAGGGTATTGCGTGCATTCAGATAACGCCGCCTGGCTTCCGTATCGGCGCGGGTCAGCAGCAACTGTGCCACATGTAAACCTTGCTTGCCCAGAGTTTCCTGAAAGGCGTGAGCCAGGCGAATTTGCCCGGCAGCGGCAGCGGCCTGATTTTCTTCAAGCTTCAGTATCCGGTCACCCAGCTCCAGATGACGACGGCCCAGGGCGATGGCCCCGGAGGAGACAATAATCACGTCCTTGCCGGCCTTGCGCAGCACAGCAATGTCCCCGGCCAGGGCTTCCAGCCAGCTATGGTGCAGGGTGCCAGTGGCGTCATCGACCAGCAAGGAAGAGCCGATCTTGATGACCACACGTTTGGCAGACGCGAGGCGATCTGTCATCTGTCTGACTCGCTCATCTGTTTAGCCTGCTCATGGCGTCCAGGCCTTTATTTCACCAGACGCCACTTTTTCGGCCTGGGCATCATTTTTCCGGCGCTTCTTTACGTAGGTCAGCAGGGCCAGCAAACCCTCTTCCACACCTTCACCAGCGACGCCGGACATTTGCAATACGGAGCCACCGGATGCTTCGACAAGATCTGCCTGTTTCTCTTTGCGTTGCTCAGCCGTCAGGGCATCACATTTATTCAGCACCAGCACCTCGGGCTTTTCGCCAAGGCCATTGCCATAGGCTTCCAGCTCCTCGCGGATCATGCGGTATTGGCCAACGACATCTTCTTCAGTGCCATCAACAAGATGCAACAAGGCGCCGCAGCGTTCGACATGACCGAGGAACCTGTCACCCAGACCGGCGCCTTCGTGGGCACCTTCGATCAGGCCCGGAATATCGGCCAGAACAAACTCTTCCGTGCCCGCATAAACCACACCCAACTGGGGGTTAAGGGTGGTGAAGGGGTAGTCGGCAATCTTTGGTTTGGCGCGTGAGGTCGCTGCCAGGAAGGTTGATTTTCCGGCATTGGGGGCACCGACAAGACCGGCATCTGCGATCAGCTTCAGGCGCAACCAGACAGTACGTTCCTCGCCCGGCCAGCCAGAATCATAACGACGGGGTGCGCGGTTGGTTGCGGTCTTGAAACGGGTATTGCCATAACCACCGTCGCCGCCCTTGCAGATCATGACGGTTTGACCCAGTTCACTGAAATCCGCGATCAAGGTTTCGTTGTCTTCTTCGAAAATCTGGGTGCCGACCGGGACCTTCAGATACAGGTCTTCACCATCAGCGCCGGTGCGGTCCCGACCTGCGCCACCAAAACCTGTCTGGGCTTTGTGGTGTTGGAGAAAGCGATAATCGATCAGGGTATTCAGACCGTCGACTGCGATGGCATAGACGTGCCCGCCGCGTCCGCCGTCGCCACCATTGGGGCCACCGAACTCGATATATTTCTCACGCCGCATGCTGGCACTACCGCTGCCACCATTGCCACTTTTGACGTAGATTTTTGTCTGATCGAGAAATTTCATCTTCGAAATCTTTCGGATTTCTGGTTGGTGAGGGCGGCTTGGCTAATCAAATCTCAATAATTCCCATAAAAAAAGGGGAATGGCTCGCCATTCCCCTTTTAATATATCTGGAACGCCGAGCCTGTTAGGTCAGCCCGCCGGATCGACGTGAACGAAGGTGCGGTCGTTGCGTCCTTTGGAGAACGAAACGTTGCCTTCGACTTTGGCGAAGATTGTGTGATCCTTGCCCATGCCGACATTGTTGCCAGGGTGCCATTTGGTACCGCGCTGGCGCAAAATGATGTTGCCGGGAATTACGGCTTCACCACCATATTTTTTGATGCCGAGACGACGACCGGCTGAATCGCGACCGTTTCTGGAACTACCGCCTGCTTTTTTATGTGCCATGAGTTCTTACTCCTCGGTTGCAGCTTCGGCTTTTTCGGCCGGAGCTTCTTTTTTCGCAGCGGGCTTCTTGGCCGCAGCTTTTTTCTTCTTGGCACCAGCGCCTGCAACATCAAGGATGCGCAGAACTGTCTGGTCCTGACGATGGCCAGCCATACGACGATAGCCCTGGCGGCGCTTCTTTTTGAAGACCAGGATCTTGTCAGCGCGACCCTGTTCAATGATTGATGCCGTCACAGCAGCACCTTCAACGGTTGGTGAACCGATTACGGTGGTAGTGCCATCGTTGACCATCAGGATATCATCCAGCTTGATCTCGGCACCGGCTTCACCGTCCAGCTTCTCAACCAGAACAACATCACCCGGGGCGACTTTATATTGCTTACCGCCGGTTCGAACTACTGCGTACATAACTTGCTCTCCGCAAACGCGGGCTCAGGGCCTGCGTATCAGGGCATAAGCCCCATGGTAAAATCTGATTTGCCCCGGCTTTTGAACAAAGTCCAATAACCAAAGCAACCGGCCCCGCTAAAGCGAGCCGGTAATGCAGGCGGGAATATAGCCACAAGACGCGCCCTGTCAACGTCTTTCGCACCTGAATCGGTGATTCATCCGGTGAATCGGAAATGAATCGGGAGTCTTTCAATCCAGGCCGCTGACCAGGCCGCTGATTTGGCTTGCTTAAGCCTGTTTATGGGCGATTTGAGACGGTTTTTGCCAGTCTTGTTCGCGCGCCTCTCATGTAAAACTTGAAAAACCCTGATGATATTGTTAGTATTACAAACAATACCGAAACGGAATTATCAGCTATACAGCATATTTGACCATCACGCTTCACTGGAGGCGCGGTAGTTGCTGTGGTTTTTCAGGAAAGAGGGACGGGATGTCGGAGATGGATTTGGGTTTTGATCTGGAATTCAGCGATCTGTACGCGCTGGAAGGTTTGCAGAAAATCGATGCGAAATTTGAGGAATTTCTTAACGTTCGGGATGCGGCGCTGGCAGCGCAACTGGCTGCCGGGCGCATCGAACTGCCGGATGCCAAAACTGAATCGACTTTACTGACTGACCTTGGACCACATCTGGAGGCCTTCATTGCTGACATGTTCGGGATCGGGGAAGAGCTTGGCGAACTGGATGACTGCCATGTCGCTCTGAAACCCTTTTTTCAGTTCAAGCGACTTTTTATTCAGCGCAAGGTTTTCAAAGCCGTCTCTGCTGAAGCTGCCGCGCAACTGGACGGTGATGCCCTTGCCGCTGAACTGCAAACATTGTTTGGCCAACCGTTCGCCGGGGCGGAAGACGAGACCGTCTATTTTGAAAAAGTATCCGCCTGGCAGGAAGACGCTGCGGCCAATGCGCCAGCGCTTGAGATCGCGACGAATTATGCGGGTTGGGCTTTAAGAACACCTGAGGGTCGGGCACGCCATGCGGCGGGGCATCTGTTCAAGGTGCCTGAAAAACTTGATTTTGAACGCCTGGTTCCGGCAGAGGTTGATCGGACATCTGATTACGCCGTGCACAAGTTACCAGACAAACGTTTGCATCGTCGCGACGGCTTTGGTTTGACGGACCCCGGGGCTGATCTCGCCGGTGCCTTGTCGGAGGCACATTATTGTATTTTCTGCCACAACCAGGGCAAGGACAGCTGCTCAAAAGGCATGACCGAGAAGCCCGCAAAGGGTGCAGCATCTGAGGAAAGACCCGCCTTCAGCAAAAGCCATTTCGGTGTGTCGCTGGCCGGGTGCCCCCTTGGCGTACGCATTTCGGAAATGAACCTGCTGAAAACCGACGGTGTCGCCATCGGTGCCCTGGCCGCTTTGGTCGTCGAAAATCCGATGACGGCGGGAACCGGTCATCGCATTTGCAATGACTGCATGAAGTCCTGCATCTATCAAAAGCAGGATCCTGTAGAAATTCCGGAAATTGAAACGCGTATCCTGAAAGATGTTCTGGCCCTGCCTTATGGTTTTGAAATCTACAGTCTGTTAACACGCTGGAACCCGTTGAACCTGAAACGACCTCTGCCACTTCCGCCGACGGGACATCGTGTGCTGGTCGCCGGCATGGGACCCGCAGGATATACGCTGGCCCATCACCTGGTAAACGATGGTCATACCGTCGTTGGTATTGATGGAGCCAAAATAGAGCCCTTGTCCGCCGAGTTATCCGGCGTCAATTCCCACGGTAACCGGGTTCCCTTCCGGCCCATCAAGGATATTGAGGAACTGGAAGAACAACTGGATGATCGCGTCATGGCGGGCTTCGGCGGTGTGGCGGAATATGGCATCACGGTTCGCTGGGACAAGAACTTCCTGAAAATCCTGCGCTTGCTGGTAGCCCGACGGCAACAGTTTGCCTTGTTCGGGGCCGTTCGCTTTGGCGGCACGATGACCGTGGATAATGCCTTCGACAAGGGATTTGATCATGTGGCCCTGGCCGTTGGTGCCGGACGTCCGACCATGATCCCGATCCCGCGTGGCCTGGTGCGGGGCGTGCGTGCGGCGTCTGATTTTCTGATGGCGCTGCAACTGACCGGCGCTGCCAAAACAGATTCCATCGCCAACATGCAATTGCGTATGCCGGTTGTGGTCGTCGGTGGTGGTCTGACGGCCATTGATACAGCCACCGAAGCACTGGCCTATTATCCGGTCCAGGTTGAGAAATTTCTCGGACGCTATGAAGCCCTGGTCAAGGAGCGCGGCGAAGATCAGGTGCGTGCCGCCTGGGATGCCGAAGAAACACAGATTGCCAACGAGTTTATTGACCACGCCAAAATGATCCGGGCTGAACGGGCCGTTGCTGAAGTCGAAGGCCGCGATGCCCGTGTGCTGGAGTTATTGAAGAAGTGGGGCGGTGTAACCGTGGCATACCGTAAGCGCCTGATCGACAGCCCAAGCTATACACTTAATCACGAGGAAGTAGAGAAGGCCCTGGAGGAAGGTATCTATATTGCGGAATGCTTGTCGCCGATATCAGCACTGGTCGATGAATGGGGGCATGTTTCTCATTTGACTTTGAACAAACAGCGCCTGACCCGCGATGGCAAATGGATGACCCTGGACAATGTGGAGAAACTGCCAGCGCGCGCGGTGTTGATCGCAGCTGGAACCCGTCCCAACACCGTGTTGGCGCGGGAAGACGAAAATCGCTTTGAACTGGATGGCCGGTTTTTCCAGGCCTATGACCTGGCTGGAGAGCCGGTTGAACCGGAACGTGAAAAAAAGCCCAGGGATGTTCATGTCCTGGCGCATATAGAAGAAGACGGTCGCGCCGTGAGTTTCTTTGGCGACTTGCACCCGTCCTTTGCCGGGAACGTCGTCGGCGCCATGGGCAGTGCCTTGCAAGGTTACCCCGTGGTCAGTCAGTTGCTGGCAAAAAGTCCGCCGGTCAATACAGACACGGATGAGAAATTCCTCGGCAATCTGAATGACGAAATGCGGGCCGTTGTGCATTCGGTTGAACGCCTCAACGAGACGATTATCGAAGTGATTGTCAGAGCACCTCAGGCTGCACGCCAGTTCCAGCCCGGTCAGTTCTATCGCTTGCAGAATTTCGAGACCCTTGCCCCCATACTGGAAGGTACACGCATGGCCATGGAAGGCATTGCATTGACCGGTGCCTGGGTGGACCGTGAAGAAGGCCTGATCTCTCTGATCGTGCTGGAAATGGGAGGCTCCTCAAGCTTGTGCGCCCACCTGCAACCAGGCGAGCCTGTTGTGCTGATGGGACCGACCGGGGCACCAACGGAAATTCCCGAAGGCGAAACAGTGTTGCTCGCAGGCGGCGGATTGGGGAATGCGGTGCTGTTTTCCATTGGCCAGGCCATGCGGGCGGCGGGGTCGAAAGTGCTGTATTTCGCCGGGTATAAAACCGCCGCGGATCGCTACAAGATTTCAGAAATCGAAGCGGCCGCCGATGTCATTATCTGGTGCTGTGATGAAGCTCCCGGTTTTGCCCCGACACGCCCACAAGACAAGACCTATGTTGGCAATATTATCGACGCCATGGTGAACTATGCGGAGGGCAATCTGGGGGAGGCACCGATCCCGATGACGGATGTTGACCGGGCCGTCGTGATCGGCTCTCACGGCATGATGGGGGCAGTGGCTGATGCCTTGCGCACCAGTCTGATGCCGCACATCAAGGATTGTTTTCAGGCGATTGCCAGCATCAATTCACCCATGCAATGCATGATGAAGGAAATCTGTGCCCAATGCGTACAAACCCACGTCAATCAGGAAACAGGTGAGCAAACGCTGGTGTTTTCCTGCTTCAATCAGGACCAGCCGCTGGAGCAGGTGAATTTCAGTTTGTTGGGTGCACGATTGAAACAGAATTCGGTACAGGAAAAACTGACAGCACAATGGATCGATAGATGTTTATCTTCCGCTGTTCAGGAAGGTGTTTGATCCGGTAAATACCCTGTGGGCGAGATCACGAGGGTGAGGTGGGGTTGGCCTATTTGAACTCGCTGGCCAACGCCAATTGTTGTTCGCGCGGAATACTGCGCCAAATGCGATCAAGGTTCGGTTTGACGCGTTTCAAACCCTTCAGGTAGGCTTGACCATACTGGCGATAAGCTTCCGCCAGGTTGGTCGGGAGTGCCTTGCTACCGTTGCTATAGGCAAAGCCAAGGATTTCGTTGGCTTCCGGAATGTTGCCGCTGGATGCAAATTTTCGCACAACCATGATTTGATCCATCGTCAGATTGGCAACATCAGTGCCCACCAGGAATTCAGACCAGGCTTTGGAAATTTTCTCAGCTTCTTCTTCGGCTTTCTTTGCAGCCTGGGCTTTTGCTATCTCGGCGAGCGCGGCAGGATCGTTGTTTGCAATTGCGATGGCCCGTGCTGCTTCCTGGGCCTTTCTTTTGGCAAGTGCGATTGCCGCTTCTTTGGCCGCCTTTGCATCGGCGGCCTTTTTGGCGATCAATGCCTTTCTGGCTTCTTCACGCGCCTTGATCCACTCAGCAATGGAATTGCTGAATTTCGCCTTGCGGTATTTTTCACACCAGTCCGGAACAGAATATTTGTCGGCACAGATGAAGGTTTTCAGCGGGTTTGAAAGTCGTTCAGCCTGGGCTTCGGTAATTTCGCCTGGCAGTGTCTCGGCTTTGACCGGGTTTGTGATCAACAAAGCAACAGCAAACAATGCCGCCACCATCAGCAAACGCCCAGAGACAAGCCCGGGAACGATTAATTCCAGCTTGTATTGTGGGGTGTTCAGAGGTGTTGATCCGAAGGTCGAAAACACTGGTTGGGTATCCGTCGCAATTATTAACACAATTTTCCAGCGATATTTTGCAAATGCCATGCCAAAGATTAATGGTAAATTAAGGCCACATTTTAAGGTTAATGTTTCATTACGAACCATGTACGGCTCAAAATGACGCACTAACTCAAAATATAGTATAAAATATGGTATATATGAGATGAAGCGATCCGGATAAATCGAATGCTGGTCATGTTGTCTCAGGGGGTATATCGCTGCTGGATTTCCAGATCATGTTTCAGAATGTGAGACACGATATTATGCATGATTTCAGACAGGCAGCTTTCACCGCTGCATAGTTTTTGGCAATCAAGGCTCAAGGCGCGCATGCGGTCCATGATATGTCTGTGGTCTTTGACGTGGACTTTAACGTCGCGTCCCGTAAGGCTCGCCAATAAAACATTTTCTTCATCGAAATGCTGTTGGCAAACTACAATGCAATCGCTGAAGGCCTTGGCACATTTGCCGGTTTCACCAGCTTTCCAGTAGCTGATCATCGTATTGCATGCCGCAACGATCTGCTTGTGACGGTTGTCTGTTTGGGCGTGCCCGGTCGCGAAATGTTCCGACCATTCCAGAATCTTCATATATTTCCTTGTTGGCCGAATTTTCAGGCCCGTATTCCCTGTTCCCCTAAAGCGATTCCGGCTCAAGGGGAAACGCTCACATTGATCAAATATAAGCAACTTTTTCAGGTTGTGTAAATCCGGTGTCCTGCAGTGTGACGTCAGGTCGCACGGCTACAGCATTCGAGATGAACGGAGAAAGACGGGAGAAAAAATCGTAAGAAACCCGGCATACACGAAACCGTGGTGGTTTCCGGTTTGCCAGGTTCAGGTGAGGTTCAGGCCCTGACAGATGACCGCAGCAAATCATCGATGATGCGCTCCAGTTGCTTGACTGTGTTGCAGGTCTTTGCGACATGGCAATAAGGACGATAACGCGGCATTTCAGAATCACCTGTGCCCCAGAATGTTTCCGGTTCCGGGTTAAGCCAGATTACGCGACGGCTACGCTCGTAGATCTGTTTCATGATCTGGGCTTCCGGGTCGGCGTCATTGGTACGCCCATCGCCCAGTACAATCACCGTGGTTCGCCGGTCGATGCTGTCCAGATGTTCGTCCCGAAAGTCGCGCAGCATCTGGCCGTAGTCGGTGGAGCGAAAACCGATCTTTTGCAAGATGGCCGGTATGGCTTCTTCGATCGCGCGGTCTTCAAGATCGTCACTGATTTCCACCATGTGACTGGAAAAGGCGAAGCTTTGCAGCCTGGCGATAACCTCGTTCAAGCTGTACAAAAACATCAACAGAAAACGCGAGGATGCAGCGACCGATCCACTGACGTCGCAAATGGCCACAACGCTTGGTTTGCTGATCTCCTGAAATTTCCACACGGTTTCAAACGGCACACCATCGTGGGCCATGTTACGGCGCAAAGTTCGACGCA
>Ga0233449_1002952_pt1 | contig 12864 bp, 5 predicted proteins | sample SI_124_October20_FD_183012 | JGI IMG/M metagenome (GOLD analysis project Ga0233449, IMG submission 183012) | Seawater microbial communities from Saanich Inlet, British Columbia, Canada - SI_124_October2016_200_MG | ecosystem: Environmental > Aquatic > Marine > Inlet | place: Canada: British... | reverse complement strand
CAAGGCAGTTACATCGCCAACGATGTCAGCCTGTTGTCTTCCCACTTGTTGCAGGGGCCCACCAACATGGCCATGCGCCGGGGCACCAACGTGGATGAGGGCGATCTGCTTCTGGTCGTTAATGGCGACGATGGCACGATGGCTGCTTTCACGATTCTGCGGACGCAAAACGTCATCGCTCCCAGCCTTCTGTCTACCGAGGGCAGCTACCTCGATGTCGCTGTCGAGGACGCGGACACGCCGCTGGTTTACATGGTTGTCGAGCGTGAGATTAACAGTTCTACGGTTTATTATGTCGAACTGTTCGACAGCAATTACACAACAGATTCCGCAGTCCAGTATTCGGGCGGATCTCTGCCCGGGACAACGACGATGACGGGCTTGACGCACCTCGAGGCTGAGACGATCAAAGTCATCGCAGACGATGCCATCCTGACTGATGAGCTTGTCGATGGTTCCGGCGAAATCGTCACCGACCGTGTCGCGACAACATACATCGAAGCCGGTCTGGAATACCCAACATTTACTGATGCACTCGCGGACGGGGCCACAAAGACAACGCCGCTCCTTCGCACCATGCCGGTTGAGACGCACCTGAAGTCTGGCCCGATCATCGGGTTCAAGAAACGGATCGTCCAGGCATCGATCATTCTTGATGACACGCAAGCGATCACTGTGAATGGCGAGGCTGTACCTTTCCGGCGCCTCGATAACATGTCTCTCGATTCCGGCATCGCATTTTTCACAGGAACAAAACGCGCCGGCCCTTTTCTCGGATACGACTATGAGGGCCAAATTGAAGTCACTCAGGATGAGCCGTTATTCATGACGCTGCTCGCCCTCGAGTACAAAGTATCGGTAGGTCAATAATGGTCGCAGCGGTCCCATATGTTGCACTAGCCATGACAGCCGCCTCGGCTGTCGGCCAGTACCAAGCCGGCAAGGCACAGGCGGCATCGATGGAAGGCCAAGCCAACGCGGTCGATGCACAGTCATCGGTCACAAAGTTGGCTGGGCGCCAGAACGCCTTGCAGCATAAACGACAGGCGGTTGCCTCTCTCGATAATGTCTTGAGGGCGATGGCCTCGAACAATGCCCGTGCGGGTGCGGGGCACATCGATGCCGACAGCGGATCGATCTCCTCGATCAATAATGAGATCCTTTCGATCGGCGTTCGAGATGTCTCGACAGCGTCGGCAAACGAAACCATCACCCGCGGCATGGCTGGATATCAGGCAACCCTGCAAAATGATCAGGCTGCGCGGCTTCGAGCCGGTGCCCCTGTCGCACGACGCACTGGTGTATTCAACGCAATGGCCGTCATGGGCCAAGGCATGATGTCAGGCGCACAGGTCGGAGCGTTTGGGTCTAGCACCTCGGCAACCGGCAACGTCCTCGGAAAGCCGGCATAATGGCAGCGCGGGATCTCCTCAAGCCACAGTCCTCGCTCGGCAGCGTTGCGCCGATCTCGCTCCCCGGCGTCTCGATGCCAACCGGCCCAGACCCCCTTCTGGCTGCGACCGCGAACATGGCCAACAGCCTGTCGCAGCGCATCGGCCAGATGTCTCAAACGATGTTCAAGGTCGCCGGCACACAGGCCGAGGCGAAGGGTGCCGCAGCCGGCGTTCAGAACGCGCCATCGATCGAAGAAATCAAGTGGGCGAAGAAACACGGGCAGAGCGTAACGCTCCCCGGCGATGCTGGCTCGATCAACATTCAGGAACAGGCAGCGTATGCGTCATCGCTCAAACTGACAGAAGCACGTTATGGATCTCTGGCCCGGGAAGCCGCACTGGGCGAGGTCACCAAGGCCTTCATGTCGGATGGCGAGATCAAGCCGGACTTGCTGCAAAAAAGACTGAATGATGTTCTGGAATCTTACACGGGATCTCTGGCCAGTGTCTCTCAGGCGGGTGCCGCGAAACTCGACATCGATCTCCGCAACCAGTTCAACAATCAACTGGTCGCCTACAGCCGGGAATGGCACAGCAAAGACACCAAGCAGCGTCGGGCCAAGGCGGTTGCCAGAGCGCACAACATCCTGCCCGAGGTCGCTGGATATGTAGTTGGAGACTCAAAGACGCGGCAAGACGTCGGCATCGCTGAACATGCCACCAGTATGCTAGAGCGTGAAGTCTTAAACATGACTGTTGAAGGCGTCCCGACTTCGACCATCGAAGCCTACAAAACCACATTCCAGAAACGCCTGGACAATGCGCTCATCACATCGGTGACCCAGTGGTCGCAGGGCAGTGAAGCCGGTGGTCCTCTGGAAGCCTTCAGCAAGCTGTCGAAGGGCACGGCTCCTGAAGGAGTAATGGACGCATTTGAGTCCCTGCCGGCCAGCAAGCAAAACACATTGAAAACTGACATCTGGGCCGCGCACACCAGAGAGCAGTCGATCGAGGAAGACAGGCAAAAGGTCATCGATGACGCTCATGATGCTGTTGTTGAAATGCACACAACAAACTTCTATTCCGCTCTTCTGACTGGCGACCACGGGACGATGAGAACAATCATTGACACGTTGACCGTGGTAGACCCGGACACCGCTGGCAGACTGATTCCCTTGCTCTCCAAATCAGGTGATGCCGGAACTGATGATGCCGGGATTGTGCGTGACATTTCTCTCCGCATTGCCGAGGGGCAAACAGACCCTACCCAGAGAACCTACATCAAATATGACATCATCTCTGCCATGAAGGACGGCACGTTGACGACTGGAACCGGCAAACATTTGATGCAAAATCTGAGTGCTTCCCGGTCGCATGTATTCAAGGCGGCACAGGCTGAGTTGAAGAGCAAGACACGATACAATACTGCCATGAACCGGATTAACCCGGGGCCGGAAGATGACGCAGCCTTGCGCCTGTATGAGCGAGTGATGGCCAAGCTGCATTTGGCATCCGCAGATCCTGAGGCCGACCTGATGGTTGTGGTAGAAACCGAGATCGAAAACGAACAGGGCCGAATCCACGCCGCTATGGTTGAAGAGGCCAGAGAGACGTTGGCATCGATCCCTCTTTTCAACTCTGTCGAGATTGTTGAACAGACTACAGAGGGCCTGAAGAACGGAACAATCAAACCATTCGGATCTGTCAAGATACTCGACTATCAGAGGGCCTTGAGGGCGGTAAAAACAATCAACAAATGGGGCACTGCAAAATGAGCGACCTCGACCAAGCCCCTGAAGACGTTATCGGAGAAACCCGGGCAGTACAGCAAGACGGCACGTTGACGCCACTGCGGATGTCGGCCTCGAAGCCTCGCGTCAATCCGGCGGCAAATATCGATGAGATCTTGTTGCAGGATCAGGCTGCGAGAGGTGTTGCTGCCGAGATGAACGTACCTCTCCAACTGAACACCAACGAACACGGCGCCGTTTACTACACGCCGCAGTTCCCTGACATCGATCCTGTCGGCATCGAGAACCAACAGCCCCTGCCTACAGAACAGACATGGGGAGATGTTGCAGTCGGCGTTCCCGAGGCCATCGCACATGGCCTGTCTACCGGCCTTGGCAACATCAATGAATTGCTGCCGATCCCCGGTGGTTGGGTCACTGATGATGGCCAGCCTGTCACCAACGTCAAACAGGCTATGGATGTGTTCGGCAAGTGGATTCAGGGCGGGACTGAAGGCCCCCTGACAATGGGCAAGCCTGAAGGCGTGACGCTCGGCCTTGTGTCAGGAATCAGTCAGGTCTTGCCGGGAATGATCCCAGCCATCAAGCTGGCAAAGGCCGCCGGCATGGGCCCGATTCTCGCTGACGTTGTCGGCGGGTTTGTGGGCGACATCGTCACCTCATCGGAAGTCGAGGCGGAGCAACTTGTAAAATTATTCGGATCAGTTGCGTCTAAAGAAGGCGCTGCGGCCCTGACAGAGTTCATGAAGGATGAGAACGGCGACATCGACAAGCTGAAGGCACGACTGATTGCCGGCGTCCCGGGGCTTATCGCGGGGCCAGCGATACACGGCGTTGTCAAGTTGGCATCGATGGCGAGAAAAAGCTCCGGCGGTCAGGCCCTCATTAAGCAGTTTGTCAAAATGATGGCTGATGAAAGCGGTGAAGTGAAGTTGCCGGGGATGGGTGCCGGCGGCAGGGTCAAAATGGGCCAGGATATGCAGCCAACAGGCAAGGCCCCGACACCGGATGAACTGACGGCGGCAAGGGCTGAAACAGTCAAGGATGGCGTCACAGTAGCCCAGCGCCTCGATACAATTATTCCACAGGCAGAGCGCGTCGATGGCGGCGTCTTCCGGCATGGGATGCCCAATGGCAAAGAGTGGTCAACCCTGACGCCAAAAGAACTGGCCAAGCGCGGCCCGGGCGCAACATTCAAGGACACAGATCTCGATCGTATCTGGAACGAAACACTGGCAGAGGTCAGTGCCGCGGCTCGGGACGCAGTCGAGAGAACCGGCGCAACATGGACAGCGTTCAAGGCAAACGATTGGGACAAGGCATTGCGTCTGCCTCTCCGGTCACAGCTTTGGTATGAGTTGTCTGGCGAACAGTTCGCGAAGTTACTGCCGGATCTGACACACAATGAGTTCATGATGTTTGTCGACCTGATCGGCGCGACATCTGCACGGGCCAAGCCCCTCGAGAATCTCCAACGGTCATTGGCCGTTCTCTCCCAGCGCAAACGTGGCGTCCCTGTCGATGTCGACCTGACGATTCAGAAGTCTGTCGAAGATGCCCTGATGAGAAATGGCACAGAGATCTCAAGTGCCCTCGGCAACAAGACGGGGATGTTCTCTGACACCCTCGCGATGGTTGGCGGCGTCCAGACGCGATACCCCATCAGCGTAAATGATGTCTGGGTCGGTGACATGTTTGGTATCGACGGCAAACTGATGACGGCGAACCAGTCGCTTCATGAGGTGTTCGGCAAGTACATGAACAAGCTTCGAGACCTCACAAACGTCGGTGCAAAAAAGGGCGATGTCAGGCATCAAAGCTGGCAACTACAGGCCCGGGGCTGGGTACAAGCACGATCAGCCGCTGACGGCATCGACACATCGAAAGCTGCGTCCGACATCGATGGATCAGACTACGCCGGGGAATGGAGCAAGATCGTCGCAATGCTCGAGGATGCTGGCATCAGTGTCCCGGGCGGAAAGATCACAGACAAGATCCTGATGGACCCCCGAGTCGCTGACGCCCTGCGCCCGACAACGCCGGCATTTAGATCTGCGCCAAAGGCGACAGTCGAGTTCGGTACTTTGCTCACGGCAAACGGCAGGGCTGCACACAAGGCATATTCACAGGCAGTCGAATCCGGCAACGCAAAGACGGTCGAAGAGTACGAAGGGGCACTGGCCAGTGCCCTGTACAATTCAGGCCAAGGCGCGACTGCTTGGGAGAAGGCCGTCAGGGTTGCGACTAATTCTTCAGACAAGGTGACCCGGATCAATACCGCCAGTGGCGCGGATCCATTTGCCTTCTCTGGCACCTTCGAGGGGGCTGTCGGCGCGAACATCCGAATCCCTCTCAAGGACATGACGCCTGACCAGATAGCCTACTTTAATGCTGTCGCCGGCAAGGGCCTGAAACAAAAGGCAATGGCTGCGGCAGAGATCCATCGTATCGGCAAGACAGATCCTCTGCCGGCTGGAGCCATTGAAACCGCCTCTGTGATGTTCGACCATTCGGGCGCAGTGCCCAAAGATATGATCGGAGACTTCGCTGACGCCCTCGGGGCTGGGTTCGAGGTATCCGCCGCGAAACACCCGGGGAGCTTGGTTTTTGACATCAATCCCAAGTTCGATGACGCTGGAAATGCAGTCGGCCCGACAGCAGCAGAGTTGGATGCCGCCGTTGACATTATGGCCAAAAAGCACAATATAAAGAACGCCAAAGCGTTCAGGGCTGCATTCAAATCAGAGTACGGCAAGAACTATGTGGAAGACCCGGGCGATCAAACGGCGTATAATGCGATCATTGACGCTACATTAAGGGAGTGGACAACCGATGTCAGACAACAAGTCAAAGCCATCACAGGCGACTCAGTCACCGACAAGCAAATCGAAGTCTGGCTCAACGGGGCAACAAGCAAGCTCCCCGTCACAAAGTCAAAGCTCCCTGATGGGGTCGAAATATCTAGCGTCCGAGGAAGAGCATCGACAGTTCGCAAAAGATTTCGGCAGCGACTTAGTGATCACGCCTCGGTAGAGAAGGCCTTCGATGACATCGGCAAAGGCGTCGATGCCAAGTTCGAGAAACTTCTCCCCAAGTGGCAAAAACGGGCAGACGCACTAGCAAAGAAACAGGGCTCCACTGCCCCAAAAGGGGGAAGTGAATAATGGCTACTGATACCATTGCGCCTGAAGAAGTCACCGCAGCCGGTGAACTCCGAGATCCGGCACAGGCGCCACTCCAACTAGACATCCCCGCGCAGGACGCACCGGCTGGTCAACAGACCGCTGGTGTCGTCACTGACGCCATCAAGGCTGGTCTGGACATGTTGGGCCCACAGGTAGACAACGCTGTCCCTGCCCCCACACAAGCAGCCCCTGCCCCCACACAGGCGCTCCCTACCCCCAACCCGAGTGAGCCGGCGCTGCCCGGGGCCACAGTCCGCGATGACCTGGCCCTCGATGAGAAGGCGGCGGTCCAGAGCGTCGATGGCGCTGTTCTGGTTCGACAAGCTACTGATGCCGAAATGATGATGTTCGAGGCTGCGATCCCGCGCATGGATGGCAAGCCGGGGGCCACAGGCCTGAACTATTTCCCGATGAATCTCGATCAGATGACCGATGCCTTCAACGGGAATCTGGCTGCATTTCAGGCGAAGATCGTCGGAGCCAACTCTGTCGCCATCGAACAGATGAAACGCGGCAAGATGACCATCGAGGAGATCGGTCACGCTGCGGAGAAGATCGGCCTGAAGGACATGGCCATGCGGTTGCTGAACAAGCAGCCCGGGGAAGTCTTTAACGCCGAGGAAATGTACAAGGCTCTGGTCACACAGGCATCGGCATTACTGACAGCGAAGTCGGCATATGATGACATGATTGCTGACCCGACTGATGCATCCGCTCTCAACTTTCTACTGGCCATCAATCTACAGGGTGCCCTGACAACGTCACTGGTCGGCGCCAAGACTGAAGCAGCCAGAACGATGGCTGTCCTGACTAACTTCAGCAAGATCATGCAAGCCAACCAGATGCCATCAGCCGATGATGTCACCGGCATGTTCGGCCAGATGCCAAACATCGAGGGCATGTCACCCGAGGACATCATCGCCAACATGGGCGGCATCGAGACGATCATGGCACGGGGCCAAGCCTATATGATGTTGCGCCCGGACCAGCAATCACAGGTCGCGTCTGGATTCTCGAAGTGGTTCAACAAGGGCGTCGATGTCTTCATGGAATCTTTCATGAATGGACTGTTGTCTGGCATCCCCACACACATGGTCAACGTCTTGGGCAATGCCGGCTTCCAGATCTACTCAATCCCTGAACGGTTCATTGCCGGCGCAATTGGTGCAGCCAGAACAAGTATCCCCGGCTCCAATCAAAGCCGTGTCTACATGACCGAGGCCCTCGCGATTCCGGCCGGTATGATGATGTCGTTCAACGCCAGTATGAGGGCTGCGGCCAAGGCATTTGTTACTGAGGATCCGAGCGACTTAGTGTCGAAGATCGACTACCGGACCCGCAAGGCTATCACGGCAGAGAACCTTGAGTTGGACCCGGATGCCGCGGTCGGTTGGGCGGTTGATATGCTCGGCAAGATCACCCGCATTGCTGGCCGGTTCCTGTTGACTGAAGATGAATTTTTCAAGGGCAGTGCCCGGGGGGTAGCTCAATACACAACCGCAGTCAGACGGGCCCTCGATCTCAAGGCGCAAGGCGCGGATGAGGCGACTGTCAGGGCATCGATCGTCCAGGCTATCCAGAACCCTGATGAAGCCCTTCTGACGACCATGAAGGACTATGGGCAGCTAATGACATTCCAGAAGGATCTGGAGGGCGTTCTGGGTCAGTTGCAGGGGTTCTTCAGCCATCCTGCAATGAAGATCTTTGTCCCATTTTACAAGACGCCAACCAACATCATGCGCGAAGTGATGTCGAGAAATGTTTTGTCGGCACCATTGCTGCCATCTTTCTGGAAGGCCATCAAGGCCGGCGGTCCCGAGGCTGATATGGCAATGTCGAAGATGGCTCTGGGCTCGACTATCATGGCTGCGTTTGCCGGCTACTCTTACGGTGCCGAGGGCGACGATGTCCTGATGACGGGGCATGGGCCATCAGATCCCAAGGCTCGGGAGGCTTGGTTGCGTCATCACCAGCCGTACAGCTTTTCAGTCAAGATGGAAGACGGCACACGCAAGTCGATCACATACAGCCGGTTCGATCCGCTGTCGGGAGTGTTAGCCGTTGCGGCAGACTTCGCATGGTATGCCAGGCATAGTGATGATGAGGACATGATCAGTTCACTGGCTGCGGCAGCGGCGATGTCGAACTACAATTATGTCGGGCAGTTGCCGATGCTTCAGGGCATGTTCTCGATTGCTGAGATCTTTGGCTCCGAGTACGAAGGCGGCGAGGCCAAGTTCAAGCGACTACAGGAACTGTTAGGTAAGCAAGTCGGAAGTGCAGCCATCACTGCGCTGCCGCTCCCTACAGGCTCCTTCACTGCGTCGATCGAACGCTACTTTGACCCGACCAAGAAGAACACTCTGCCGACAGACACCAATGTCGCGCCACTTGTCCGGGGCTTCTATGAGGCCTTGCAAAAGGCTCGGTCGCGCAGCCCGTTTTTCTCGAAAGATATGGAGCCGGCGCTCGATCGTTGGGGCACTCCCCGGATGGAAGGCGACGGGCAAGTCTGGGAACTGGCATCGCCCATCAAGATTCGCATCGATGAATATCAAATGGTCGATGATGAGATGTCCGATCTGAACCTTGGATTAAGTCGGGTGCCGAAATCGATCGAGGGTATCAAGCTGACAGGAAAGCAACAAAACATGCTGGTGCTTCTGGCCAACAATCCACCAGACGGCGGCAACTTGCTCGAGGATCTGAAGGAGATGATCCTGTCGCCTGAGTATCAGGATCTGTTGCCCGGATTCCGCATTACAGAACTGAGGGCGATCGATTCAGTGTACTGGTCGAATGCAAGGAAATATCTCCTCGAGATGGACCCGGATCTCAGGGCCCGGGTTGATGAGCGCAACGGAATCAGGGATGTAACCGGCAAGGCACCAATACAATGATTTCTTTTATCAAGAGCGTCCACATGCTATATGGTACGACAGGAGCGATGAACAATGGCTGATATCCCTATCTCGGCGGTCACCCGTCGCGTTCAATACACGGTTGGTGGAACAGACACCGGCCCTTATTCGTTCACGTTCAATGTACTGGCCGACACAGATCTGGCTGTCTACCTGAACTCAACGCTCAAGACGATCACCACACACTACACTGTGTCGCTGAACGCCAATGGCACCGGCTCGATCACCCTGACATCGTCGCCATTAACGACAGACATTGTGACTATCATCTCTGCGGTTCCCATCGCCCGGGTATCTGACTATACGACGGGCGGTGACTTTACCGCGGCGGCAGTCAACGCGGATCTCGACAAGCAGACAATTTTCTCCCAGCAATTGTCGGAGCGAATCGATCGTTCCCTGAAGTCTGCCACATCTGAATCCGCGGTTACCGATTGGGATCTGCCGGCACCAGAAGCCGAGAAGGCCCTGAAGTGGAACAGCGCCGGCACAGCCCTCGAGAACTCGACTGATGACATCGATTCATCGGCAACTGATGCTGCGGCATCGGCGGCTGCGGCACTTGTGTCGGAGAACGCAGCGGCGGCAGATGCCGTCCTGACCGCAGCGGATGTGGTCACAGTCGCAGCAGATTTGGTCGCAACAAATCAGGACACGATTGACACCGCAGCAGATTTGGTCGCGACAAATCAGGACACGATTGATACCGCCGCCGACGTTGTTTTGACCGCAGCCGACGTTGTAAGCGCAGAGAGCGCAGCCGGTGCCGTTGCAGTCCCATTCACCTTTGATAACTCGACTTCAATGGCTGATCCGGGCACGGGCGATTTCCGCTTTAACAACGCTACGGTGGGTTCAGTAACAGCGATCACCCTGGACGCCAATAGTGCCGACACCGGCAACCCTGATGTGTCTGACTTCATTGCAACATGGGGCGCGTCTGACAGTGGTGACAAGGCGCACATCACGTTCAAAAAATCTGGCACACCTGCCACGTTCGCCACGTTCAAGATCACAGCGGCAGTCACAGACAACACAACCCACCTTGAACTGACAGTGACCCATGTCGACAGCAACGGGACATGGACCGCTGCCGATAAGGCCTATGTCGCATGGACGCGCACCGGTGATGCTGGTGCCGCTTCTCCTTCTGCCAGTGAAACGGTTGAAGGTATAGTCGAGACGGCCACACAGGCCGAAGTTGACGCGGGTACGGATGCACTGCGCTACGTGACACCTGCCACGCTGGCAAGTACCACAGTGGTCGGCGGCGATCCAGCGGCCTTCTCCGGGGCCATAGAGACTGATGGAACGTATGTGGCCGTCACACAACCATTCGTCATGCCAGACGGTTCCGGCACGTACATAGCCACAGTTAAAGACGCTGGTGCTGATGGTACTGTCGAGCTTTGGAAGATTGACGTATCAGGTGTTGTTGGTGGCTCGGCTACTGCAAGCGTAACCCTGACAGGTGCCGCGACTGTAACGTCCATTGCGGAGAGCATGGGTTACATCATCGTCGGTTCTGAAGACGGAATTAGCATAGTCCATTCCTACGATACGGGGAGTTGGGCTGAAGCCACAACAGGCTGGCCCCGGTCACTGTCTACCAGCACAACGCCAGCATTGACGAATAACGATGTAACGGCTGTTGGTGCAAACACTGATCCTGAAGCCCCACCTGATCCCCGTACTGGGGGAAAAATACCTTTGTTTGGTGTTGGTTATGGTACTGGTGCAGACATTGGTTCGTTCCTTAAATGGGATGGTAACATTTGGCATAGAGCCGGAACAGTAGGTAACACTGGTGTTGCTGTTGGAACAGACGGACACATAGCCTTTGCTGATAATGATGCTGGTGACAGATACTTAGAGAATGGTCCTGCATCAGTAGTTACGGCTGATGATCCAAACTCTACAGCATGGGCCAGAACAAATAACGATCTGCTCTATGGGTTAGGTTCTGGCAATGCGGTTGCTTTGCATGGAAGTACTCGTGTATCTGCTAGTGATGCAGGGCTAACTCTTGCAGACATTAGTGGGCGTGATGGCGGTTATTGGGAATACAGATCAGCCATTGTAAATCGCACATATAACTCCGGTTATATGATGAACGATATTCGTGGCGCATGGCTTGCAAACTCCAAAACGGCTGATCGTAGCTATAAGGCCAACACGTTGACTGAGACTGGTACTGTACCAAGTGCCGCTGTTTCATCTGGTTCAGACCTTCAAGTATATGGCCCGTTTTCAACAAGCAATTATCTTAGTCGTGCGACTGACGCAGACTATAATGCGCTTGCCTCCGGGGCAGTGCATGTGGCTATCTGGGGCCAGACAAGTACAGGCAACGAAACAGCATTCTCCATCGGTCGCCCCGATTTTTCGCGCAGGGTCGAATTGTATGTCGATAGTTCTGGCGTTCCAACGGTGGCTATTATTGGCGCGTCTGGAACAACAGCTTTAATCGCCACCGGGGTAGACGTAAGGGACGGTATTCGGCATAAGTACGATATCGTTCGCGTTAGCAATACTGAGGCGCACCTATACATTGACGGTGTTCTTGTTGAGAGCGACACAACAGATAGTGGTTCTATATCTGACGGAACTATCATACTGACAATCGGCATAGCTGCCGATAAGTCCTCCCGTCCTTGGACTGGCGATCTCGCGCTCACAAGACTAAGTGCCTCAGCGCCTTCTGCGGCACAAGTTCGTGCCATGTATAACGCGGAGCAGGGAATGGGTTTCGATGGCACAACCAATGTCCTGTCACTTTTACAATCAGGAACTACTGATGCTGTCCTGGACGTTGACGTAGACCCTAACGGCAAGGTCGCTGTTACGCAGACTGATAGCATGACGATATGGGATGGCCTGACTTGCACAACACAGGCAACACTTGGCGCGAACACAGCCTTTGAACATCTTAAGTCTTGGAACGATACGCTCATTGAAGTTGGCGCAACGGACCTGTCGATTAGTCGCCCTGCCGAGATTACCAGGACGGTGTTTGATGAAGTGAAGGTGTTGCAGAATGAGTTTGCTGGTGTTGATCTGAGCAAGGCTGCGGCTTGGTGTGCAATAAATGCATCTGGTGTTATAGAAGCATCCTATAATATTGAGAGTGTTAACCACGAAAGTACAGGCACCTACGTATTTCACTTCGCAACTAAGATGAAGTCCAAGAACTTCGCTACCGTTCTTATGACAGGTACTTCTGCTACAGGTTCTACAGGCAACATCATATCAGAGTTAAATGGCTATGGTTCTGCGGGTGCTGGAGGAGGGGTAAAGACATACATGACCGACAACGCATCCACTTCAAATGCCAACACTTCGTGTAGCATAATTGTATTTGGCGAGAGGGAAGGCGAATAAAATGAATGAATTAATATTAGAAGCGGATGGCTCAACTACAAGGGTCGGTGACGCTGGCTCTGTATCCAGTATCCTCACCAAGCGTGTGAAGGCTGCAACAATCGCAGCAACACATGACGTTGACGGTGTTGAGCTAACACCTGAGATTGTACCAGACGCTGACACACTGGCTGTTGAAGTTACCAGTGACGAGTTGAAGGTTCACGCATGGCGTCTGCCCAAGGTTCGTGCA
>Ga0233449_1002951_pt1 | contig 12869 bp, 9 predicted proteins | sample SI_124_October20_FD_183012 | JGI IMG/M metagenome (GOLD analysis project Ga0233449, IMG submission 183012) | Seawater microbial communities from Saanich Inlet, British Columbia, Canada - SI_124_October2016_200_MG | ecosystem: Environmental > Aquatic > Marine > Inlet | place: Canada: British... | reverse complement strand
GATTATTTTAATTTGATACAATTATTACCGCACGATATTAGACATATATTAAATAATTTTCAACAGGAATCTGATAAAAAAACACATTTACTAAGTTATCTTTTAAAAACTTATTTTACATTAGGAAAAGGATGGTATGTTAATGAATTTGGAAAACCCATGTCAAATATTTATAATAACTGGTTTAATATTTCTCACGTCGATAATTATGTTATTGGATGCATGTCTTATACAGGATCTGTGGGTATAGATATTTCTATGTTAAAACCCATACAAAATATATTTGATTTTAGATCATGTTTCACTGACAAAGAATGGAAAATAATATATGCCGATTCAACTCTTATATTATTTTATGAATGGTGGACAAAAAAAGAATCATTTTTTAAATATTTGGGAACAGGATTAACCATCGATCCATCAACTGTTGAAATATTACCTGATACAACAATATTATTTAACAATATCAAACTTCACGATGTTCATATATTAACAAAATGGATAAACAAATCTCATGTGTGCTCTGTATGTTTGCCGTATGATGAGTCAATTGAGTTTAGTTCTATTGACGAAAACGTGTTATTTGATTTAATTTAATTCATAGCATCCGCTTTATTTGAAAACAAAAGCTTCACTTTTTTTTTAAATAATCGTTAGAACATAGTTGACGTATGTCAACTATTTCGAATGGCTTTATCTGAAATCGGAAATGACACGGTCATTTCTTTTTCAAATAATCGTCAAATTTAAAGCTTGGTGCAACACTCTTCAAAAGAGGTTGTTCAAGTTGTCTGTATGTTATATCTTTCATTAACTCTGCAGATTTTTGTCGTAAGTTCATTATTTTACCCATTTCTTCAACAGTTGCATCTTTATTTCTTTCCAACCAATCTTCTTTGTATTCTATAAAATTGTGCAATATTTCGTTCAACGTAGTTAACATCGGTCGTATAACCATCGATTTAAATGATTTTCCAGTTTTATCATCTTTCCATTCTTTTTCACCATCTTTACTTATCGCATGCATTATAATAAACGATAACCTTGCAACATCTACGGCCCATATACTTGATGTTTTTTTGAAATCTTCTCCTGGCTTTCTAAAATACTGAACTATTGTATCTCCCAAAACATTTACCAAATTTTTATTTATATAATGACCAATAACCATTTTAACATATATTTCATTTTCATCTTCCTGTTGCGCTTTGTTTAATTTTTTATCGTTTCCTTTATAGTTTAATATTCCGTACACTTCTTCCTTGCATAATTCTTCCAGTGGTGGTGCATCTGTCATATGAAGAGATGCATACTTAAGAACACTCATTGATTTATTTGCCACATCTGCAGTCTTACTAGTTGCTTGCGACATATTAACTGTTGACGATACTAATTTATCAACAAGCGCTTTGTATTCATTTATTTGTTGTTTAGCATCTCCTAATTCTCTATCCTTATTTGCGATGATATGTTCGTACTTATTGCGAGGATTCTTTGTTGGAACATCTTCTGGTTCTTTTTGTTTTGCGACCTCTGAAGTGCCGTTCTTATTGCATATTTTTGTGTTGCATGATTTGTTACATATTTTTTCATGGCGCCATTTTTTTCTATAATCAATATATTCATCACCACACATAGAACATTCGTAAATTTTTATTTTTTTCGTTAAAGGAGTTTTACCATACGATTTTGATGCTACAATATGTTTATGAGTCATAACATGTTTATTCATATGGTTAATTTTTTCTGTTTTATAATTACAGCAAAAACAATAATATTTTTCCATTTCTATATATAAATCGTCAGGAAAAAATACAACGTAATTAACATGTATTTACATTGAACAAAGCATATGCACTTTATATGTAAAAGTATTTATATTTTGCCCACCATATAACTTACTACATTCATATAATATCGTGATAAATAAAGTTATATGTTTGTACATAATTGACTAAATGTTATACATGTATGTAATAATTGATCGATTGAGTAACTTAAATAAAAATAATTATTTTGTAACTTTTATATTTAAAGTAGCAAAATATATGACGATTGTAGTGAAAATATATAAAAAATTTTATTTTTTCATTTCAATAAATTGTTTTATGATATGTTCATATTTCTCAATTTGTTTATTTTTATCGCTCAGCATTCTTTCATAAAAAGCATATTTGTCGGTGTCTGTATTATTTATTATATTTATTACTTGACCATTGTATTGGTCTGGTTGATCTATTTGGTTACATTGAGTTAAATTATTGGAGTTGAGTTGTTCAGATTCATATTTTTTACAGTTATCGCAATTGTCATTCTCATCTTCCTCTTTACATTTTTTTTCATGACGCCACCTTGCCTTTGTTTCTATAAATATTTTATCACAATATCTACATTCATATGTTCGTTTTTTTGATATGACATCTCTGTCATTTTTTTTGTTGTATGTTAATGCAGCAGTTTTATGTTTATTAGTATTTGCATGTCTTGTGACATGAGTTAAATTTTTTGTCATAAATTTACAACATGCGCAATAATAAGTATCAAAATTTTTATCTGACATATTCGCAATAGTTATGGAAAATTTTTTTTGATTTTTATGTACTATATCATTCTCTTCATCGCTTTCATTATTATCATCGGTGTCATCATTGTCATCGTTATCTTGTTCAGAATCATAATTGTCTTGTTCGGGATCATCATTATTTATATTTTCGTCTGCATTGTTATTCGATAATTCTTTTGTATGTTGATCAATGTCGTTATCAACCATAGAGTGAAATTCTTCACGTAATTCACTTTCGTTTATGTTAACTTTAAAATATTCACGACCTTTCACTAATTCATAAGCTTCGTTATAATATGAAATAAGCATTTGTTCGCATTTTGTGGGATTGGGATGTGATATCGAACATATTAAAATACTGCCACCTGGATATCCATTCAGTCGTCTTAACATATCTTGTGTGGAATATCCTATTTTATAAATATTCGTTCCTACGTGGTCTTCGTGTTGAAGTAAATAAACAATTCCTCGTTTGCATTTCATAATGTTACGTTAGAAAATAATTTTTAACTATTATTAATTATATTATATTTGATAAATATTTATTAATTATACTATACTTGGTAATTATTTATAAAAATAAAATTGTTCCAAATTATAAAAATATTTATATAAGTTAAAAAATATTATATGTATAAATAGTAATGGCAGAAGATAATAAGGCAAAATATAACTGCGCACAATGTAATTTTAATTGTAAATTTGAGTCCCAATGGAAAAAACATATTGATACAGAACTACATAAGACAGGAATAAAAAAAACACGTTCTGATGTTAAAGATCCTTATAAATGTAAAGAATGCTTGTATGAAACAAAAAATATAACAATGTTTAAACAACATACGTTAACTGAGCACGGAACAAAAGAAGATAGACAAGCAAAATTCAAATATTATTGCGAATTTTGTGATGTTGGAACATTTTCAAAAACTATTTTTGAAAATCATAATAAATCTAACAAACATATTAAATATTTAGAAAAAACAAAATAAAATATTTACTAATTTTATCTTAAAATTTGAAAAAATTCAGTTTGTTCACGAAAAACAAACGGTCAAATTTTTTCGAAGTATTTCATTATTGGCACCCTCGTGCCCAACGATATTCGGTTCCTATTACGACATCACAAGTCATATGGTAGCCAATGATTTGCCATAGAATGAATACGAATGGTATAATATGGTCAGCAGTATTACTTTCATTCAAATGGCAAACAGTATTACTTTTTCCATATGTAGTTTAAATCGCTCAAAGAAAGTACTGTATGTTTTATTTTTACCAGCTTCAATTATTCCAAACACACATTTCATCAAAAAATAGAAAAAGTGACGGAGTATACTAATTTGCATATTGTTATACTTTTCATGAAAATGGACAATTTTTCGATTTTTTTAAAAAATAATTGTTTAACCTTGTTACTTGGAAAAGTTTTTTTTTTGATTTTTCTAAAAGTCTATAGAAATTTTTTATAAACACACAAGAGTTGTGTAAAATTATGTATAAATTTTCTCAGCTGGAAAACAGCAATTTTTTATTTTTTAAATTATGAATATATTTTAAATAGCTACTAACTATCTCACTTACATATGTTAACTTATACAGCAAGATATATCAATAATTCACCCCTATCGTTAAAATAAATAATATTCACCAATTTTATATGAATTTTACAAACAAAGCCCAAATATTGGATGATTATGAACAGTACATTATAGAAAGAACACATCATCATATGGGTTATCCTTACAATTTGGATTTTAAATACGAAGAATTAAGCAAATTTTTTAAATATTCAATAAATAATTTAGGAGATCCGTTTCAGCCATCTAATTATGGAGTTCATTCAAGACAATTTGAATTAGAAATATTAAAATTTTTTGCTGATTTATGGAAATTAGATGATTATTGGGGATATGTTACTAATTCTGGAACTGAGGGAAATTTACAGTCAATGTTAATAGCAAGAGAAAATCTACCCAATGGTATATTGTACACGTCTTCTGAGACACATTATTCTATATTTAAAGCGGCTCATATGTATAAGATGAAAGCAATCACGATACCTACTAAATGGAATGGATGTATTATGCTTGATATATTAAAAGAAGAGATATTAAACAACATTGATAAACCTGTAATCATAAACGTAAATGTAGGAACCACAATGAAAGGAGCAATTGATAACTTATCTGGAATATTAAACATATTACATGATTTACAAATACCACGAGATAAATTTTACGTACATTGTGATGGTGCTCTATTTGCAATGATGTTGCCATATTTGCAATCTGCGAACGGTACAATAGTAGATTTTACATTGCCAATAGATTCAATAGCAGTATCTGGGCATAAATTTTTAGGATGTCCAATGCCGTGTGGAGTAATGTTAACGCGAAAAATATTAATGAATCCGTTGTTAAAACCGATCGAATACTTAAATTCGGTGGATAGTACAATAACTGGATCTAGAAATGGTCTATCGTCGTTATTTTTATGGAATGTTATAACTGATAAAGGACATGATGGATTCAGAAAGGACGTTGAGATGGTTATGGAAAATGCTAAATATTTAGAGAAAGAATTGACAAATAGAAGCATTTCTACATTTAGAAATAATTTATCAAGTACTGTGATATTTGAGAGACCCGATGAAGACTTTGTGATAAAATGGCAACTTGCATGTGTAGGAGATATTGCGCATGTTGTTATAATGCCATCCATCAATAAAGAAAAAATAGATTTATTTTTAACAGATATTGATAATGTACAATTTAATAAAAAATGTGTGAGATTACATATGGGAAATTTTTGCCAATGTAATGACTGCATAATATTGTGAAATGTAAAATATCACATTTGTGTTGATTATTAGTTTATCATTTATTAATTCGTTTACTATTTTTATATTTACGTTTATATTTAACATATTTGTCATGATAACCTCCTTTTGTTTCAACTGATTTTAATATAGGTACTTCTTGTATTAATCCTATTGATATATATGTTGATAATAATCCTAAATTATTTTCATCATAAAACGACAATAATTCTGAACTGTATAATCCATCATTTCTGGCGGCATTAAATTGCCCGATATTGTATGCTACTTGAGCCAGCTTTACGATAGATAATTTATAGTTAGTTGTTGCAGGTATTCTAAAATGTTGTATAAAAAAATGATCAATTTCGTTTTTATTATCTAACTGTGTATCATTTAATTTGAATATGCAATTATCGAACGATTTATCTTCACTAATAAGTTTGTCGGTTGCTATATTACGAATTAAATCATTAACTTCAATATCGCAACCTATTTTAAACATTGCGTAATATTTTTTATAGGCTTGCCATGCTTGTAATCCGTCAGCATTACAAAATCTAACACGTCTTCCAAATTCTTTCATATTATTCCAAATGTCAAATAATGATTCGGTGCTGTTCATTGGTGTAAGTTATGTATATTATACTGGTATATATTATACTGGCATACGTTATATTAATCAAAAAAATATTGAAAATCAAATAAATAAATAATAAAACTTAAATATATAACAATATAACATAATAATGCCACCTAAAAAAGCAACTAAATCCAAAAATAAACAACCTATTGAAAATATACCAAAAAAGAAAACAAAAGGAGGATCTCGTGATGATGAATCTGTTGAATCAAACGATCAACTAGAGTCCGAATCTGAATCCGTTGATGATATTGAGTTTGATGATCCAGAAGAAGAAAAAGAAGACGAAGAAGAGGACGATGAAGAAAGTAAGGGTGACGATGATTATAATTTTGATGATAATGTAGATGATGTTGATGACGATGATTGTATGTACAGATTTTCAGCTAAAAAAAAGGGACAATCGAACATAATAAGCGAAGACGAAGATGATGGTGACGTAGAAATATTTTTTGAAGATGATGATGTAAACGAATTGGACGAATTTGTGTCAGATAATAATAGAATAACAAGAAGAACACTCACCAAATACGAAAGAGTTAGAGTTCTTGGTGATAGAGCAAAACAAATATCATTGAATGCAAAGCCAATGATAAAAAATGTGGAAAATCTTGATCCAAAATCTATTGCGAGATTGGAGTTAGAAAATGGAGTATTACCAATGATTATTATAAGAACATTGCCAACCGGAAAAAAAGAACGATGGAGAGTAAACGAATTAACAATACAAAATTAGTTTATTAAATGCAAAATTAGTTTATTAAATAAATAAATAATACATCCTAATTAATATATTTTAAACGATACATCCCAATTAATATATTTTAAACGATATATCTTAAGTAATGTATATTGGATTATTCACCTTTCCAATATTGTTCACATGCAGAACATGTATACCATATTTGTGCATTTTTTGTTCCTAATCTATACATAACAGCATCACGTTTACTATGATCTTTATGCGATGGGCAAGAATCATTTATACAGATATAATCACGTGTATGTGGAAGAACTTTACTATTTAATTTATTTTTGAGTCTATCAAAGTTTACATAAGTATTTGTTGCATCAGAACTAGCTCTTCTTGAAATTAATGTTCCTGCTTCTATAGATTTAGAATATCCACACGTACTACAAACAAAAAATGCACTAACAGCATCATCAAGTTTTTCAAAAAAAGATATCAGTTTTGATTGAACGGCACTTTTTGTTTTTTTATCAAGTTTAGTGAATTCTTTATTTTTTGTAAACTGTTCCAATTTATGATTTCCTATTATCACATCATCAAACTCAATTGATGAAACAATATTATTTATAATATTTTCAATTTCGTTATTGGCTTCATCTATCTCATCTACAATACCCACATCATCTGCAGAATTTGCAGAGTCTGCAGCATCTGATTCACTTACGGTATTTGGCGTGTTATCAGCAAGTTCTAGTTGTTGTTGATAATTATTATTTCTTGAGGGATTTTTTGTAATATCAAGTATGTTGTTACAATTCGGACAAAATTTTGCTTCGAGCGACATATAATAGGTATGTATATTATATTATGTTACAATATCATTTTAAGTATTATTTAATCAAATTTTTTAGCTGAAGTATTATTTAATCAAATTTTTTAGCTGAAGTATTATTTAATCAAATTTTTTAATAAATGAATTCATTGATTTTACCGACAATATTATTACGATTTATTAATGGTCAATTCATAATGAATACCAAGGCCACATGTTTCCATACCAAGAGGAAATTTTCCTCGCGGATCCCAACAATAAGTGTTGTGTACTGGAAGCTGATGTTCTGTTTTACTAGCATAAGTAGTTATATTCAATTCGTCAAAACCAGTTTCTTCTTCAAGTTCTCTAAGCGCTGCGTTCTTTACAGTTCTGTCGGTTGGATCAACAAAACCTCCAGGGAATGCGACATTGCCTATTCCTGGGGCATTTTTACGTACAATAGTTAGTACATATGATTCATTATTAATGTCTTTAATTATTATTACACTATCAGCGGCAGTTTCGTATGTATCTAATTTTTGATTTTGATTCCATCCATTTGAACAGCCTTCGATATCATCATCAATATTTTTTCCATGATCAATATATTTGGAAATATCTACATTTAATAATATAGCATCAGTAATCAACTGACGTTTATTATTAAAAATATTATCCATTTCCTCAGTAACGTGCTTCATGTGTAAATGTTTTGTAAAATCTCGAGCATTAATATCGCAAAATGTTTGATTAACGCCATTTATAATTAACATGTTTCTGTATATGGATGCTGTTAGCAATAATGCAGCACTCTTAACGTATTTATCATAACATGGTATTTGTTTAAACATATCTAACAAAAAATGAACGTGATTAAATGCCATTTGAGTTTTTCCTGACATTATATCCTTGACATTAGTCATGTGTATTTCAACAGCGTCGTCTTTTGCATTCAAAGTACTAATGAACATTTGAAGATGTTTGCTGTAACTGTTTTGTGTAGTACCATCAATACTATTATCGCGCTTAACTATGTCAGCAAATTTTATTTTTTGACTAAGAATATTTTTAATATTAAGTTTTTTATATTTTCTAATATTTAATTTCGAGCGGTATTTTTTTGTCATTTTTTTGTGATATTTCACCATAGCGCGATTAAAATCAAGTTTTGTCATTTTTGCGTTATGTTGCATCATAATGTTGTACATCATATATTTTGTCATTATAAATCGTAATAAAGTGATATTATGTTAATATATATCTGTATGCATTATGGTCTATAAACAAATAAAATTTCATTTTTTTGTACTTCCTTTTTTTACTTTTTTAGGTTTTTCGTCATCTGATTTTTTGGCAGCAGACTTTTTTACTTTTTTAGGTTTCTCGTCATCTGATTTTTTAGTGGTGGATTTAGTGGTGGATTTAGTGGTGGATTTAGTGGTGGTAGACCTAGATTTTTTATTTTCAAAACTTGATTTAATTATTTCATGTATTTTTTCAATAGTCAAAGTTGATGTATCAACATCATCAAGTAATTTAAAGTTCGCAGTTTTCTTTGATTTACTTGTGGTTGGTTTCATTTGAATATATTTTCCATAAGGGCCATTTTTTACTGTATATATAGCACTGGCATCATTTCCTTTCCAAATTTCGCCATCTTCTTTTTTTGTAATGGCAGCAGATGCGTCTTCAATTGTAAAACTGTTAGCTTCATCATCTGTTATTTGCAATCCAATCGATTCTGAAAAATATTTTAAATAATAACCATATTGACCTTTTGTTAGGACAACATTTCTATTTTTATATTTTCCAAGTGTTTTTGGAAACTCTAATATTTTAAGTGCTTCGTCTAACGTTATTTTATTTATTTTTAACGGAGGTTTTACAGGGCCACTGGAAACAATGGACCCTTTGTCGCAGTCCACCATTTTTACAAGTGGTCCGTATTTTGCAATGGTCGCTATAATTTTATACCCAGTGTCTGGATGAAATCCAAGCTCTCGTGCATTTTTATCCATAATTTCTTTGGGTTTAATACTATTCGACAATTCATCAACCAACGGACTAAATTTTTTCCAAAATTTATCAACAACATTAACCCATTGTAATTTACCTAAAGCAATCTCATCTAAATCATCTTCCATGTCGGCAGTAAATTTATATTCCATAATATCAGGAAAATATTCCGTAAGAAAATCGTTCACTAGCACTCCTACACTTGTGGGAACAAATTTATTTTTTTCTTTTCCAATTACTACAACTTTATCCACTGATTTAATTTTTGAAGATTTGCTACCATTCCAAGACAGCACAGAAGATGGTTTTTCTTCACCAGATATATCTTCTTTTTTAACATATCCTGCTGATTGTATTTTATCAATAATTGTGGAATATGTTGAAGGTCTTCCAATATTAAGATTTTTTGGATCAAGTTCATTAACTAAACTTGCTTCATTAAATCTAACAGGCGGTTTTTTATATTCTTGAGTTGATGTGATGTTGTTAGCAATTAAATTGGTTCCAATTTTAGGAATAATTATCTTTTCAATGCTATTGTCATTATCATTTTCGTCATTATTTTTTTCATTATCATCTTCATTTTTGTCATTTGATAAGTTATAAACAACTAAAAACCCGGGAAATATGTTGCTTTCTAATTGGCTCGTAAATTTATAGTTGTTGAGTTTACTAATTGAAATTTCAATAGTGATAATCTTAAATTTAGCAGGAGTCATTTGAGATGCAACCGCACGCTTCCAAATTAAAGAATATAAACGTATTTCATCGGATGAAATTTTATGTTTAGTGTTAGCACTAACGCCAGCGGTACTTGGATTTGTTGGTCTAACTGCTTCGTGCGCTTCTTGCGTATTTTTTTTCTTAGCTTCATATTTTTTAGTTCTATGATATGAATCTCCGTATGTCTGTTTTACATGATTTCCAATCAATGTCAACGCTTCGTCTGATAAATTAGTTGAATCTGTACGCATATATGTAATATGACCACCTTCGTATAAATGTTGAGCTGCCATCATTGTACGCTTAGATCCAAATCCAAACTTTCTAGAGGCTTCTTGTTGCAATGTAGAAGTTGTGAATGGTGCAGATGGTTGTCTGATACTTTCTCTTTCTGATATATCGCTTACTGAAAACGATGATTCCTTCAATTGATCCATTATATTTTTCATTTCATCAAATGACGTAATTTTAGTCAAAGTTAAATTTCCCGACAAAATCTCATCTATGTTATCTTCATCATTATCTTCGTTTATGTCATCATCTTTATTTTTTGATTTTTTTGTCTTACTTTTTGCGGAACATAATTGCGCTTTTAATTCATTTTTAGAATCGCTAAAAATTCCAACAGTTTTAAAATATGATGATGTATCGTGCAATAAAAAATTTACTATTTTATTTTCTTGTTCAATAATACGTTTTACAACAACGGATTGAACACGTCCTGCAGAATATTGACCACCGCCCATCACTTTCCATAGAAGAGGAGATATTTTATAACCAATCATTCTATCAAAAATTCTTCTTACTTTTTGAGCATCGACCATGTTATAATCAATTTGCCCAGGATTGGATACTGCTGCAAGTAATGCGTCTTGTGTAATAGAATTAAAAATAATTCTTTGAGGATTTTTAACATTTAATTTATATGCAATGCTCCATCCAATCATTTCACCTTCTCGATCTTCATCAGAAGCAATTAATAATTTAGTACAATCATAATATGCATTTTTAAGTTTCTTAATAACGTCATTTTTTCCATCTGAAATTTTATAGTTAGGCTCGTAACCATTATCGATATCAATTGATAAATTTTTTTTATCTAAATCAATGATATGACCATAACTTGCCATAACCAAATAATCATCGCCGAGAATTTTTTGAATTTTAGAAATTTTTCCTGGAGATTCAACAATTACTAAAATATATTTACCTGTTGTTTTTTTTGACATTTATACAAATATACTTTTTAATATTATACAACACTTTAATTATTTGTGTTTAAATATTCAATTTTTTAATAATGAAAAATACAATAAATCAATAATTAAAAACTATTTATCGCGATCAGCAATATCAGATAAATTAACAAGATGATTAAATAATATTTCATCGAACTGTGTTTTTTTGTTTATGACATTTTCAATATTCTTAATTATTTTAAAAATTACGTGATTGTTTGTGTAAGAGTTGGAAAATATTGGATCTCTTAATATATGTGTTTTATAATGAACCAATTTGCATAATATTTTATAAGTGCTTAAATTATCAGGAACATAATGATCTATAATAGTATTAAGTATATTAAATATAAAAGATTGAGAAAACAATGAAATATATTTATCACGTAACATTATTAAACTTAAAATGGAATAAACTGATTTATATTTATCATCAATGTTTACAATTAAACTAAATTGAGTATCTACGTCAATATTCCAATTTAAAGTAAACAATATATTTAACATCAACGTATTTAATTCATATATTGATCTAATTTTGTTATTAATTTGTTTGCTGTTTATAAAAGTTAGCATTTCAAACATGTTGAATTCTATGTTTGAAACCAATTTTGTGGTAATGTAATATAATATGTATCCAGATATGTAATAGTCATCTGACGAATGACATTTTAATTTTTTTAAATTTTCAATAGTCAAAAAAATATTTTCATGTGAAAAATTGTTGTTTATGTTCATGCGTAATAATTCGAAAATGATTTGTAGTTTTTGCCGTTCAAATTGTAAAGATGTTATATTATTTTCCAACGTTGAAATTTTATTTTTATTTGCTAAACTATGTTTTTCATTGCAAGTATCATTATGTTTTTTATTACAAGTATCATTATGTTTTTTTAATTTATTAAATTCTGTAATGGTTAATCTATCGCATGGATTTTTGTTTAGTAATGTAGTGTTTACGTTATTGTTTATATTATCAATAAAATGTGTATCTGATATATCATTATTCAACAAGTCATTATGTAACAAATTTATTAAACAACCTGCACTCCATGGATCAATTTTATGTAAATAAATTATATCATGATGCATCAGTTCAGGAGGTGATATATATACGGTTGGTTTACGTAGTGCATTAACACGATATACTTTTATACATGAACCAAAATCAACCAATTTAAATACATGATCAAATATAACAACATTTTTGAAACTTACATCTCCGTGAATGTAATAATTTTTTTCTAAATATTCAAGTCCACTTAAAATATTGTATATTGCATATTTTTTATGATGAAATGACAAACACATATTTGTCATATCATAAGTGCCCAATTCGAGTATTATATAAATATTGCCA
>Ga0233449_1002940_pt1 | contig 12905 bp, 4 predicted proteins | sample SI_124_October20_FD_183012 | JGI IMG/M metagenome (GOLD analysis project Ga0233449, IMG submission 183012) | Seawater microbial communities from Saanich Inlet, British Columbia, Canada - SI_124_October2016_200_MG | ecosystem: Environmental > Aquatic > Marine > Inlet | place: Canada: British... | reverse complement strand
AGCCGCAGAGACAGCCGCAGAGACAGCCACAGAGACAGCCGCAGAGACAGCCGCAGAGACATCTGTAAAGTCGTCTAATGGTAGTACACTATCCGAATCTCAAAATTCAGGGTTGTCTAATAATAATGTCCAATCGCCAGCAGAGACAGCCGCAGAGACAGCCGTAGAGACAGCCGCAGAGACAGCCGTAGAGACAGCCACAGAGACAGCCGCAGAGACAGCCGCAGAGACATCTGTAAAGTCGTCTAATGGTAGTACACTATCCGAATCTCAAAATTCAGGGTTGTCTAAGAATAATGTCCAATCGCCAGGAGAAACAGCCGCAGAGACAGCAGAAGAGTCATCAAATTCAGAGTTAACTATTAATAATCAGGAATCTAAACCTATATCAGTACGTCAAACAGAAAATATATCGAATCATAATTCTGGATTGTCAGATGATGATGAGGACGATGACGATGACGATGACGATGACGATGACGATGACGATGACGATGACGAACGTGGCATATCTGATTTAGATAATGATGATAGTGACAACAGTGAAATCGAAGAAGATGAATTAGGGAACGACGATGATAGTGATGTAGTTACAACTAAAAACCCAAATAATATTAAGAAAAACGACGATGAAAATGATGATAATGACAACGAAAATGAGGAGCAACCACACCAATATAGTGCGTGGGGAGGTAGTTTATCATCAAGTAATAATAAAGATGATCCTAAAAATGACCAATTTTATAATAACGACTGGTATAATAAATTAAATCATAAAGTATACAGTCGTACAGGTCCATTTAAAATGAAAATAGATAAAATAGATAAAGAACATATTATATTTCATAAAGAATATGCAAGAAGGTGTGACTGGCAACAACGTAAAATGCCTATGGTTTTAACTGAACAAGAAGCAGTACGCGTTAAACGCCATACGGATATTGTGGTAGAAAAATATGCACCTGAATATGGTGAAGCAAAGGGTATGGTTATATACTTTATATGTCCAAGATATTGGAATTTTAAAACTAAATTACCAATGACTGAAGAAGAGGCTAAAGATCCAGATAACATAGAACATATAATTTATATAAAACCAAGAACCAATATTGAAATTACAAAAGATAAATATATATTAGATATATCAAATCCAAAATATACACCATCTAAAGGTAAAACACTAGGTCCTACATTTTTAGATTCAACAAAACACCCTCAAGGATACACTATGCCTTGTTGTGGAGTGATGGACTCAAAACAAACCATATCACGTAAGGAACAAGCACATTCGGCTGTATCTGCTACTGATGTAAGTAAAAAAAGTAGTAGTACACATATATTAAAAGCAGGTGGTGATGACATTGACTCTGGACGCATAGCTCAATTACACCCACAGCTAGCGAAATTTATGGAAGACGACAAACTATATATTATGGGAACATACGATATAAATAATAAATCTTCTTTTTTACTAGCAGTATCATTTGTACATAAAATACCTGTAGAAACATTAGTTGATAACATATTAGAACACATTACATTAGATAACATACTTTTATATTTTAATGGAAATTTACCCAGCGAATTTTATGACGATAAACACGAACAGCTTGTTTTAACGCAAGAAGATAAAGAATCATCTTTATATAAATCTTTATCCAAAAATATAATGAGTTTCAAGCGGATTGTAAATGGTATGCGTAATTTTAAGGAGAAACTTCGAAATTATAAAACAGAAATTATGGATTATATTTATTTATGGAATATAATAACCAGTGGTAATGTAACTGGTGGTAATAAAACCAATATGATTTTACTGGAACTTGTGAATGATCACATTGAGGTCGTGTGTCCCCAGGATGACAATATAATAAATATGTATGACGATACGCTTGATAGTTTTTATATATATATAAATAAATCTACATTTGAACCAGTGGGGGTAAAAAGTGTCGGTTCGAATAGGATATCTACATTTATATTTAAACCTATTGAGGTAAATACACATGTTAATGTTAAAAATATATTAAAATCTATAAACTATAAAAAACATTGTTCCATTAGAGGTGTAAAAACAGATCACGGGTTTAAATTAGACATCACCGCAAGAACCTTTATACAATTTTTACCTCAACGATATACAGTAGATACACAGATTATTAACTTTAATGGTCAATCTACTGGATTGTTAGTAACATACAAGAAGATTACTATATTCATACCAGTAAGACCTGGTGCTCCAGTTGCTTCAATGAAATCAGTTTATATGGATCAAGATAAAATTAAACAATATGAACATGATTATGAGACAACATTAACGATACTTGAAGGTTTATCTAAACACAGTAAAAAACATATATACACAAAACCAAAATATAAAATACTAGACATAAATCAACAGCTTGCCGGTTTTATAACTGAAGCAAACCAATTTGTTGGATTACGTGTTCCAGAGAATAATGACAAAGATGATAAGATAGAGATAACAGAAATAGAACATTATTCTATTAATCCGTTGACAGTTGTACATAATCGTGAGTTAATACCTCACGTTGATGCTATATCTAAATTAAAATTGGATAATAAATTCTTTTCTGCTTTTTCAACTAAAATTAAATTATATTTAAATCAACTTAGACTTTTTAATGTAAAACGACAGTTAATAGAATTAATAAAAGATAATAAAGTTCAAGAATTAAAACAAAGAATATCAAAATTAATTAATAAATTATTTGAGTTTGTTGAGTTTGACAATAAAGTTATTGAAGAACTATGGGTAAATTTAATAAAAAATAAACCTCTCACACAAAATATGTGTATTATTGAACAAAATAATAAATGTCAACTACCAATTAAAAGCTTATATTCTGGTAACGACAATACTGTATACTATGTAAATACGTTTGTAGACAATATAATACGTAATTTTAAAATATACAATAATATATTTGTGAATACTGACACTTTTGATTTTGTATCGCAGGTTAATATGTCAGACAAAGAGATAATGTTAAACATTGTTGATATCCCAAGATATTTTAATATATTACGTGGTGATACAATGCCATTTAATACAAATGACATGGATCATTTAAATGATAGTGATAGTGAAAGTAATAGCAAGAAGGTAAATAGTAATAGTAATAGTGTTAGTGTCAGTGATAGTGATAGTGATAGTGATAGTGATAGCGATAGTGATAGCGATAGTGATAGTGATAGTGATGATGGAAGTGATGATGGAAGTGTTAATATTAAGGTAAACGGTAGTGTAAATAAAAATAATAATGTAAATAGTGAAAGTGAATATAAAAGTGTAAGTGAAGACGAAAGTGATAGTGAAGGTAAAAGTAATAGCAAAAAAGTAAATAACAAGGTAAATAGTAAAAGTGATAGTGATAGTGGTAGTGATAGTGAAAGTGATAGTGATAGTGGTAGTGATAGTGAAAGTGATAGTGATAGTGATGGTGAAGGTGAAAGTAACAGCAAAAAAGTAAATGGAAGTGTAAAAGTAAATAATAATAAGGTAAACAGTAAAAATAATAAGGTAAACAGTAAAAATAATAAGGTAAATAGTAAAAGTAATAGTGGCAGTGATAGTGAAAGTGATAGTGGTAGCGATAGTGAAGGTGAAAGTAACAGCAAAAAAGTAAATAATAAGGTAAATAGTAAAAGTAATAAGGTAAATAGTGAAAGTGATAGTGAAAGTGATAGTGATAGTGATGGTGAAAGTAACAGCAAAAAAGTAAATAATAAGGTAAATAGTAAAAGTAATAAGGTAAATAGTGAAAGTGATAGTGAAAGTGATAGTTATGGTGAAAGTAACAGCAAAAAAGTAAATAATAAGGTAAATAGTAAAAGTAATAAGGTAAATAGTAAAAGTAATAAGGTAAATAGTAATAGTGATAGTGGTAGTGATAGTGATAGTGATAGTGATAGTGAAAGTGATAGTGATAGTGAAAGTGATAGTGAAGGTGAAAGTAATAGCAAAAAAGTAAATGGAAATGTAAAAGTAAATAATAAGGTAAATAGTAATAGTGATAGCGACAGTGATAGTGAAGGTGAAAGTAACAGCAAAAAAGTAAATGGAAGTGTAAAAGTAAATAATAATAAGGTAAACGGTAGTGACAGTGATAGTGATAGTGATAGTGATGACGAAAGTGTAGACGAAAGTGTAGACGAAAGTGTAGACGAAAGTGTAGACGAAAGTGATAGTGAAAGTGTAGACGAAAGTGTAGACGAAAGTGTAGACGAAAGTGATAGTGAAAGTGATTTAATATATAACAATACAAATAAAAAGGCAGAGACAAAGGCCGAGACAAATAAAAAGGTAGAGACAAAGGCAGAGACAAAAGTAGAGACAAATGCTGAAGGCAGTGATAGCGACAGTGATAGCGACAGTGATAGCGACAGCGACAGCGACAGTGATAGTGATAGTGATAGTGATAGCGACAGTGATAGCGACAGTGATAGCGACAGTAAAACGGTTCTGGAAAATAAAAACCAACATATTAAATCTAATTCAGAGTCCATATTGTCCTCACCTTCAACTATTATATCTAATACAAATTCAAATAACACAACACCAAGAGAAACCAAGGCCATTGTCAAAGGTGCAACACGGTGGTTAAATAGTCTTGAAGAACAAATAAATGAAGGAACTTATTTCCATACAAACTCTATATGGTTTAAATTATTTACACAAAAACCAAAATTAATTAAATTTCCATCATTTACTCCAGATGGACAACCTATTAGTTTGGATGTATTACTATTAGCTATACTTAAGGATAAAGATCCACAGATGAACAAACAAAAGATGATAGACAATTTAGCTTCAGCATATAATAAAATAAATACACCACAGCTATTGGTATCACTTTATAATAAATTTAAAGAGGTTGATAAAAAAAATGTAAAAGAAGGTACTCCGATAGAACAATGTATATTAAAAAAAATACGGTCACCTGATTATATTATCACTATTACAGATATTATTATGTATATGAACAAATATAATATACCAATTATATTATGGATTGGAAAACAAGGTGTACGTCATGGTAAGAGTAAGTTTACGTATTTTAAATTTAGAAATAAAACTAAAAATACAGATGAGGAATGTAATTCGTTCCCATATACATACATGCTTGTTATAAAAAATAATACTGTATTATTATTATATAACCGAAAAACTAAGGTTAAATTTTATGAAGATGATTTAACACAGAAAATTAATGTTAATAAGACCTTATCAGACTATCTAGAGTCACCTCAATTTGAGTCATTTGAAACTATGATTATTTAAATATCTAACTCATCTTTGATTGCCTCTGTTACACCTGGTGTGACACCCCTTAAGTTATGTTTAATATCCACATTATTACACATATCATTTGCTTGTTGTGATGAATACAGTTCAGATAACATATCCTTCTCTGTCTCCTCGTATGAATATTCGGTTGTCAGTTTATCAATCTCTACATTATTCAGGAATACTGAGAACGCAGATGTTCCATAATATCCCTCTTGACCACACATAACATTTGCTGATACACCTTTCATTTCGTCAAGTTCTCCATGCCTGGCCGCCTTGAGGAACATCTCAGTAGTTTCTTCAAATGAAGCCTTGGCAATTGGTCCAATATCGTCGTTATTAATACCGTGTCTAAATATAGACACTAGTTTATCATTATAACACATCCGGTCTGCTAGTAGAGCAATATGGTGGTAATTAATATACGAACCAGCGTCATCCATCAGCTCTTTAATTTCATTGAATATTGTTTTACGTGCAGCTTCAATACCCAGAATTTCCTTCATCTCAGTAATGCTGTTAGAATATGTTCGCGATACATCAATATCATCCAGTGACAGAATGGTGCGAAGATTGCTTCCAACTGTATCTAATACCCAAATATCATTTAAGTCAAAATCTAATGTATCATCATTATATTTTAGATATTGCGCAATCTTGCGAACGTTTACTTTATCAATTTTTTCAATACCACGGATAGCAATTTCCGTAAGTAACTTATCTTGAAATGACTTGATTACATAAATGTCATCACTTTCGTCAAGTGGTTTCTTATAAGTTTTAGAACTGCCTGCGAATGTTAATTTAATTTTAAATATAATCTTTGTCTCATTCATATCATTGTAATAACACGTAATTTTGTCTCCATAGATTTTTTTTAATGCGAAGTGAATAAATTGGACGGTGATATTATTATGAATCATCTGAACTTTATCCAGTTCCATACGTAGAATCCAATAGTTTTGAGATGGCTTATCCATTTCTACACAATCTCCAAAAATTTTGGCCATTTCTTGGTATTCTTTCATAAACTGAGTGTCCTCAGTATAGGAAGGGTGTTTAATAGGATCTGGGTCATAATAGATCTCACATTTTGTAATTAAATTATTTAATTTAGTGTGCTCTATTTGTGAAATAAGTTCTGTTGCTTTTTCACGGTCTGTCTCGTGTTCTGGTTTTAAGTAGACGGTAACCGATGGGTTTTTAATATTAGCGGTGATTGTTAATAACTCTTCCATTCGCGGAACACCACGTGTAACATTTGCCTTACTAGCTACACCAGCGTAGTGGAATGTATTTAAGGTCATCTGTGTAGTAGGCTCACCAATAGATTGTGCTGAAATCATACCAACCATTTCACCTGGATGAACCAATGATTTTTTATATCTGTAAATAATTTTTTCCATTAAGTAAATCAGTGTATCTTTATTAATTTTTAACTCATATAATAAATATTTTGGATTTAGGTAATAATAATATGCGGTCTTGAATAACCGGCATGGCTTATATACCATATCGAGGTTGTGGTAATATTTGTCAATAATCTCATAAAATTCAATTGGCGATACGTCACATAGCCTATTCTTTTTAAATTTATTCACAATATTTTTAATAATCTGTGTAAAATGAACTGATAAGTAGATAGTGGTTTCATTTACATTTTCATTAACATTATTAATAAATTCATCCCGCTCGTCTAATAAATATTTAGCATCTGATTTTAGTCGTGTTTTCAGTTGCTCTACGTTTGCTTTAAGATGCTTGAGTGCCTTAGCATTAAATACCTTAGGCTGGTTATCATATGTGACGCTGTATCTGGCATATATGTCAGTAGCCTTATCGGTTAATAATTTAAACTCATATGACTCCATATGTACCGGATCCATGTTAGTTCCATAAATGAATTGTACAATTTTTTGTTTTGAATTACGAATAGTTCCGTCATATGCACAATTTAAATCTTCCATCCCTTTAATTAGCCTGCGCTGAATATATCCCGTTGTACTTGTCTTTACAGCCGTATCAATAATACCTACACGACCACTCATCGCGTGGAAATATAATTCTTCGGGTGTTAATCCTTCAATAAATGAATTCTCTACAAATCCCCTAGCTTCCATACTATCATCAAATTGTGCGTAATGAGGCAGGGTGCGGTTAGTATAATTATATGGAATTCTCTTGTTATCAATACTTTGTTGCCCAACACAAGAAATCATCTGACAAATATTAATATTGCTACCCTTAGAACCACATTTTACAATCTTGACAAATCTATTATTTTCGTCTAAATTGTCCATACCTAACTTACCCGCGTCTTGAGTGGCACTATTTAAAATATTATTTACTTGGTATTCAAATAAATCTTTATTAGATTGATGTGTTTTATTTTCAAACACACCCATTTGAATATCGTCAATCAACTCTAATACATTATTCTTTTTATCTACGATAGCTTGTTTAATTAAATCATTTGTAGTATCGTCAGCAATTAAATCGCTGATACCAACACTGAAACCACGATGTTTCATATATTCAGTGATAATGCCTTGAATGTCATCAATGAACACCTGTGATTCCAGTTGCGAAAAATCATTATTAATACGTTGGATGATGCCACTTCCCCCACCGAAAAACTTTTTATCAATCTGACCACTCATCATAGTTCCGTTGACAATATGAATCTTTTGAGATTTATAGTCGACACTAATATCTGGTAGAATAGAACTGACAATTTCCTGTGGAGTGAATGTATGTTTTTTTACATCATCAAATATAGACATATCTGGATTTGTTGTCTTGGCAAGTAAATTCATGGCCTCTTGTCGTGGAATACGGACATCAGGTTCAGTAAATAGATAGCTACCTAATAATGAATCTTGGAAAATACCGATGATACTCGTATTATTACCAGGACTAATAATTTGATATGGAATGGCAGCTAAATTCATAAGCTCTATCTCTGCTTCATCGTTTTGAGGCATATGCATATTCATTTCATCACCATCAAAATCCGCATTATATGGTTTTGTTACCGCGACGTTCATTCGGAATGTATCTCCCTTTAATAATACTTTTACTTTATGTGACATCATCGACATCCGGTGAAGTGTAGGTTGGCGATTAAATAATACATAATCTCCGTCTAACATATGCCTATGAACAATATCACCTTCATTAATGTCAATTGTCTCACGATTTACATATCGTAATGAAATATTTTCTCCGTTCTTTTTTTCAAGAATCTTTGCTCCAGGATATATATCCGGACCATTCTGGATTAGATATAATAGGTATTTCTTATTTTTATTATTAACATAAATTGGTTTGGTAATATTCATTGCGATTTTCTTGGGGACGCCCAACTCCACAATGGATAATTCTGGGTCAGGGGTGATTACAGAACGAGCGCTGAAATCAACACGTTTACCCATAAGATTTCCGCGAACACGACCTGTTTTACCCTTATGCCTTTCGGTGATTGACTTTAAAGGTCGTCCCGAACGCTGTGTAACCGGATGTGTTCCTGGAATATTATTATCTGCTAAACAAGCTACATAATATTGAAGTAAAGATATCCAATCATCAATGTTACTATCTTTATTGTCCATCTGTTCCCTCAGACTGTTATTGTATTTAATAATATTAATAATAATATGAGTTAGATCGTCTTCACTTCGTTGTTGAGAATCAACCTTTACTGAAGGACGACAAGCTGGTGGAGGGACAGCAAACACGGAACAAATCATCCATTCTGGTCGTGACCATTTACTTGAAAATCCCATAAAATCTACATCCTCATCTGTAATTTTTTTAAATATTTTTAAAATAAGTTCAGGTGTGAATTTTAATGTAATAGGTTGACCGTCTGGGACAGCCCATTCGGCGATTAATGTGGCAAACCCATCCTTTTTAATTTTATCTGGTTGCAAACAACCACAACCATTTTGTGTTCTTTCACCACATCGCTTAATCTTACTGCATGCTTCATGAATATGACCCCACCGTTTAGATGATGACATGTTTTTAATATGGTCAAAATCATTTTTATCAACTAATAATTTAGAACACTTAAAGCAGACACTTTTTAATATTTGGATAACTGTATTTAAATATTGGATGTAAAATACAGGTTTCACAAGAACAATGTGACCAAAATATCCAGGGCACTCTAAATAGTTTAGATTATCTGTTGGACAAATTACACCAGGTTCAAGTGTTCCCATCCGTAAATCAAATAGTCCACCTGTTTTTGGTTTTAAACCATTATAAGTTTCCTTATATTTAATTTCAGCAACAGAATTACGAATAATTTCCTCTGGGCTTAATAAACTGAACTGGATGCCGATGATTTTAGAAACTGATTTATTTTCAAGAGACATAATATACATACCTACATATATTTAAATTCAATCAATTTTATATATATGGTTTAAAAGACAATAATTTGTGAGATTAGCTATTATTATTTCGTGTTTTTCGTGTTCTTGCGGTTATATATAAATATTCTATTATTATTGACAATATAATATAAATACATATAGATAGTATAAACAATGAAGACAATTGTCCTTGAATTACCTAGTGATGATGAAGATTATGAACCTCCTAAAAAAAGAGGACGCACCTCTTATTCAAGTCGTTTTAAAAAATATATAAAAAATGATGAATATAGTGTATATTTCGATAATACTTTTACTAATCCGCAAAAAAAGAAAATTATCGAAGAGATTGAAGTGTTAAGTAAGGTAAACGACTCTACAAAACCTATTTTATTTAAATTTTTACAACGTACTGGTATTCCTACTGATATTAAGCAGATTATTTTTAATAAAATAAATACCTTGTCTCAAATGGATGTAAGTGACGGAGAATATCATAAACTTAACCATTGGGTTACCTCAATTTTGTCTCTACCTTTCAATGAATATAACCCATTCCCAGTTAATATTTCTGATGGTAAACAAAAATGTAAGGATTTTTTAGAACAAAGTCAGCAATTACTAAATAAATCAGTTTATGGAATGGAATCGGCTAAAATGCAAATAATGCAACTTTTGTCTCAGTGGATCATGAATCCTGAATCAGTTGTCTCGTCCATCGCATTAAAAGGTCCTATGGGAACGGGGAAAACTACATTATTAAAAAATGGTATTAGTAAAATTTTAAATAGAGAAATGGTGTTCATCCCTCTCGGAGGAGCAAGTGAAGTAAGTTATCTTGAGGGTTGTTCATATTCATATATAGGTTCTACATATGGTAAAATTATTGAAGCATTGCTATTATGTAAAACAAACAACCCTATTATATATTTTGATGAATTAGATAAGGTTAGTGAGACTGTTAAGGGTAATGAAATTATAAATGTATTGATTCACCTCACCGACGTTACACAAAATAATGAATTTTATGATAAATATTATTCAGATATTAAGATAGATATGAGTAAGTGTCTATTTATTTTTAGCTATAATGATGAACATAAAATAAATAAAATTTTACGAGACAGACTTTATGTTATTGAAACAACCGGTTACAATACAAAGGATAAAATTGTAATATCACGTGATTTTTTATTACCGTCTATTGAAACGAATTTAAATATGAAGGATACCTGTTTATTTACAGATGAAGTAATTAAGTACATCATAGAAAACAAAGTAGCACCCGAATTAGGTGTAAGAAATTTAAAAAGAACTTTTGAAAATATTTTTACTAAATTAAATTTATATAACATTATGGATACTGATACGGATACTAAATTATTTAATGAACCACGGATTAAGTCAGTTGAATTTCCATTTAATGTGTCTAATAGTGTTTTGAATGACCTTATTAAAATCATAAAAAATGAAGATGTTAGTAAGTTAAATATGTATATCTAAATACACTGTGACGCAATAGGTTCATGTAAGCATGAATCATATGGAGACAATGGAACTTCTTTATTTGTTGTACTATTTCCACCACGTTTAATTAACATGTCTCTCGTTTGTTTATTTTTACACAAACACCCACTAGATGTAGTATAGTCTGATGGACAACATTCTGGTTTAAATTCTGATGAACGATACATGTCTCCACCATTATATTTTGCTTCAAATGGCTCAGGTTGTGTGTATAAATAAAATAAATACAAAAAATTAAGCATTAGTTATATATGAGATATATTCTTTTGTTTTATATTTGTCTACCTTAGACCTATCGGATTCATAATTATGTGTGTTCAAATACACATCATTTAATAAATCATCTTTCTTTTTTAGTCGTCTGTTATATTGTTCTTTTTGTTTAATATATATATTTTGTAGGTTCTCTATATTTTTTACTTTCGTTGATACTTTATTCATAGATTTATCTAAACGTGTGTTAAGTTTTGAGTAAAATATATTATTATATCGTTCTGTCTGTTTACGTAAATAATCCACTAAATATTTCATACGATTATTTAATCCTCTGTAGTATCCATCATATCCTTTCTTTTTTCTGTATTGAGACACACATATTTTTAAAGATTTATTATAACTTTTTTTATCATTATGAACTAAATTTGCTAAGTATAAATAATCACATTGTTTTTTATCCCAATTTACTTTTAGGAACGTCAAAAAGGTATTGGTTGATAAATATATTGTAACAATGACAAGTAGGATAAATATAAATATAGCTTCCCTCATATATTATTATGTATTTAATAATCCTTCCATTTTATTTAATGTCTCATGAATATCTGTATTAATTGTATTTGTATCATTAATCATATTGATATTTTGTTTTTTCATATTATCTAATGATATATTCACATCGTTTACATATTGTTTATATTTATTTGTTAGTTCTGTTTTATATTCTTCATTATCTTGTTTTATTTCAACTATAGCAGATGAAATATCATATACAGATGCACTATATTCACTATGAAAATTTTTACGAGTATCACTTTCATAAGATGAGACACATTTTTTATATACATCATCCTTATCTACTCCAGGTATTACATTAACCAATAGGAAATCTAATGGATTACATTTTAACTCTCTTGATTCCTTTTTTATTAAAATGGACATTGTCACTAAACTTAAATATATAATTGTGATTATAAATAAAATTATAATGATGTTCGAATAAGATGAATCAGTAGATGTGCTTGAATCCGTTTTATGTGGTATAAAACGCTTCAATCCGGCGGTTACTCCAGCTATACCAGCTATTATGGATGATGACATGTTAGATTTTTTAATAGCTTCTTCTGCTTCTCCTCCTGCTTCACTTTCTGCTTCACCTCCTACTTCACTTTCTGCTTCACCTACTACTGCGTTTGCTGCTCCTGCTTCTGCTGCTGCTGCTGCTCCTACTTCACTTCCTGCTTCACCTACTACTGCTTCTTCTGCTGCTCCTACTTCACTTCCTGCTTCACCTACTACTGCGTTTGATGCTCCTGCTTCTGCTGCTGCTGCTGCTCCTACTTCACTTCCTGCTTCACCTACTACTGCTTCTTCTGCTGCTTCTGCTCCTGCTTTTGTTTCTGCTGCTGCTGCTGCTGCTGCTGCTGCTGCTGCTGCTGCTGCTGCTGCTTCTGCTGCTTTTGCTT
>Ga0233449_1002938_pt1 | contig 12908 bp, 3 predicted proteins | sample SI_124_October20_FD_183012 | JGI IMG/M metagenome (GOLD analysis project Ga0233449, IMG submission 183012) | Seawater microbial communities from Saanich Inlet, British Columbia, Canada - SI_124_October2016_200_MG | ecosystem: Environmental > Aquatic > Marine > Inlet | place: Canada: British... | reverse complement strand
CCTTTTGAATTTAATGTCACTCAATCCTATGTACTAGAGTTTGGTGATACTTATATTCGTTTCTATAAGGACAATGGTCAGATTCAATCTGGTGGTTCTGCTTATGAAATATCAACTCCATATCTTGAGGCTGAATTACCAGAATTGCATTTTGCTCAATCAGCAGATGTTATGTATATCTGTCATAGCTCTCATGCACCAAGAAAGTTAAGTCGTACAGGACATACATCTTGGACATTAACAACACCATCATTTACATGGGCAGGATCAACACCTTGGACAAGTGGTAATGGTTACCCTAGAACAGTATCATTTTACGAACAGAGATTATTCTTTGCTGGTAGCTCTACCTATCCACAAACAATATGGGGTTCACAAACAGCAGACTATGAGAACTTTGATCAAGGTACAGGCTTGGCAGATGAGTCCATGGAATATGCTATTGCTACTAATAAAGTGAATGTAGTAAGATGGTTACAACCTAGTAGAGATCTTATTGTTGGAACAGCAGGTGGTGAATTTAAAGTAGGCCGCCCACAGGGAGAGCCTTTAACACCATCTAATGTAATGGTTACACAACAAACTACTTATGGTAGTTGGACTATTCCACCTATCCAGATCGGTAATGCTATTCTATTTGCACAGAGAGCTAGACGAAAGATTAGAGAGTTTTCTTATCAATTTCAGAGTGATGCTTATATTGCTCCAGACATGACTTTGTTATCAGAGCATATCACAGCAGGCTATCTTAAAGATATGGATTATCAACAAGAGCCTGATTCAGTTATTTGGGCATGTACTGCAGATGGAAAACTATTGAGTTTAACTTATGAAAGGCCTGAAGAAGTAATTGCTTGGGCAGAACATGAGATTGGTGGTACTAGCGTTGAAGTAGAAAGCGTGGCGGTAATCACAAACACAACTCAAGATCAACTATGGGTGGCAGTTAAAAGAACTGTTAATGGATCAGTGGTAAGGCATATTGAATACTTAGATCCAGACATAAATGTAGATTCAGGTATCACAGGTACTGTATCGACTGCTACAACCTCTGTAAGCGGACTTTCTCACTTAGAAGGGGAAACGGTTAAGATTGTAATAAATGATGCTGTATTCCCAGATGCGGTGGTTTCAAGTGGTGCTATTGCTATATCAGTACCTACAGGTTGGACTAATGTTGCCATTCAAGTAGGATTAGGATATACATCAACATTAAAGACTATGCGTGTTGAGTCAGGTTCTCAAGCAGGTAAAGCACAAGGTAGAAAGAAAAGATGGAATGAAGTAATGGTTAGATTGCTTAATACAACAGGTGTTAAGATTAATGGCGATCAACTTCCTTTCAGAACATCATCAGCTCTAATGAGTGCCGGAGTAGGTTTATTTACAGGTGATAAGCGAGTTACTAATCTTGGTTGGGATAGAGATGGTATTATTGAAATTAAACAAGAACAACCTTTACCATTAACGGTACTAGGTATTCATGGCACATTAACAACGGTAGATTAATATGGCAGTAGCAGCAGCAGCAGCAGTAGCAGCATTATCAGTAGCAGGTGGAGTCATTGGCGCAAGAGGTGCTGTTGAATCTGGAAACGCAGCCTATAAGATGGGTCAAGTTGAATATGGTGAAACCCTGAACGCTTATCACTATAAAAGAAAAGCAATGCATAGACAAGCTATTGAGGCTATTCACATGCAAGTTGCACAGTGGGGAGCTAGTGGTGCATCTGCAGGTGTAGGATCGGCAGAACTAAATGTATTAAAATCTATTAACGATCTGCAAGAAGATACAAGAGAAAATCTAAGAACATCGCGTTCAGAGGCTTGGAAGCACTGGATGGCAGGATCACAACAATTAACAGCATCAAGGTATCAAGCTACAGGATCATTGTTATCTGGTATTACTGGTGCAGCTACAAGTTACAAAGCAATGAAATGAGTTTAAACTATGGCAATTAAAATAGCATCAAGAAAGACTGTAGGTTTAGGAAACACAACTCCTGTATCTGGAAGTACAAAATGGCTTAGTGCTGCTGCAGCCGGTGGTAAAGGCGCACAAGATCTAGGTAATCAGCTAGTATCAGCATCACAAAGAATAGCATCTGCATTTTCTGAGAGTCTTGATAAGCAGGAAAAGACAAACCAATTAAACAGTGCATTAGGTAATTTCCGTACCTTTGAACAAGGTGGTGCAGAAGATAACGGTAAGTATGGAAACAACTCTCCTTATGGAATAATCAATAGCGCATCATTCGGAACTTATGATCCGGAAACTAACATGATGTCTAATGATGTAGATACTAAAAATATACATGGAACGGTTGGATCTATGTATGACAAGTATAAGGTCGATTCAATAGATACTATAGGTGATGATTTTGTAAGGTCTAACATGGAAAAGCAGTGGGCTATGTCAAGAGCTACTGCAATGAACAATGCTTACAACCAAGGCTTAAAATATCAACAAGGAATTAACACTACTAATTACTTAAACGACTTAAATGACACTTTAAAAAGAATAGGTGGCGGTTCATCAATACAAATAGATGAAGCTTATAGAGATGGTTTGACTATGTTGGGTCAATGGGGCGCTTTCCCTAATTTGAATCCAGAAGGATCTTTAACTTTTAAAGCAAAGTATGAAGCTGCTTACACAAAACAAAGAGCTTATAGAGCTGTAACTTTTGACAATCTGGGTTTTGATACTCCAGAAATTAGCATATCAGAAAATGGCATTCCTACAACAACAACAGTAGCTGAGTATGATACTGCTATATCCTTATTAAATCACGATTGGACAGTATTAGACAACCCTAATTTCACAGAAGAAAAGAAACAAGAAATTGTTGATGCGGTAATGGCGTTAGACGATGGCGATGTCACTAAAGTAGATGGGCAGCGTATGGCGTTGGTCAATAAGTTTGAAAGAGATCGTAATATTCGTAATGGTGTAATTGCTAGTCAAAATAATATTGTAGTTACTGGTGTTGTTTCAAAGCTAAATGAATTAAGAAACAACGGTACTTTGACTTTAGAAAAGCTGCAAGAGATCTGGCCTGATCCTAGTGAAAAAGATCAGTCTTTATATAATGTATTTGCAAATCAAACACTAGGAAAAGCCAAAACAGATTTTACTGGCCCAGAATTATTGAAGTTTAGAAATCTAAAATTAGATATTCAGCAAGGTGAAAGTGAAGATCCTGTTATGCAAGGGATTATTGACATGTTTATGAGTGATCCTGAAAAAGCTAAAGTTGAATTTATGCGTTATGTAGGGCGACAATTCCCTCTTATTCCTGATAAGCATTGGAATCCTATAAATTCATTCTTAGCAGACACAAGCAAAGACTGGAAAGTTTCTAAATTAAAATCTAACGCATTAAAGCTTGCAGAAAATTCACTAATATTACAAGTTCTAAATCCTGATCAACACAGAAAGTTAGTGTTAGACAACGCTACTGCAGAAGAGTTTTGGGCATCTGTTATTGCTAATGGCGATGAAACAAGTATTACTGAAGCTAGAAATCAGGTTCAAAACTTAATGATGAACTTTGAAGAAGTCCTAGAGCAGACGCTAATAGAAAAGAAAAAGCTAGACGGAACTTCTTTTGAAGCTATGTTGAATGCTCCTTTATATAAGATGGATGAAAATGGACAAAAGTCAGGCGTTCCGGGATATGAGAACCCTAATTACATAGTTCACAGATTGATTAAGGATCAGCAAGGATCAGTAGGCACATCTGTCCTATCCAAGATTAAACAGAAAATAACACAGCAGCAAGTTGACAATGCTCAAAAAATGGTTGTGTATTCTAGTGAAGAAATAACTAACAAGCTTACAGACTGGTCTATTGATAATGGATGGGATAAATCACTAACTGCTAATCAGCTTAATATTGAATTTGATGACGGTTCTAAATACTCAATGCCACTACCAGAGGGAATGACTCAAGAAGATGGCTCTATGCTTTATTACTCTAAGATCGCACAAATGCAAAAAGGTGATCCTAATTTAGTTGTGAACATACCATCTGACTCACCTCTTCCAGCAGGCTGGACTTCAAGATTAGAGCCTATTGCACATCAAAAAGCCAGACAGGCTGCTTTGGCTAATGGAACTTTTGATCAATATTTACAAGCTGATAATCTAACAGATCAAATGGATAAAGATGTTTTGAACATAGACAGACAACTTAAAACCTTATCTGACGAAAAAGCTGCTTTAGATGAGTATATAGCATCAGGTGAAAGCAAAGATCTTGAATCTTGGCAAATTAAATCTACTGAACTAGAAATTGAGATTTCTGAATTAGAAATTAAAAGATATGATGCTCAAATAGGCATTGTTAGAAGTGAAATTGAATCTGAAAAGCAAGGACTAACTGAAATTGATAAACAGATAGAAGCTAAAGATATGGCCATTAAGGATATTGAAGCTAAGAATGCTGCAGAAGAGAAACTCAGAATTGAAGAAGAAAGCAAGTCTATGGTAGAAAGAGCAATAGACACAACCTCTGATGCAATGTTAGATCTTGCACAAGGTTTAACTAACTTACTGATTGGTAATTTTGTAGATAGTGGAAATCTTAAAGGCTGGATTAAAGAGAAAGGTGATGTTGTTGAATACTTAGACAGAACAGCTAGTATTGATTATTCGACTTATGATGCTTGGCATGAAACTGGTATTTCAGAATGGAAGCAACATCCAAAACCAACAAAAGCATTATATAAAAAGTATAAAGCTGCTCATGACAAAGCAGAGAAAAGAGATGATAGACTATTAGAAATGATCGAAGCATTATATGAGCGAAGAGGTTTATGAAATCACAATTTTTGATTGATAGATTAGCAGATGGCTACACAGCCGAACAAGCAAGAACATCGTTTTTAAACACGCGTAATGAACTTCTTGGAATGGGAAGGACTGATGCTGAGATCAATACTGAGCTAGGAGTTACTTTAAATCCTATAACATCTTTTGGTTCTGGCTATAGCAGCATCATTGATCAAGGTGATGTAGGTTACAGTCAGCAAACAGAAGTATTAGGTGAAGCAGGCAGGTTTAACTGGGATAAAGAGCCTGTTAGAGATGGCTTATCACAATATCCGAAATTTGCTTTTGAAACAGAAACAGGTACAAAATATCATCAGATAGCTACAACAGTACAAGGTGGCAGATGGGAAAACATGCCTAATGCTGAAGATAATTACAACAACTACTTGCAGTGGAACAAAGAAGATGTAAGTGCTGATCTGTTTAATGTATGGTCTAACAAACCAGATATTGCCACTGAAATTGCTCAGATGGTTGATGCTGGGTTGCCTTGGGAACAAGCAAAAGATCGTTTAGAGTTTTTTGATACTACTAGGCAAAAGAATCTAGCAGATGGCGACCAAGATGAAGTTTATGGTAATCCAGAGATTATCCCAGAGGGATTTGTTAGAATGCGTTATGACATTGAGAGCTGGAATATCGAAGAAGATAAGCCGGTTTATTCAATCAATCCACTATATATGGTTGTTCCTGCTGAATTTGAAGAGTCATCTTTAGAACGCACTAGAAAAGATGCTAGAGAGAAGCAGTGGTACTGGAGTGAGAAAGATCAAAGGCGTAAACCACCTATCGATATGAATCCTGAAGAGTATGAATGGGATTGGTTTGATACTATTGAGAATGGCGTACAACAATCTGTAGTTGCTATGGGTGTTAAATTCCATAGAATCCAAGAAGGTGAAACACTAACGCTAAAAGAATTACTTGGTGAGTCTATCTATTTAGAAGAGCAACCTATGATGAAGCAGTTGGTATATGCTGCAGCAGGTATTGTTCCAGACTCCCCTCTTTTCTTTGCCGGTTGTAAGGCTGGTACTCCTGTGGGTGCTGCAGTGGGATCAGCAGTTCCAGCAATAGGTACAGCTAGTGGTGCAACGGTTGGTTGTTTTGTAGGTATGTTTGGTGTTCATGGTGCTATTCGTAGTGTCTATGATGATTTGTTGCAAAATGCTACAGATGTAGAAAACGAACAAGACTTCATGAAGTATGTGACCAATGCTATTCGTGAGTTTGGTGCTGAAGCTGTTATTGGCGCTATCACTGGTACTGCTAGTGCTGCATTCACTAAGCTTGCAATGAACTCTAAGAATCCGTTTGTTAGATCTATCATTAAAGGTACAACAGGTAAGAATGGTAAGCAATATGGAGTAAATTCTGCAAGGCTACTAACTGAAGCTATAGCAATGACAGAGGCTTCACATCTTGATCCTGTAAGAAATACATTAGATCTAACACTGCCAGATGGTGTTTTCCCAACAGTACAAGAGTTTTTACACAGTGTAGCTGTATTATCTATATTACATACTACTAATACTGGTTTCTCAAAATTAACTGCTCCGATTAAATTAAGAATCGGCTCGTCAGATCATGCAGTAAACAAAAGATTAAGAAAGATATTTGTTCAATTTGGCATTAGACCTGAAACATTCACTAGCTATTTAAAAGATAATCCAGAGATAGCAAAAGGAATCATTCAGGCTATGCGTGCTGCACCTAGAATTAAGAACGGTAAATACTTCTATGATCTACCTAAAGAGATTCAGGCATCATTAAATGCTATTGTATTAACAGGACAAAAATCAACAGCAAAACACACTACTACTGAAGGCATATATAGAGCCTCTCAATACACTTACCAGCATGACAGATCTACTGGTGGACAAAAGATTGAATTAACACATGCTGAACACGCTACAGCAGGCGCAAAAGAAGGAACGCCAAAAGTACAAAATGTTAGAGTCACTCTTCGTAGGGCTAGAGATAAAGGTATTAATGCTTGGGAGATTGAGAAACTTGATGGTGAAATATCTACTGATGGCTTAAAGCACATGGTAGAAATGTTTGTAGATAAGGGTAATGAAATTTATATTGGTAAGGGGGTAGAAGTTCCAAGTGAATTAATACCTATTATTGAAGCTGTTGTAGCTAAAAAGATAGAAAAGACTGATGGTGAACTTAAAGACCTAACTGAATTAGACATAGATTTATTACAGATTGATGACATGATTCGATCTAAAGGACTTGAAGCTAAAGAAATAGGCGGTGGTGAAGAAGCTCAAAGGCTAGTTGTAGAATCTCTCCAAACCATGAAAGAATTAGTTTATGGTGAATCTATAGAAGCTGCAAGTGCTAAGTCTAAAGAGCTTATTGAGAAAAGAACACTAGAGTTATTACGACAGACTTCTGAAAAAGAGTATGACAATAACGGTGGCTTTCATTTACCAGAATACTTAATAGCAACAAACCAGATTAAATTAAAAGGCCAGCATGAGTTTTCTTCTATTGAAGTAGCCAAGTTCCCTAGACCAGAAGAAATCAGAAAGAATAGCGATGAAGGCTGGACTATTGTTTCTCATTCATCTAGGAGATCTGATCTAACTAAATTTGATATAAGATCAGAATATTTACTGCATGTGGGCGATGATGCTCAGGCTGCAGCAAGGCTAGACAATCCTTTCATCTATAGAGTTTTATCTAAGATTAGTAATCCTTTAGTTATTAAATCAGAGCAATTAGCAAATGGTTTAGAGGACTGGCGTGGTATTGTTTCATATTTGCAGCGTAAAGGTGTAGATCTTATGACCAGAGATGAAGCACAAGACATAGCTAGAAAAAGAGTAGGCAGTACAACTTATCCTAACTCTAACATGGCTATGAGAGCTTTCCTTATGGAGAGAGGCTATGATGCTATCTACTATAGAAATGAAATCGAAGATGTTAAGGGTGATACAAAGTCTAGAGATTCAGCGGTTTTATTAGATATGAGCAAAGTTAAGATCTTGGGTGTCATGAAGAAAGAATATGATGCTAACGGAAATCTGAAGCTTAACTTCACAAAAGAACTGGCTGATGCTAAAGCATTAGATCTAGCAAGTACACAATCATTTAATCTTGGATTGGTTAGAGATGCAGAGCGTTACAACAGAATGCTAGAACTACCTGATATTGTAGAGCTAGGCAGATTGATGATGGATGGCAAGTTTGCTGTAGTGACTAACAAACTACCAGAGGGTGTTAGAGGTCGTGCTATCGTTCATGAGGGTGCTGAGTTAAAAGCAGCTATTAAGATCAATGCTGAACTAGGCAAAGACACAGCACAGCTAATGGCTACATTGATGCATGAGATCGGACATGTTGTTGATTACATATCGAAAGAAGGTGATCATACTATGGCCAGAGGAAACATCATTGGTCGTATTGCAAGCCTTAAAAAACACTTTGGCAAATACTATCAGGGTACTCCAAGTGGAGAAAAGCCATTAACTAAAGCTGAGATCAAAGACCTGCAAACAGAAGCTAAAAGATTAGTTAATGAAACTGTAAAAGACCTATCCAACATAAAAGAAGTTAAAGACCTAGGTATTACTCCGCAGCAAATCAAAGACATCTTTACTGGTGTTATGAAAAGAGCTGAAGTAGATCCTACTTTATACACATTTATTCAAAAAGCACATAGAAAGCTCAAGAAGGAGATTACTAGGGCTGCTATGCGAGGACAGGTTCATCCTGAGATTGTAAAGATACTGGATGCTGGCGCAAAGACTAATGCAGCACCTGAACATTTAGCTGACAAAGTTAAAGCTAAGTTTAAAGAAATATTCGAGGCAGAAGTAACCCGAAGAAAACTATTGTCGCAAGAGTTAATTCATCAAGAGTTGTATGAGTTATCAAAAGAATGGCGACCGTTTAATGAAGCTACAGCAAGTAAGAAATTTCTTAGTTATCGTAAAAGCTCTAAAGAAATATTTGCTGATTTTATAAGTGCTTTAGTTGTAAATCCTTTTTTCACTAAAGAAAAAGCTCCTAATGCTTATGCTGGCTTTATGAACTGGCTGCATGAGGGGCATCCTAAATTCAGAGAAAACTGGTTCAAACTACAAGATGCTCTTAATACTCCTAATGGTGGTAGAAAAGATCTAAGCTTGCGTATTCTATCAGGTATGCGTGATGGTGATCTAAAGCGTATTGAAATGATGGAGCATGATCTAGATCCAAAAGAAGGTTCTAATACTATGAAGTATAAGTTGTATGATGAATACTTTGCTATCACTAGAGATCAGAATTTATATGAAGAAAGAACCGGCAAAACATGGAAAGAAGGTGAAGATCCAACTCTATCAGTAGAGAAGATGCTTTATAACAAATCTGCTCATGAGGAATATATCTCAGATCTACAGCACATGGTTAGAGAGTTTGCTAAAGACATGGAGATCCCACAAGAGAATATTGAGCTTTACTTGTTCTTCAGACGAATTGCAGAAGGCGATAGATCAGAGCTTATTAACCCTTATGGCGTGGATAGGAAGATTGCTGCAGAAGAAATGGCGGTATTAGAATCACAACATCCAGAATTAAGAGATGTAGTAGAGCAATACTGGCTTGTTAGACAAAAGAACTTTATTAGTGAGGTTCAAGGTTCTGATATGTTTGATGCTAAGTTAAAGCAGAAGATTATTGAGAACAAGGATTATGTTAAGTTTAATGTAGTTGAACACATGGATGCTCGCTACGGTAAAGGTATGGGTGCTAAATTGATTGGCCAGATTGGTACATTCAAAGGTATTGAAAGCCCACTGACTGCAACTGTGTTTAGTGATCTATCAATCATTGATGCTATAGTAAAGAATAAAGCTATTGACAACACTATTAAGATGTATGAAGAAGCTTTAAAAACAGCACCAAAAATGTTCCACTTTGAGAAAGCAGAATATGAAACTGTAATGCTTAATGGCTTTGCTGTTGAACGACCTGTTGAACCTCATGGTGAGAAGTACAAAGGTAAGAATTTAGAATTACTAATGGTTATGCGTGATGGTAAGCTAAAAGGATTCTATGTTGATAAATGGGTTGCTAAAGCATTTAAAGAAAGTGCTATAGATAGATACAAGGCTTGGGCATGGGTTCAGAATATGAATGCATACTTTAGAGAGGTTTATACCGTATCAAATCCGGGATTCATGTTGTTTAATGCTGCGCGTGACTTTCAAAGAACTGTTAAAAACATTCCTAGTCGTGGTTGGTATGATGAAATACCATTGGTTAAGTGGGCTTCTTATCTTCCATTCTGGGCGAAAGGTGGTGTCGATGGTACTCATAGATATTTCGGCATACCCAATCCAGTAATTAGCAACATGAGAAGTGGCAGATCTCTCATATCTGTAGCTGAACCTTGGGGCGAACCTTCTGATGTTATGGCTATGGAAAGAAGAATAGCACAATTCAGTCAATCTAAAGCAGATTGGAACGAATACATACATCATCCTATTAGAACAATGATTGATGGTGTTAGGATATTTGGACAATTCGTTGAAACACAGAATAAAGCTGGCGGTCAGAGATACTTAGAAAAATACTTCCCTGAATTATCTAAAGAAAGAATTGCCCACATTGTAAGAGTGCAGTTAGGATCACCTGCCTTTCTAAGAAAAGGTGAAGCATTCTCAGTGTATAACAATCTATTTATGTTCTCTAACGCTATGAAAGAAGGTTGGAGAGGTGATTGGGAATCATTTAGAAGAGATCCTTTAACTGGCAAGAAATCAACAAAGAGATCTGCAGAGTATTTGAACTCAACATTCCAACAGGCGTTTGCAACTAAAGCTTTGATGTTTGCTATGGCTCAAGGATTAGTAGGCTTGACAGATGAAGATAAAGCCAAAAATGCAACAATCATGGGAATGACATCAGAATATATCAAGACTAATTATATTGTTATACCTATGGATCTAGTTGAAGTAAAAGGGCCAGACGGAGAGAGTTGGGTACAGAAGGGTATTATATTAACCATCCCACTAGACGAAACAGCTAGATTCATTAGTGGCAATGTATGGAAAATGTTTACTAATTCACCACTAGCTCATCCAGATACAAGAACAGGAGATTTTGGCACAGGAATAATGGATTTTGGTGCAGGACAAACTCCAAGCTTTTCACCGTTATTCAAGATGTTGGCTCAAGCTGGTGATTATTATGTTGGCAATGGAAACCCTTATGATTACTTTAGAGAAGAGAATGTAATTAGTGAGCAAGCACAGAAAGCCGGTGGTGAAGCCAGATCAACTGAATGGATGGACAATGTTTGGAACAGTATGGGTGGTCGTATCTTCTATGGGGAAACGCCTGACTGGATAAGAAACATTATGGGCTATGAGAATAGAATAGAGCTTGGCGACCTTGCTAATCTTGGTAAGGAAGAAGTAAATCATAAACTATTGACTTTCATAAAAGATAACAACGACTTACCATTCATGGAAAACATACTAGGTAGATGGTTAAGAGTGGTAGATTCTGGAGATCTTCCTCATGCTTTAGGTACTATGAAGAATGAAGCTATGTACTCACAAGAAAATATAGACATCAATAGTGCTATTGCTAAGATGCTAACAGGACATGGTGATCAGATTACTGAAAGAGAATCTATAGCTCTCCAATCCAAGAAAGGAAAAGATATTCTTAGCAGATCAAGTAACATGATGCGTAGATATGGTTCTAATGCATGGATGCATGAGTTCAGATCTGCAAACGGTGATAAGAGAAAAGAAGCTGACATTCTAGCAGCGGCATTGAAGTTGAAAAATGCTACTGGAGATCTTAATGCTAAACAGTTTTTAGATACTTATTATCAAAAGGGTATTAAAGGTATGAAGAAGGATTTAGGCAGAAGTGGAGCAATGCCGAATTTCCCTAATCTTCAATAGATATTTTGTTATAATCAGGAACAATTAGAGGTTAAAAATGGCAGTATCAAGCACAACAAGTAAAGTAAGTTATACAGCATCAGCATCACAGACTGTATTTGCGTACACATTTAAGATATTCGCAGATGCAGACTTAAAGGTTTATGTCAATGATGTACTTAAAACACTAACTACGGACTACACAGTATCAGATGCAGGAGTGACTTCAGGCGGTAATGTTACCTTTGGCACAGGACTAACAGCAGCAGACTCAGTAGTTATTGAAAGAGTATTAACCCTTACCCAAGGAACGGACTATGTAGAGAACGATCCTTTCCCAGCAGAAACTCACGAAGATGCACTAGATAGATTAACCTTCGTAACTCAACAACACCAAGACGCTTTAGATAGAACAGTTAAGTTTGCTACTACGGTAACAGATGCAGGTGATGTGGAAGTATTAGGTTCTGTTAGTGCAAGAGCAAGTAAGTTATTCGCCTTTGACTCAGCAGGTGATCTGGATATTACTCAAGAGATCGGGGTATATAAAGGCACTGATGCTACTACGACTACAGCAGCCTATATTCAACGTGATCTAGTTAAATCAACTACAACTGCTCAACTGAACAATGTTTATATTTGTACCGCAGCTTCTGCTGTAGGGATTTTATTAACCAATACCTCGTACTGGGCATTAGTAGTAGATGCAGTAACAGCAGCAAGTTCAGCAACAGCGGCAGCGGCTAGTGCGGCAGCGGCTTTAGTATCAGAGAATAATGCTCAATCAAGCGAAGATGATGCAGCAGCTGATCTAGTATTAACTAATGCAGACGTTGTAACAACTAATGCAGATGTGGTATTAACCAATGCTGACGTAGTATTAACTAACGCAGATGTAGTATCAGCTGAGGCCGCTAAGGTTTCAGCAGAGGCAGCACTAGACTCATTAGACGATAGATGGCTAGGTGCTAAAGCTACTGACCCTACTCTTGACAATGACGGTAATACTCTTCTTGATGGTGCTATGTATTATGACACCACATTAAACATAACTAAGATTTATGATTTAGGAACTACTACTTGGAATAGAACAACACCAACAACAGCAGAACAAGCTACCATTGATATCGTAAGTGGTATCTCAGCTAATGTTACTACTGTGGCTGGTATCTCAG
>Ga0233449_1002931_pt1 | contig 12935 bp, 7 predicted proteins | sample SI_124_October20_FD_183012 | JGI IMG/M metagenome (GOLD analysis project Ga0233449, IMG submission 183012) | Seawater microbial communities from Saanich Inlet, British Columbia, Canada - SI_124_October2016_200_MG | ecosystem: Environmental > Aquatic > Marine > Inlet | place: Canada: British... | reverse complement strand
AGGCTAAAGCGAAAATATCTGAAAGAAGTCACCTCCGATCCGGAAGTCTTTATTAATTGCACCGATACCATCATTCGCCAGGTTGGTGATATTGGCCGGATGGTTGACGAGTTTTCTGCTTTCGCCCGTATGCCGTCGCCAAAATTTGAAGTCGAAAAGCTGAATGAACTGGTTCAGGAAGCGATCTTCATGCAGCAAGTTGCTCATCCGGAAGTGACTTACAATTCACGCCTCTCCGAGTCGGGAATAAGCCTCAAATGTGACCGTCGTCAGGTCGCGCAGGCCATGACCAATCTGCTACAAAATGCCGCTGACGCTTTGACTGAAGCGCATCAGCCGAACGGTGAAATAGTAGTTTCTGTCCTCGAAGAAGATGGGGATGCCATTATTGAAATTACGGATAACGGCCCTGGTTTTCCTGAAGAGGATCAACACCGGCTGACGGAGCCCTACGTTACTCATCGGGACAAAGGCACAGGTCTGGGCCTGGCGATTGTGAAAAAAGTTATGGAAGATCATGGTGGGCAACTGGTGTTGGCGCGGCGCGCTGGAGGCGGAGCCAGTGCGCGTCTGATTTTTGTGCCAGGAGCGAGCCTGGGAGACAGTGATCCTGACATTGACGTCGGGAATGAGAAGAAAGAAAAAGTTGCCAATCATGGCTGATATTCTTGTTGTTGATGATGAAAAAGACATTCGGGAACTGGTCGCCGGATTGCTCGAAGACGAAGGGTACGAAGCCCGTACGGCCAGTGATAGTACAACGGCTCTGGCTTCAATTGCTTCTCGCAGGCCGTCACTGGTTGTACTGGATATCTGGCTTCAGGGCAGCGAACTTGATGGTCTTGAAGTTCTTGATCGCATTGTCTCCGACCATCCTGACCTGCCTGTCGTTATGTTCAGCGGTCACGGCAATATCGAAACTGCTGTGTCGGCCATCCGTCGTGGTGCTTTTGATTTCATTGAAAAGCCATTCAAGGCTGACCAACTCATCATGATCATTTCCCGCGCCATCGAGCAGGCGCGTCTGAAACGGGAAAACAGGGAATTACGACAACGGGCCGGGCCGGAAACAGAACTTGTTGGCTCGTCCACGGCGATCAATCAGTTACGGGTCGCAATTGAGAAAGTCGCACCTACAAATGCCCGTGTTTTGATTTCAGGTCCTGCAGGCGCAGGCAAGGAAGTTGTTGCCCGGATGTTGCACGCACAGTCCAGAAGGGCTCAAGGACCTTTTGTCGTGCTGAACGCTGCATCCATGGCGCCCGACCGTATGGAAGTTGAACTTTTTGGCGTGGAAAGCGGGAGCACGGGAACGGAGCAGGGGCCCAGGATTGGCACTTTCGAACAAGCCCACGGCGGTACCCTGTTCCTCGATGAAGTAACGGACATGCCGCCTGAAACCCAGGCAAAAATCTTGCGTGTGTTACAGGATCAAACCTTTGAGCGCGTTGGTGGCGATACGACAATCCGTGTCGATGTACGGGTGATCAGTGCCACGAGTGGCGATTTATCTCTGCAAATCAAGGAAAACCTGTTTCGCGAGGATCTGTATCACCGGCTTGCTGTGGTACCCGTCCAGGTGCCAGGTTTGCGTGAGAGAGTAGAAGATATACCTGAACTTGTGCGCCATTTCATGCAACGTACGTCTGATATGACAGGTCAGGCTGCGAGGCGGGTTTCAGACGACGCACTATCCGATATGCAGTCCCATAGCTGGCCTGGCAATGTGCGTGAATTGAGAAATCTGGTAGAACGCCTGTTGATTATGGCGCCCGGAGATGCGAATACCGCCATCGGTGTTGATATGTTGCCGCCGGAACTGGGCAACAAGAAACTTGGTGTGGCAACGGCTGAGCGTGATATCGAGTTTATTAATCTTCCACTGCGAGAGGCGCGTGAAGCGTTCGAACGGGACTATTTGCAAGCACAAATAAGTCGCTATGGTGGCAATATTTCACGCACCGCATCGTTTGTCGGTATGGAAAGATCTGCTTTGCACCGCAAGCTCAAATCTCTTGGGCTAGGTGGTGGCGAGCGAACCTGAAACACCCGGAGTTGAACCGGACATGTTGAAAATACGGATTGGTCGTTCATGAAAGTAATCGTTTGTGGTGCCGGACAGGTAGGGTTCAATATTGCCCGGCATCTGGCAGGTGAAAACAATGACGTTACTGTCATTGATCAATCTGTTGAGTTGATCCGCAAGGTCGCAGATCAATTGAACGTGCAGGCAATTGTCGGCCATGCATCGCGGCCCGATATTCTTGAACAGGCAGGTGCCGGAAGTGCCGACATGCTTGTTGCCGTAACATTTGCAGATGAAGTCAACATGGTGGCCTGCCAGGTTGCCCACTCCTTGTTCAATGTGCCGACGAAGATTGCCAGGGTACGGGCGCAGGGGTATCTGCAGCCGATCTGGCGAGATCTGTTCAGCCGCGACAATCTGCCAATCGACGTCATCATTTCACCGGAAATCGAAATCGCACGGGCCGTGACACGCCGATTACAAGTCCCTGGCGCCATCGACATGATCCCCTTTGCTGATGATCAGATACGGGTTATTGCAGTGAGAATTGACGAAGGCTGTCCTATTGTCGAGACACCTTTACGGCAACTTACCGAACTGTTTCCGGATCTACACATTCGCATCATGGGGATTGTCAGCGACGGCAAAGTTACGGTGCCTGGTGGCGATGACATCATGAACTACGGGGACGAAGTCTATTTTGCTGTGGAGACCGCGCATCTTACCCGCGCCATGGCATCTTTCGGTCATGAAGAAAAGGAAGCCCGGCGAATTGTGATTGTTGGTGGTGGCAATGTCGGTTTATTTCTGGCTCAGGCGCTGGAAGAAGATCATCCCAATGTCAGCCCAAAGATGATTGAAATGAGCAAGGAGAGGGCCCAGGATGTTGCGGAACAACTAGACAGGACTGTTGTGCTGCATGGGGACGCGCTCGACAGGGAAATTCTGGAAGAGGCTAATGTGCAATCGGCCGACACAGTCGTTGCCGTTGCTAACGATGATGAAGTTAATATTCTCGCTTCCTTATTGGCCAAGCGAGCAGGTTGCAGGCGAGCTATTACCCTGATCAATAACGCGACCTACGGACCCTTGATTACGTCGTTGGGAATTGATGTCGTTGTGAACCCGCGCGCTATTACAGTGTCAAGGATACTTGAACATGTGCGTCGTGGACGCATTCGAAGTGTTCACAGTTTGCCAGATGGATTAGCGGAAGTTATCGAAGCTGAAGCGCTCGAAACCTCTCCTCTGGTAGGTGTGCCCCTGAATGAGATTGATTTGCCACCTGGTATGTTGGTAGGTGCGATCGCCCGGGGAGAAGAGGTTATCATTCCGCGAGGTGAAACGGTTATCCAGGCGCATGATCGAATCGTCATGTTTACGATCGCTGATACCGTGAAAAAAGTAGAAAAAATGTTTGCTGTTCGCCTGGAATTCTTTTAGGCGGCGTTGGCGAATATGTTTTTCGCCTCGGCAATTCTCCCTCTTGGCTGGTCGCTTGGTGTGCTGGCACTGGCGATGTTGGTGCCGTCACTGGTTGCTTTCGGTTATGGTGAATCTGAACAATCCCAGGTCTTTCTGCTTTCGGCGTTGTTAACTGCTTTTGCAAGTGGCGCGATTATCATTGCAACACGCGGGGTTGCGCTGCAGGCACCGCGCCGTCGCGAAGGCTTTTTTTCTGTAACCCTGATCTGGACACTCGTGCCTGGTTTTGCCGCTTTGCCGTTATACCAGATTGGTGTTGTCGATACAGGTGTTGATGCCTGGTTTGAAACCGTATCCGGCTTTACGACAACCGGTGCCACTGTCATTCATCAACTCGATATCACAGAGTTTTCAGTATTGATCTGGCGCGCACTTTTGCAATGGCTTGGAGGCCTGGCGACTATTGTTCTTGTTGTAGTGCTGTTGTCATACCTTGGTGGTGGGGGCATGCAGTTCTTTGAAAGTGCCATGCCGCGTGGCGAACGCAAGGCTGTGTCTGTTCAGATCATGCATACCTTGAAGTCAATCGGCGGTATCTACTGTGTGCTGACGTTTTTATGTGCTGTCATGTTGTGGTTTGCGGGGATGTCCGTATTCGAATCGATTGCGCATGCATTCAGCGCTGTTTCCGGAGGTGGTTTTTCGACCAGGGATGCTTCAATTGCCGCATTCTCCAGTCCAGTGATCGAGCTGGTCCTGATCATTTTCATGATCGCCAGTGCGATTAATTTTACTTTGCACTGGGCCGTTTTGCATGGGCGCAAGATTTCAATCTATACAACGGATGTTGAGATAAGGGCTCTTGCTGGATTGATCGTTGCTGGAGGTGTGATGCTCACGGTGATCGCCTGGACATCCGGCGACCTGGACAGCCACCACATGCTGACGGGGCTGTTTATGGCCGTATCCACAATTACGACATCAGGCTTTGTCAGTTATACGGATACCAGCTGGACGTCAGCCGGGATCATGCTGATGTTGATGCTCATGTTTATAGGCGGTGCGGCCGGATCAACGGCGGGCGGGCTAAAGCTGTTAAGGTTTACTGCCCTGGTTAAGATGGCCGGGCGGGAGCTTAGTCGCCTGGCGCATCCACATGGTGTCGTTGCCTTGAAATATGGATCGCGGCCTATTGATACCGCCACCCTGCATGCGATCTGGAGCTATTTCTGCATTTACCTGCTGACCATCGTTGGCCTTGCTGTGATACTTGCCATGTTTGGTGTCGGTTTCACAGACGCGTTAGGTATGGTCGTGTCCGTCATATCAAATTCCGGACTTGGTGACGGAGCATTGTTGGTCGAAAGCAGCAACGGGTATGCAGATATCTCAGACGGTGCAAAATACAGTTTGATTGCGGCGATGATCCTTGGGCGTCTGGAATTTCTGACCGTACTGGTTTTACTCAGCCCGTCATTCTGGCGCCGTTGACCGCATCTTCGACCGTTGCAATCAACTTTTCGATATCGACGGGTTTGGTCAAGTAGTCGAAAAACCCTACTTCCTGACCCTTGTCCAAATCATGTTTCATGGCGTTTGCACTGAGCGCGATTACAGGGATATCACAACATTCTGCCATTGACTGAAGTTTCGCAAATGTCTCGAAACCGTCCATGCCAGGCAAGCCAATATCCATGAGAATGATGTCAGGTTTATCTGACATTGCCCTCTCAACACCCTCTTCACCGCTCATTGCTTCAAGCAGGGAATACTCTGTCTTGAAGGAAAATATTCTCTGCAACAGTCGCATGTTCGCGACATTGTCTTCTATGCAGAGGATTTTCCAGGTTAGGTCCGTTTCTTGTTCAATCGGTTCTTCAATCAACAAATCTGCGGCTGCACTGTCACCCAGAGATTCAAGTTGTTCCTTTTCGGCGTCCGGCAGTTCAAACCAAAATTTACCTCCTTCGCCGACAACACTTTCAACGCCAATGGAGCCTCCCATCAACTCGACAAATCGCTTGACGATCGTAAGACCAATTCCGGTTCCTTCGACGTCAGTTGCACCGGCATCAAGACGGTCGAAGGCAACAAAAAGGCGATCAAGGTTTTCTTCCGCGATTCCAGGACCCGTATCTGTAATTGATATCCTGACCCGGTCATTTTTGACGATTGCGCAGTCAATGCTAACGTTGCCGCCTTCCATGTTGTATTTGATGGCGTTCGATAGAAGATTTAGCAATATTTCTTTCAGGCGTTGCCGATCTCCAATTACATTCAATTTTGGATTTGTCTGAACGGCGTTGATCGAGATGTCACGTGTGCTGGCGGTGATGTGCACAAGTTCGATGCATTCCCGTATCATTGTATCCAGATCAATCGCTTCAAGATTCAGGATAATATTGCCGGATTCAACTGCTGACAGATCCAGAACCTCGTTGATGAGTTCAAGAAGATGAGCGCCGCCACGCTCCACATAACTCAGACTCTCTTTTTGCTCGTCACTTAGCGGAGGATTGTTATCTGTTAGCAAAAGACTGACAAATCCGAGAATGGAGTTAAGCGGTGTCCGAAGGTCATGGCTCATGGCCGACAGAAACTCAGACTTGGCAAGATTGGCTCTTTCTGCTTCATTTTTCGCATTTATTAACTGGTTCTGTACGTCTCTTCGGTCGGTAATGTTTCTATATATGTACGTTGAAAAAGATGCATTTTCGACATTCCAGTCAGATGTTGAAATTTCAACAGGGACCAGTTTTTTATCATGCCTCCGGATTTCGCTTTCAAAAATCCCGGACCAACTTTTATTGTGTGACTTGTCTTCGTCTGCAAAAAGAACTGTGCTGTTTTGACCAATAATATCCTCGTGACGATAGCCAAACATACTTTCTGCCGCCGGGTTCCAGAAAACAATTCTGTTGTTTTCATCTGTCGTAATAATTGCTTCCTGCGCGGTTTGGGCAACAGACCTGAATCTTGCTTCGCTTAACTTAAATTGGTTAATGGCTTCCGATAATTGACGGGATCGTTTGCAACGTGCCTGAACGATGGCGACCAGTTCACGTGTCGGGATAGATTTGCGCAGTAACTCGTCGCCACCAGACTCGATGAATTTCAACCAGGTATCCGCGAAGTCCAACCCGGTCAGGAAGACGATCGGTGTTTGAACATAAGTTTTGTCGAACCGGATTGATTTGGCGAGTTCGAATCCATCGCACCCTGGCATCTGAAGGTCCATCAGAATCATATCCGGGTCCAGTTCCCTAAGAGGGGGTATGACTTTCATGGGATCAGTAATAACGACAGTTTCTATTCCGACCTCATTCAATGCGGCGGCATTAAAATTGGCAACTTCATGATCGTCATCAACAACGAGGACGCGATACGAATTTTCCTCCGCCGGATTGATAAGAAGGTCGAGGGTATGTACCAGTTCTCGCATTTCAAATGGTTTGGCGAAAAAACCATCTGCTTCAACCCGGATTGCCTCCAGCCGAACTTCGAGTTCAGCCTGCTCCGATATGAATACCAGAGGGCATTTGATAATACCCTGATCTCGCAAGGTCCGGGCGATTTCAAGCCCACCTGTTGGCGCGCCTGAACATGATGTATCTATAACAAGGCCACCTGGATCATGGGCCGCAATCAGATCAGCCAATGCTTTGTGGTCGTTCGTGGAAACGACAGAATAGCCGTGTTGTGGAAGCTGTGACTTGAAGGCAGTTGTGACGGCATCATCGCTGTCGACAACGAGAACCAGTTTCTCAATCGGTTCGGTGAGAGTGGTGTTGGTTGAATTGAGTTTCCCATCGGTCTCGTTTAGTAGTTCGTTCTCTGTGCTTTCCCGAACCGCTGTTTCCAGTGGTGCGAACAGGTTGTCCAGTATCTTCCAGTGTGTGTCATCCAAAGTCACATCGGAATCAATGTACTCCGATATTTTGTATTCCAGTGTTCTCGCGTGCTCGGTAATTTGTGGATATCCAAAAGTGCCAGCGGCACCTGCCAACTTGTGAGTTACGGAGTGGAATTCTTCCAGTACCCCAACAGCTTCACAGCGAATGCTCGACCTTGCTGCTGACATGGCCTTTTCAACGTCTGCAATTCTCCCAGGCAGTTTTTTACGAAAGGATTCCCGCATTGCGGCCATTGTTGCGTGATAAGCCTCAGTATTCATTTACCACATCCTGCACTGAAGATCGTATTTTGGCGTTTGTCGCATCTAGATCAGACTTTCAATAATAAGCAGAAGGTCTTCGTTACTGTTTTTGGACTTCAACAAAGTGCGGTCCACCTTTGCAGCGATTTCTTTGTCAATTTCACTCGATGAATAGATGATAACAGGGGTTGATGCGTTATTTGTTTGTGTGATGATTTCAAGCAAATCCAGTGCACTTCCATCGGGCATGCCAGGATCAAGAATAATCAGATCGTAGAGTTGGCTGTAAATTTTCTGTCGAGCGAAATGGACGGTCGGAGCTGTCTCGAAATGCAGTTTGTTTCCAATCATGGCGGCCATTATTTCACACAGGTCCGGGTCATCTTCTATGTGGAGAATTCGTTTCTCACCTGGTGTAACTGAATTGGACATTTTATTGGGAACAGATGCTGTCACATCGTGATTAATTTGCCGGGACAGGGGCGTCTTTGCACCAGGGTCCGATATAATTGACTGGTCAACAATTTGTTTGCCTTTGAGAGGAAGGTGGAAAAAGAACATACTTCCTTTACCTGGTTTGCTTTCCAAACCGATTTTGCCACCGTGTTTTTCGATGATGGCCTGCGAGATACTCAAACCAAGACCCGTTCCACCCTTTCGGCGACTGTCTGACGAATCACCCTGACTAAATCTTTGGAATATTTTTTCGTGAAACTCTTCTGAAATGCCGGGCCCGTCATCTTCAATGCTAATCCGGATCATTGGTCCATAGATGTCGATGGATATATTGACTTCGCCGCCAGGGGGAGAGAATTTTACGGCATTTGACAACAGGTTCGACATCACCTGAATTAATCGGCCTGCGTCGCCGACGACAGTTCCATTATCAACGTCAGGTGAAATCATATATCGAACATTGAATTCGGTCGCGAAGGGCGCATTGATCTCGATGGACTTGCCAACCAGCTCAGCAACATCGATGTCGATCAATGTGAACTCCATTTTGTCTGCTTGTAACTTGTCGATATCAAGAAGGTCATTGACGAGATTGATCAGTCTCTCTGTGTTTTTTGAGGCCAGTCCGATCATGGTTGCTACTTTGGTGGGGTCGGTAAGCGCACCACTCTCGACCATGCCCAGTGACCCCCGGATCGAGGTCAAGGGTGTCCTCAACTCATGACTGACCGTGGAGACAAATTCGGATTTCAATCGCTCGACTTCTTTTTGTCGAGAAATGTCGCGCACGACGCCGAGAAACAAGCGCTCATCACGGAATGTGATTTCTCCGATTTCGAGTTGCATGGGAAAACTGCTGCCGTCCTGGCGCAACCCTTCAACTTCGCGTCCCACGCCGATAATCGAAGATTTACCTGTTTTTCGATAGGCGCCAAGATATTCATCGTGATTCGATTGATGCGGTTCCGCAGCCAGAATTTTTATGTTTTGTCCTATTAATTGGGCACTGGAATATCGGAATATCTCTTCGCCGGCAGGGTTTACAGATTGAATGATCCCTCGGTCGTCAATCGTAATGATCCCGTCAACGATGTTTTCGACAATTGCGCGCACCCTCGATTCGCTATCAGCGAGTTGGCGAACTGAATTCGCATATTCTGCAGCCGTCGCTTCCTCTCGCTTGAAGATTTGATACATGTTGACCATCAAGCCGATCAGCACGCAAAAATATCCAGTTATCTTGAGCAGGTGGGCAAAATCGAAATCGAAATCAAATAATGTTGCCGAGTGCGAGATGAACAGGGTTTGGCAGATGACCGCGACCACGAGTGACAGGATCAACCAGTGTTCGTAGAGATCAGTTTTCCATCTACCAGATTTGATAAACCCGGTTAACGCCCAGAGAAAAAACAGGGCAGGGGCAAACTCTTCAGGCCGGTGAAAATAGAGGTCAGGAAAATATGCAGTGGGCAAAGGGGCAAAGGCAAAAAACAAAAAGCAAAATGCAGTAAAAGCAGTTGCACCTAAATAGAGAGAACGTTCATTCACTGTTCTGCCAGTTGGTTCTGCCTGGTTTTGCCGCCTCGAGTACAGAAAACTGAGGAGCATGAGCACAGAGAGATATTGACGGGAAGCAACCCAGCTCCAGGGACTAAGCGACGGCAGATCCGATGGCATAAGTGGTGCAAAATATTCTGAGGTAACGAAGGCATGGTAACCATCGAGAAAAGAAGTTCCCAGAAACCCGAGACCAATAAACAGGATTGCCAGCTCTTTCTGGCTGTAATAACGAAAGAGTGCGAGGCAACCAATAATCAAGGCCACAAGTGCAGCCATGGTTTCCATTATTGTGTGAAGCTGGCTACCGCTGCGCCAGCCTGAAGTGGCGCCTGATAACTGCACTGTGGCGAATACCACAGTTAGACCAATACCAACAAACCAGTATATTGTTTGCCGCCGGATTGCCCTGGTAAGCACGGGGAAATCAGTCATTCAAAAAAAAGTCCTACCAACCACTGATATTTGGGCACTTGAAATTTCTTCGCCAAATACTGGTATCAATTTATATGGCATCCAACCAACATCAAAGTGTTTTGTAACCAAAAGAGCAGAAATTGACATTATGGAATTCTATTGGCTCAGTTGTATTTGATAGCCTCATATGCCGGGTTGAAAAGCACTTGTATTAACTGGCAATAGTGAGCACGGCTCGTTGAATAGCTTCCAGGCGGGTAGGCACAATGTTGTCTTGAGAAATCGTTTCAAGCACACCAAGAGATTCCAGCGTTTCTTTTGCTATGCCAGACATGCCGACAAGATAACAATCAGTAGTTTCGCTCGCCGCAATATTCAGTAGCTCGTGGATCGCAAGCGCAGCACTCGTGTCAATATGGACAGTGTTGGTAAGGTCGAAAATTACTGCTTTGTGGCCAAAATCCATGGCGCTGGCTTGCTGAACCATTTCCCGGGCGGAGGCGTAGGAAAACCGACCCCGCAAACTGACAATTGCGATCTTGCGGTCGTGGCCGATCAGGGCTTCTTTTTCCTCCGCACTCAGGAAATTACCATCCTGGGGCAGGGCGAGGGCGGATATACCCTTCAACTCTTCTTTTTCCATCCATTTGGCAGTGACAAATCCTGCCAGGATCAAACCCACAGCGACTGCCGTTATCAAATCTACAAATACCGTTAGTCCGAGCGTTACAAACATGACCAGGACTTTGTCGCGGGGGGCGCGACGGATGTGTTTCAGATATCCCCAATCAATAATGTCCCATCCGACTTTCATCAGAATCCCCGCAAGAACTGCAAGGGGAATATTTTCAGCCAGCGGCCCCAAACCCAACACCAGACCAAGCAAAACAAGAGCATGTAACGCACCTGAGATCGGTGTGCGGCCACCAGCCCTGACGTTGACGACGGTACGCATGGTGGCACCCGCCCCTGGCAGGCCACCAATCAAGCCCGAAACCATGTTGCCAATACCTTGTCCAATCAGTTCCTTGTTGGAATCATGGCGGCTGCGGGTGATTGAATCTGCGACCAAAGACGTCAGCAAGCTATCGATGGAACCAAGCAAGGCCAGGATCAAGGCTGGTTGCACGATTGCAGGCAAGTCTGAAAGTAATGCTACCGGGATATAAAGCTCCGGCAAACCTGTCGGGACATGGCCAATTGTCGGTGCACCCGTCAAAACAAACAATCCAAGTAAAGTGCCAAAAATCAGCGTTGCCAGGGCGGGCGGCAGTATCTTGTGAAGTCGGGCAGGCCAGGCAATGACCAGCGCAAGTGAAAACACCCCGATTGTCATCGCACTGACGTTGATATTTTCCAACAGATCAGGCCATGCCTGGATTGCGCCCAAAGGTCCGCCGGGGACGGGGGACAGGCCTAAAAATGGCAGTGTCTGGACAACAATGATAATAACACCAATACCTGACATGAAGCCCGAAACAACAGATGCGGGTGTGTAGGAAACGTACTTTCCGATTTTCAGCAAGCCAAACAGGATCTGGAAAGCGCCCCCAAGAAATACTATGGCAAAAGCTTCTGACAGGTTTCCGGCATGTTCCGCAACAATTGCCCCCATTACAACGGTCATCGGGCCTGTGGGGCCCGAAACCTGTGAGTTGGTGCCGCCAAATATGGCTGCAAAGAAACCCACCGCAATTGCCCCGTAAAGCCCCGCTACGGCGCCAATGCCGGAGGTCACGCCGAATGCAAGCGCAAGGGGGAGGGCGACAACCGCAGCAGTTATGCCGCCAAAAATGTCTCCACGAATATTGCCGCGCAAACTTTGCAAAATCTTATCCTGCTGATTTATAAACAAATATTGTTACTCTTTGAGCATCTTAGGCAGGATGGTTCTTGATACAACTATTCTACAAAAGCAAATTTCCTGGTTTGCAGAACAATTTTCAGAAAATCGCCCCAACTGGTTGAATACACCTTTCAGTGAGCAGTCTCACGAGTGTATAGCCAGGCATCAATATCAGGATTAGTATGAAGCCGATGTTTCGGTCAGGCTTGACGTCAGTCGCATTGAACCCGTAAACCTTTTTCAATTGCTGTGACGCTATATCAGGTCTGAAACAGGGGAGTTCGCCAGTTCGGCAAATGACACATCCCGGGTTGGCGAAGAAACAACATTGATCTGGCCTGGAGCTTGATCAACACAAACAATAAGAATGGAGAGGGAAAGCAATGTCCTCCGACAAAAATCAGAACCTGCAAGACAAATTTCTGAACCATGTTCGCAAAAGCAAAATGCCAGTCACAGTTTTTCTGGTTAATGGGGTCAAATTGCAGGGGGTAATAAGCTGGTTTGACAATTTCTGTGTGCTTTTGCGCCGTGACGGCCATGTTCAACTGGTGTACAAACACGCCATATCGACGGTCATGCCGTCCGCACCCATACAATTGTTTGAACCTGAAGAAATTCAGACTTCAGATGCAGGTTGATGTAACTACCGAATGAAGCCAGCCGAGTTTTCGAGTACACCAGAGTCCTTATCAGAGGAACCGGTTTCCAGAGCCCTGGTGATTTACCCGGATTTGCAAAAACGCCGTAGCGCGCGCGCCGACGTACGGGATGCCGCTGCACGCCTGGAGGAGATTGTTGGCCTGACGCTAGCAATTGATCTTGAAATTGCGGAAAAGCTTGTGGTGAAGGTCTCCAGACCAAATCCAGCGTTACTTTTGGGCAAGGGCAAGGTCGAAGAGATGACCGGGCTGATCGCTGTTCTTAACGTCGACGTCGTTGTTGTTGACGGTCAGCTCTCACCAGTTCAGCAAAGAAACCTGGAAAAAACCTGGGAATGCAAGGTCATTGACAGGACCGGGCTGATCCTCGAAATATTTGGCGAAAGGGCG